>Ga0180433_10011044_pt1 | contig 10762 bp, 6 predicted proteins | sample SS_ome_8_FD_132980 | JGI IMG/M metagenome (GOLD analysis project Ga0180433, IMG submission 132980) | Hypersaline lake sediment archaeal communities from the Salton Sea, California, USA - SS_1_D_1 metaG | ecosystem: Environmental > Aquatic > Non-marine Saline and Alkaline > Hypersaline > Sediment...
AACTATTTTAGTATTTAATAGAGAACTTCCACTGGCTTTTATACCAAATTCATAATTATTATCACTGTCTTCAGCTGTTATTGAAGCATTTTGTGGATTTATACTCATTGTCTTATTTCCACCAAATTCTGGATTATCATCATAAAACTCTATATCATGTCCATCTCCTGTAAATATTTTCATACTACTATTAGAATATATTGCAAATCCAGGAGTAACTTTATCTGCATTTGGTATTGCCATTAAAGCTTCTCCAGATGCACCATAAATTAGAGTACCAGGTCTACTAAAATTCATAGCACGCATTACTGAAAAAAATCCACCCCTCATAGCATCATCAGCAACACATGAACCATCAAATAATTTAAACCCACTGCTTAGTGCAGAAGAAGAGTCAAGAAATATATTGACGTCTCCATTTGATGATATAAGAAAATTATTATCAGAAGGATTGTTTTGTTTAATTGTTTCTAATTTAATGGTATTACTTGATAATGTCTGGGATGATATAGACTTAGAGAAAGTAGAACCAGATACTTCTAATAGATAATCTGTTGGTGAATCTAATAGTTTATTTTTTTCTCTATTACTATATTTACTGACATAAATTCCCCCAGATACAAAGAAATTCATGTGAGATCTATCCATTTCTATACCAGCATATTTATAACCAGAATCTGCATGAGAGACAAATAAATCCATATAGTCATGTTTACAGAATATATCTTTCTGGTGACTTCCAGAAGTATTAAATATCGAAAATTCATTATCTCCATCATCCATTTCCATAAATATACCATTCCTAAGTACGTCTGATGAGTTCATGTATATATCTATAATGTTTGGATAGATATCAATATAAGAGGTCATATCATTATTTTCAGTATATGCCTCAAAAAATCCAGGTTCAACTTCAAGATAACCCATACCCCCCTCGTCATTAGAAACTTCAGTATATAATCCCTTATGGATATTCATAAAATGTCTATTACTATCCAAATATGTAAAGTCTCCTGAGATTAAAAATCTCTTATTACCACCAATGTCAGGAGTTGCTCCACTAGCAACAGTTAATGTATCTATATATGACAAATACTTTGGATAATATCTATTAGGTACTAATCTCACAGAAGAAAGAGCATATAATTGATTAGAAGAATATAATTGAATGGAGAATTGTCCACCATCATAAGCAGATGCAGTTCCACCTCTAGCACTCGAAGGTATCCAATTACTACCATTCCAAGTAAGAGAAGAACCAACTCCTATGTTAGAACCTATATCAACATCACTCATGCTACTTATATACCAATGTCCTTTAATATCATTTACCATCGAATTCCATTCAGTATGATCTATTACTGAACCAGAACTCATTGTTGAATCCCATGCCATAACTTTATACTCTCCTTAAATATCTAATCTCATTCCTTCTATTTTAACATTTATTTTTTTATTAGTAACAACATCATCAGAAATATTTTTAACTACTATTATTCTATCATTTTCTAAATCGTTTATTCCCCAATTTTCCTTTGGACTAAGTCTGATAGTATTTCCAGACGACCAAGTAGTATCTACATAATGAGGAGTTCCTAGTACATTAAATAATTCTTTATATGCTCCAGGAACTAAATTAGAAAATAGATAATCTCTTCCCTCTTCACTCATAGTACTTTCTATAATAACATCCCATTTTCCTTCAGTCCATCTACTACACCAACAGTCTACATAATTATTTGGGTAACTATTACACGATACATATATTCTTAAATGGTTTCCTTCTTGAAATGTAGACATATTTAATCCTCTTTATATAAACTCATTATAGATTTACTTTTAATAAAACTTAAATTTCCATCACCTAAGAATAAAGTTGGAAGTGTTTTATTATTATGATAATCACTGATTTTTAAATCATCCCATCTCCAATCATTAAACTCCGAAGAGTCGCTCCTTCTAATTTTAAAATGTACATTTTCATTAACATTATCCCACTCATCTATATCATACTGACAATAAGAAGCGGTACACCCACGAACTGTAAACCATGTATCTTCTAAACTTGGTATAGTATTAGTAGAACACATGATTACATCATCAATCAGAAAATATATATATTCTTGAGATGTATAAAATTCAAGTTTATGCCAATCGGTATCTGATATTGCAATCCATGAACCAATTCTAGATGATGTAGAAGTATTTTCATCATAAACAAAAGGAATTACTGCAGGAGTTGTCTTACCTGTGGTGTCTTTATCATCGGAAATTGTGATAGACAATATATTATTATAAGACTTATCTGTAAATCCAAGATATTTATGACTACCCCAATTATATACATCCCAATCTACCATTTGAGAACTTAACGAGAAACTATATTCCTTCTTCATATTTAGAGAAGATAGTGCATTACTACTATGAATTATATATCGACCTTTAGAAGTATTAATTATTCCAGGGTCTTCAGAGTAATCAAAATAAAGTAAAGTCAATGTTATCACCCAAATGTTACTGGCTTCCAAGAACCACCATTAGACGTACAGTAGTATAACTGAGAAAACTCTGTATTTCCAGAGGACCATATTGCACCTGCTAATTTAGAAGGTTGAGTATCGGTTGGTATTCTATAATCAACATAATGTTTATTTGCTATAGATGATGGATAAGGAGGAATAGCAATTCCAGAGATTTGGTTTGCTCTCATATAAAAGTTTCCAGAATGATAAATATTACCACTAATAGTTAAATCATTATAATCTTTATCCCATAAGAAATTTGTACTACCACTTAAACCATCATCATAGTTAAATTGAATAGACTTCACTGGAGGTGATGCAGCATCGCCAAGTGGAGTACTTGAAGAAATCCATTGAGCATATAATCCTCTTGATGAAGAGAAATCTCCAACAGAATAAATATTTCCACAATATAATGAAGCATTCCATGCATCACTATGGTTACCTAATTTAACTACATCATTATCAAACTCACCATAAATTAGAGGATAACTCGTATCAGATTTTGCTATATATAATTTATTAGAACCAGTTTCATATCTACCGGCCCAAGATCCAATAAATACATTATCTGAGCCTGTTGTAGTATAAGCTCCTGCTCTATATCCTAATGCAGTATTATTATCACCAGTAGTTATATTTCTAAGTGCTAAATAACCTAACGCTACATTATATGAGGCAGTTGAAGCATCATCTCCAGCCTCATTAGTAATGTATATAGATTGATAGCTATCTCTTAAATCTAATCTTCCAGTTAGTTGTAACTTGCGTGTATTTTCATTAAAATGAAAAATACTACTCCCACCATATCCATTTCCTGACTTATAAATTACAGAACCTTCAATACCAGGAGATGCTACAGATGTAGATTCAGAGACTTGACTTACATTTGTTTTAATATTTTGTAAATCTTTCATGGGGTCATATTGTCTAACTCCATAATCAATAGTTGTATAAAATCCTTCTTTATCTACTTTGTGAGTATAACTTTTTATATCATATGTTCCACTTACTTCTAAGTTAGGCAAATCAAAATTTATACCGTCATGTAAATCAATATTCTCATTTCCTAATATAGTTACTGTACCATTTAATACTGGTTCAGAATATGTACGCAAATACGAACTAGCCATTTCATAAGCATCATCAGAATCTATAATTAGAGGATTTTCTAATACTTTCATTTGTCTTCCATATTTATTTATAGAAGAGGCAGAAGAATATTCAATAGTAAATCCTTTTCCTTTCACAATAACATAATTAGTTAAATCTGTATCTGATTTGGTAAATGGAGAATAATCATATATATTACTTTCCGTAACTTCAATGACTTCCGTATTACTTGGTTTAAAATAATGTAATTCTGAATCCTTATCTACATAAAAAGAATATCCATCAAATTCACTTAACCTCTTAAGAGTTTCTCCAAATAATAAACTATCAAAATCATAGGGACCAACTAAATAAGATCCAGTAGCCTCTTGTATCAAATTTCCATTAACGTATGGATATCCTAAACCAGGATGCGTACTAAGAGGCTCATCAAGTTCACAAGGTCCTTCAGGTTCATCATATGGACTTAGAAAATATCCTATCCAATCAGTTGTCCATTGTTCATTTAATAAACTTGCATTACCTTCTACCATTATTTTTTCTCTCCCTCAAAAGCTGGTCTATCTCTTACTTTAATTTTCCATAAATCATAAGTCTTTCCTATTAATTTCACTAAAGCTTTTCTGGTTCCACCACCAGTAATTTCTATAGATGATATATATCCATAAAATACCTGCTCACCATTAATATCAATTTGAACATAATCGCCTACAACAAAACGAGTTGGAAAATTGTGAAAGAATACTTTTCCTGTTTGATACATTCTGTCTTTTGAATTAGTCACTTCTATAGATTGAATATTCTTTGTTTGATTATCATATTCATAGTCGGTTTCAGTTAACCTATCAGTAATAGTTACTTTATAACTTAATGACATTTATAAATTCTCCATTGAATCTCTAATAAGAATACAAGTATCACATTCTCCACAAGGCTCACCATTTATTGGTGCTCTACAAGACCATGTATATTTTAATAGAGAAGGTGGTATTTCCTTTATTATTTCAGATTTATTTTTAGAAAGTATAGGTTTTTCCACTTCAGACTTAATATTAGAGTATTCTTTAGTGATTAATTCTATTATTTTATCGTTAATTGAATTCTTAGAAACATTATCCTCCTCTATGAATCCCATTAAAATAGATACTTCTGGTGCCCTCACTTTATAATCTAATTCTCCATCATTTATAGTAAGTGAGTCAATAGTTGATAGACTTCTAGCAATAAAACTTCCCAGGAATGCTGCAGCAGGTATTTCAAACTCCCCATCACTGAAGTTTCTAATATCTAATATAATTTTAGAATGATAGAAATCTCTATAATTATTTTTGCAATAATTGATAATATTTTCTACTGCATAATTTTCATATTTCCATCTTTCATTATATGATACTCTCAAATCAACATGAAGAGTTATTATTTGATAATCCGTTTTGGTAAGATAATACCATAATAGATATGTACTATCAATTCCTCCACTAAATAATATTAGTTTAATAGGTTTATCTTCCAATTCTTTAATATATGTATCTTCTATCATATACTCATTCTACTCCTTTCAGTCAAATAATCTTGTAATTTTCTAGCAAAATCCTCAGGTTCTGATACGCCTTCAATCTTAATATCACCCATAATAGAATAATATTTAGTATAAGTTCCAGTAGATTTACTACCAGTATCTATTCCTCCTACATTTACTAATCCACCAGTTTGCATTCCTAAATCAGGATAATATTTTGGAATAATGCTCTTAAGAATAGCTTCTCCATATTTTCTATTAGCCCCTTCTAGAGGAACCACTGCTTCTGCTCCATTCTCTCCTATCATAGCAAATGTAGGTCCTCTTGTTTCGGTAGTACCTGTTTGTAATCCAACAATTCCTCCAGATTGAAGACCTAGGAAAGACCTTACTGAACCTCTAATCATTTCACCTATACTAACAACATTTCTTAATGCTCCTTTAATCATATTACGTAACCAACTAGTTCCACCAGAAATTATATCACTAAGACTTAGTATTCTTCTAAGACTTGAACTAATCATATTTCTTAAGAAAATAGCACTTCCAGTAATCATTTCTCTTATAGAAACTATACTGTTGGTAGCTGATTTTATTCCACTAGTAATAAAGTCATAAGTTCCAGTAATAAGAGTATTAGCTCTGGTTTTTCCCTCTTCTATTCCACCTTTAACCCCAGTAGTTATAAAATCCCATGGTCCAGTAATTAAATCAGTAACTCTAACTTTAGCATTTTCTAAAGAAGTTCTTAATGTATTTGTAATAGTTCCACTAGACAAACTTATAGAGTTACTAAATGCTTCTCCAGCATATCCTAATTCTTCTTTAGCTTTTTCAGAAGCATCTTCAGGACTCATTCCTTGTTGTCTTAATTCCCATTCTCTATTCCAGAACGTTTCATTCTCTTCTCTAGTATTACCACCAAAATTTGATGCCATCCCACCAAATAAATCTAAGATTCCTTTGATAAAAGGACTCCAAGTTGTTTTACTATCTTTTGGAGGTTCAGCAATTTGATGAATTTTATCTATATACTCATCCAATTTAGTAGTGTCTACATCCTTCATTTCCATCCATTCCTTTAGTGATAATAAGTTAGGTTGAAATCCATCTCCTTTCATTAAATCACTAAAATCTTTAAATTCAGTAGGTAGAGTTAAGACAAGTTCAGTAGCTATATCATCAGGAAATGTATCATACATCCAGTCAACAAATTCATCTATTCTGTCCTTTCCTTCCTCTGTATTTATCCACTCTTCAGGACTTAATCCCTCTACATTTATACTTCTTTGAGAATCAAACCATTTTTGTAAAATTGTAGTTATATTTTCATCCTTTAACCAATTTCCAAATCCTCCTTGCATTTGTGCTTCTGATATAGTAGCTACACTCAACATAGTATTTGCTATATTTATCATTGTATCTTCAATCCTTTGCATTATCTCATATAAAGAATTGGATGAACTTATAGAATTATTAATATAACCATCCATTATATTTATACTACCAGTTAAATCTGTACCTATTTTATCTCCTATGTTATCCCATAAATCTTGTAAACTTCCAACATCATCTAATGATATCCCTAGTTGATTAGAATATTCAACTAAAGCTGCAGCAGAGATATATTCAGAAGCAGTTAAATTCTGTACTTCTTCATCTGTGATACCAAACAAATTCTTTAATAATTCAACCTCTCCTCCTGCGGAGTTAACTGCAGAAGTCAATGCATTAGAATTGCTAACCATATCTCTAAAAGTTTGTAATGGAGTTTCATCCACCGTATCATTCAACGCTTGCCATCCTCTTATTGCAATATCAACAAAATTTCTCCATGAATCTCCGATAGATAGTATTGAATCTTCCCATTCATCTTCACTTAATTCTTCTTCTGGGATAAGTTTCTGTAATTCTGTTACTATATCTTTTAAATCACTTGGAATATCCCCAAAATCTAAACTCCCTAAAGTATCCAACAAAGGCTCTACTGCATCACCAAATGCTTCAGCAGCAGAAGCTGCAGCATATTCTGCTTCAGCATATTGTTGAATTATATTAACATCCTCTCCAGAGATGCCTAATCCTGAAAATGTAATTCCTGTAGCCTCATAAGCTTTTTGCCAAGAAGTATATACATCATAACCTAAATCTCTAAATTCCTGATACTTATTAATAAGTTTTCCGATACTATCAATTTCATCCTCACTTAATGTATCATCTAATTTTGACATAACATCAAAATAATCCATTCTTGACTTAAATAATTCAGCTTCTGCCATCTTCATTTCTGTATATAAATCAATAATCTCCTGATTAACCAATCCATACTCAGCCATTTTACTAAATAATTCATCCAACAATGGAGGTTCTTCCTTTCTTAATTTATATAATTTTAATTCAGCCTCAAAAACTTTTAATTGCATTTCCCATATATTCTTTGCTTCTTCCTCGTATAGTTTATTTAACCTAATTACTGTATTTTTTAGTCCTTCTTCCTCAGAAAGGAGTTTATTTTGGTCAATTAGATATTGAGTTTGCATATATAAAATTCTAATTAAACTTTCTGCTATCTTTGCTTGTTCCCTTTCTGTTTCTGTTAAATCCTTATATTTTACATTTAAATCATCCAAAAGTTCACTTTGTTCGTTTTGTAAGTCCAAAATATCATTGCCTATCTGTTCGTAACTAATCTCAACCTGTTTCAGTTCATCTCTTGCTATCTCTGCTTCTTCACTATTCATTCCATATAATGCAATTGCTTCACTATAATCATTCATTGCATCTGTTTGTTTAGATAATGTCTCTTCTCTCTTCTCTTCATTTCTAGATAGATTAGATTCTGCTTCTACTAATTTTGCAGTATTTGTGATATATATATCCAAATCATCACTAACTTCTTTAAATAGATTGATTAATACTTGAGCTTGTTTAGCATACTCAGAATATGAATCTTTAGATTCTTTTACTGCTTTATTATATCTTTCCATTGCATCTGCATGTCTTTGTACCGCATCAACATACTCATTTGTTCCTTCTAAAGCATTTTCTCTCATAGAGTTTAATTCACTTTCTGATTCTAATAATTCATCTTGAGCATCACTTAATTCTTTAGTTGCATCTAAATTATCTTCCATAGCACTATTTAGAACACCAAATTCCTTACTCATCTCATTTGTTATGACCTTATATTGTGTACTTCCATGTATTAACCCACCAAGAATCTTTATTAAATCATCTCCATAAGCTATTAATAAAGATATTCCAGCAACTAATGCAAATATTGGAACAAGATACATTATTGCAGCTAAAGCTTTCATACCTAATGCAAGTCCTGCTGTAGATGCTGTTGCTGCTATATCAACCCCTATTTTAGACCACATTCCAGCAACATATCCTTTATATGCTGCAACAATAGATTTGAGAGAACCCAATAAACCCAATTGGGATGCTGCCTGAATTTTTGTCGATATAGAATCTTTTATCCTAGTTGCACTTAACTTTAAATACTGTGCTATTAATCCTCTTACTGTACCAGCAGCTATCATATGATCTGTATTCAATTTTTTTTGAGACATTGCTTGTATTCTAGTTGTTAATGCAGATTTTATTCTAATAGGGATTAATCTAAGATAAGATTTTAAGAGAAATAATAAACTTGTATTTTCATTTGCTAAATCTTTATTCCGTTCCTCATTCATTAGAGACTGAAATTTTATAGCTAATGCTTCTGATTTTCTTGCAACTGCAGTTTCTAATATTTTTGATTTTAGAACCTTATATAGTATGGTTAATGTTGTTAATGGAAGAATTAATAAATTTAACATATTAGATGCATCTTTAGATAATATACCTAGAGAGCTAAATGTTGTATTTAATACAAATATTGTAGGAATTAAACCAAGTAATATTCCTTTTACATAAGACATACTAACTCCCATGGAATATAAATTAGTAGCAACTCCAGGAAGAAGAGAGTGTAAAATTTTTGAAGTAGCTACAAAACTTAATAATATTGTTATAACTGTTGTTAATGTAGTTCCAAAAAAACTTAATAGAGGACTTATCATTTTAATTCCATTTGCAAATAAATTAATTCCTCCAACTAATCCACTAAAAACTGGCAATAATATAGTTTTTGCCAAATTTCCAAGGCTTAGAATTGCAGGAATTAATGAGTCTCTTAAATCCTGAGATGTTGCTATAAAAGAATTTTTTAACTTTTTAAGTTGATTTACCATTGTTTCCATTTGTTTACTTGCTACTCTTTCTGTAATTCCACCATATGTTTCTGTTTTCATTGTTAATGCAGCTATTGCATCAACATCTTCTACTAGAGCAGCAGCAGTGCCTGCAGTTCTTGCTCTAAAAAACACCGCAGCATCACCGGCATCAAATCCTGCAGCTTCTAATTTATATAAAATATCAACCAAGTCGTTAGTTCTTGGATTAATGTCTCCCATAGTTAATCCTAATTCTGCTAATCTTACTCGTGCTTTATCAGAAGGCTTTAATAATTTTGTAAGTATCATATTAAGTCTTTGTCCCGCTTGTCCTCCTTCTAAACCACGGTTATATAATATACCCAAAGCTGAATTAACTTGTTGTAAGTCTTGTCCTAAAGTTCCAGCCAAAGCACCAACATATTTAATTCCCTCTGCTAACTTTTCTGATGTTGCATACGTATTAGTTATAACTGTAGTAAATGAATCTACAATTTCTTCAGTATCTTCAAATGCCATTCCAAATTGTCTCATAGTTTTTGTTACACTTTGTAATGCAGAATCCAATTCAGTATTTGTTGCTATTGCATAATTAAGTATTGGTAATAAATCATCTTCATGTAAAGAGTATACATCAAATCCAGCACTTGCTAAAGAGTAGAAAGCATCTGCTAACTCATTAACTGAAAAAATTGACTTTCCAGACAATTCTCTAGAAAACTCCATAAGACTTTCTTTAACTTCCTCAAATGATGCTCCCATGTATCCAGAGATTGATGCAACTTCTGTTATTCTTTTTTCAAATGATCCAATTATTTCTATTAATTGTTTAAATCCACCAAAAAGTCTTTGAACTGACTGTACACCAATAGAAAATGTAATGTAATGCATAATTTTGCCAAACATATTCCTAAAAGACAAAAGATCTTTTAGCATACTTCCAATTGAACGTTTTGTTTGAGAAGAAACAGATTTCATACCACCAACCATATAGGTCTTTCCATCTTCATTAATCTGTTGCCATGTTTTTCTAAATATATTACCCGACTTATCAATTGTACTAGTAAACTTTTTGTTTTCTTTCATCCACTGGTCATATGGTAATACTTCTTTACCTTTTGATCTTAGTTTATCTACCAAACTCATAGATTCTTTTAAAGGTTTATTAAATTCACTCATATCTAATTTAGATAGATTTTTCAAAGCCCCTTTACCTAAAGTGCTTTCTATAAGTCCTTTAATCTTAGATAGCTGACTTTCAAGTGGACCGGTGTTCGCAGTGAACGTTAAACTCAATTGTCCGATACTCATATTTGGCATGATTATTTCTTCCTATTATAGATAATTAAAAATATTGATTTTAAGCCATTCTAAGGCCATTTTGTTCT
>Ga0180433_10011045_pt1 | contig 10761 bp, 12 predicted proteins | sample SS_ome_8_FD_132980 | JGI IMG/M metagenome (GOLD analysis project Ga0180433, IMG submission 132980) | Hypersaline lake sediment archaeal communities from the Salton Sea, California, USA - SS_1_D_1 metaG | ecosystem: Environmental > Aquatic > Non-marine Saline and Alkaline > Hypersaline >...
GAGGATATGATCGAAACTCAAATCTGGGAAAATGAAAATACTAGTTATATTTACATAAAAAACTTTGTAAATGAAAATCTTGATCCTTATATAGATGATATTTTAAGTTTTTACCAGCAAATAGAAGATTATAGTAATCTTATTATAGATATAAGAGGAAACCCTGGAGGGAATTATGCATCTTGGATAAATAATTTAGTAAAACCACTAATAAAATCGCAAATGATATTTGAAAGTTATGTAGCTTATAGAACAGATGAATATAGTGATAAATTCCGGGAATCAATGGGAATAACCAATCAAGTTTCAAAAAATAGTTTTTCATATCTCCCACCAGAAGTATATACTGATGAATTCAAGATTTATGATTATCAACACATAATAACACCCACCTATGAAGTTGATTTCAACGGTGAAATAATTCTGTTTACTGATAATTATGTCTATTCGGCAGCTGAAGCATTTACTCTCTTTTGTAAACAAACAGGATTTGCCACTTTATATGGTACGACCAGTGGCGGTGATGGAATAATGGAATTTCCTACATATTATTCCCTCCCAAATAGCAAACTCGTTATATGCATCAGTTCAGCGTTAGGATTAGACCATACAGGTCATGCAAATGAGGAAGTACGAACACAACCTGATTTCTATTATGAGAGCTCGTTCGACAATCACACGGAACTTATACAATATGTTCTAGATTCTTTATAATCATTACTAAAAATTAATCAGAGATATTAACCATATCTATTGATATTGAATAATCTTATAGTATTATTATTCTTTATATTAAAATATAGTATTAAGGTGAAATAAGTTTTGAAATATACTTCTATCTTTGATGTTATTGGTCATATAATGGTTGGACCAAGTTCAAGTCATACTGCGGGAGCGTGTCAAATTGCGTATGTTGCACAGTTATTATTCGGAAAAAAGCCTAAAATTGTAAAAATAGGACTACATGGTTCATTTGCTGAGACATATAAAGGTCATGGGACAGATATCGCAATTTTAGCCGGATTACTTGGATTTACACCTGAAAATGATAATATTAAACATGCATTTGAAATTGCTGAAAAAGAAGGGCTTGATTACTCATTTGAACTTGTAGATTTAGGAGCGGATTATCATCCAAATTCAGTAAGTATAGAAATGTTTGATGGAACAGAAAAAATGAGCATAATAGGTTCTTCAATTGGAGGCGGTAACATAATCATCAAGGAAGTTGATGGTCTAGAAGCAGGATTTGGGGGAGAACCTAATACGCTAGTAATCCTAAATCATGACAAGATTGGAGCACTTGTTAATATCGCAACTACAATTCAAAAATTCAAATTAAATATAGGATCAATGAAAGTTTCCAGAAATTTGAAAAAAAAGATATCTTTAACGTGGCTTGAAGCAGATACAGTGATACCAGAAGATTTAATTAATGCATTAAAAAAATATCCAGAAATAATTTGGGTGAGGATAATAAATGTTTGAATCTATTTCTAATATGCTTGATGAATCTAAGACAAAAGGGATTCCATTACATGAATTAATATTAAACGATGAGATGGAATCGCAAAATATTTCTAAAGAGACGATAATTGAAAAATTGAATAAGTCTTTAAGTACAATGAAGCAATCTCTTGAAAAAGCACTTATAAGCGATATTGATTTACCTATTAAAGAATCAAGCCATCAAGCGAAAAGAATGCTTTCACCAGGAATTTTCTGTGGAGATAATCTAAAAGAAGCTGTGGGCTGGGCAATGGCTATTGGAGAATATAATAGTGGTATGGGATTAATTGTTGCTTGCCCTACTGCAGGTTCTTCTGGAACCCTACCTGCTGTTCTTTTTAAAGCAAAGGAAATCCTTAATAAATCGGATGATGACGTATTAAAAGGTTTAATCGTTGCTGCTGCAGTAGGTGCAATTATTGGAAATAATGCAATGCTCTCGGGAAGTGAAGGAGGTTGTCAAGCTGAGATTGGAGTTGCATCTGCAATGGCAGCGGCAGCTATAACGTATATGGCAGGGGGAACTCATCTTCAAATAGACAATGCAATTGCAATAACATTAAAAAATCTATTAGGACTTGTTTGTGATCCTGTTGCCGGATTAGTAATTTCACCCTGCATTAAAAGGAATGCTATAGGTGTGGTAAACGCATTTTTAGCTGCTGAAATGGCATTATCAGGAGTTACCTCTATCATCCCAGCAGATGAAGTTGTGGATGCAATGATGAAGGTTGGTCGTAAATTACCATACGAGTTAAAAGAGACAGGAAAAGGCGGAATAGCGGCAACAAAAACGGGAAAACGAATAAAAAAGAGTCTTTTTTCTGAAATTTAATAATATATATGAAATTTCTATTAGCTTTCCTTCATAAATGAATTAATTATTATCATTCTTGTAGTTGTATATTGGATTTGTATAACCAAAATGGTTTAAAAAGGTATTTAGATTAGAAGATCTTTAACATAATTACAAAAATGTATGTCTTTTTTTTAAAAAAAGAAGAAAAAATTAAGAGAAGCAATTCTAAAAAAACTCTATTAAAAAACCAATAAATAAGGCAATCATCATTCCCGCGATCATGATTCCTAATATTATAGAATAACCCTTTGGTTCTATTTGGTTTTTCTTATCCATTTTTCTTATGAGAGGGAATAATCTCAAATAAAATGTTGCTATGGAAATTATCAATGTTATAATTGAGATACTCTGGGTTAATAGATCTCCAAAGATTATTATCACAATGATCAATAAGATAAATATTACTTTGGTCCCTGCAACCCAATATACCAAGTATCTTACAAAATCGTGAATTTCGGGGTCATTCTTAGATTTTTCCCATGCTTTAAACATTCCCACAGCATTAGATACTTTTGAACCTGGTTTAAAATAGAGTGTAATTACATTTAGAAATTCCATGACCAAAAAAATAATGAGTATAATAGTAGTGATAAGATTCATTTCATAAACCGATTATGTTGTTATTTAATTCTTTAAGTTGAAATTTGCTTAATAATCTTACCACTTGGCTATTATTTTCTATTAAAAGCAACGCACAAACGCTTTCTTAATTTAGGAAAGCTTTTAATTCAATGAGTTTTAAATGTAATATAGTGTTTTATAGAAGGAGGATTATTATACAATGTTTCAAATAGAGGAAGCCCCTACGAGTACCACTAAATGTGATTGGTGTGGAGATTCTATTGAAAAAAGCACACTTAGACTTAGATTTGCTCCGTCAAAAGGGTATAATTATTATTGGCATCAAGAATGCGGGATAAAATATTTGGAGGGTCTAAAAATTTTACTGCAAAAGGGCAAAAAGGGTCGTATTGGTCAGAAAGAAGCAGATAAAGCACGCAAAGATGCGGGATTGTAAGGTAGCCGTTTTAATAGTAAAAAACCTTTCGCCAATAATAATTTAAATTTTATTTATTAGGTGATTGCTTTCAATAATAAGAGGAATTTTATTTATATTGTAAATAATTCTTATCTTATATTAGAAATTACTGCAATAAATTAAACTTGGGAAAATATTCATGAGCTTTGGAATTGAAAGTAAAGAACAATTTGTCGAATTATGGACGAATATTTATAAAAGCGAAGGAAAGCCTGATTGGTCGCAGATGATACGATATTATGACGATATGATATATTTTCGCGATTCTATTCAAGAAATTCGAGGTATAAAAGAATTTAAAGGTATGACTGAGCGATTAGTTAAGCGATCTAAGGATTTACAAATGAAAATGGTCAATATTGTTTTTGAAGGGAATATCATTTTTTTTGAATGGGAGATGGGATTAAGTTTTATGAAATCTCCTAATTCGAAGATATATGGAGCAAGTCGCCTAACATTGAATGATAATGGAAAAATCATAGATCAAAGAGATTATTATGATCTATGGGGTGATATCGTAGATAATATTCCAGGCATAGGGAAAGGATATCGAAAGTTCATGAGGAAGATGTTCGGGTGATTATTCTTGAATAGATACAAATACTTGGGACAGTATAGGGTATCCAATATCATGGCAATGCTCCGTAATAGCAATGCAGAGCCATTGGAATGTCAAGAAGATTTTAATGGACATCTAGTTGCGATAACTGGAGCAACGTCTGGAATTGGGTATATCACTGCAAGAGAATATGCGTCACACGGAGCGAACTTGTTAGTGATAAACCGAAATAAAGAAAAAACGCTAAATCTATGCGATGAAATCAAGCGGGACTTTGGAGTTGAATGCAAATACAAATTCGCAGACTTTGCTCACATTTCCGATGTGACGAGAGTGGGTAAAGAACTCGCAGATTCCGATCTGAATATTGACGTGTTTATTCACAATGCGGGTGTTTATTTAGATGAAAGGACGCTCTCTGATGATGGTCTTGAGATGGTTTTCCAAGTAGACCATTTAAGTTCCTTTATCTTAAATTATATTTTGAAGGATAAATTAATGGCCCAAGAAAAATGCAGGATCATATTAGTGAACTCTGAGGGCCACCGCTTTGCCATTCTTGGGTTGAAATTAAATGATCTCAACTGGCAGAAGCGAAGCTATTCAGGACTTAAAAGCTATGGATCTGCTAAATTGTCCCAACTTCTTACAATGATCAAGTTTAACAATTACTTTCGAAATAGTGGCGTTACAATAAATGCAATGCATCCTGGCAATGTAAAAACTAACATGGGTGAAGAAGACAGTGGATTATTCCAGAGAGTGTTCATTGAACCCTCTTACAGACCTCCAGAGATATCTGCAAAAGCCTTATACTATCTTGGGGTTTCTAAGGATATTGAAGGGGTGAGTGGTAGGTTTTTCAACCTCACTTACGAAGAGGAGCCCGCACCTACTGTTTTGAACCGAGAAGCTGCAAAGAAGATATGGGATTTGAGTATAAAGTTAGGCGGACTAGAATGACAACTGCAAGCCATGAAGTTATCATTGTAGGCGCAGGTATGGCGGGATTAACCGCTGCAGCCTATTTATCAAGAGCTGGAAATGACGTTCTTTTAATCGAAAAGAACGATACTTGCGGTGGCTTGCTGACTTCATTCCAAAGGGATGGTTTTGTGTTTGATGCTGGTCCGAGGTCTATTGAAAACGCAGGAACCGTGCGACCCTTATTAAATGACCTTGAAATTTCGCTTGAACTGCTGGAAAGTCATGTTTCAATTGGAATAGAAAATGAGGTCATTCACTTTACATCACCCGAGAGTATCCAAGAATATCAATCCTTATTAGAGAGACTCTATCCCGACAACAAAGAGGAGATTGCCACGATTTTCTCATTGATTGAGAAAATACTAAAAGACATGGCTATTTTATACGGGATTGATAACCCAACTTTCAGCAACTTGAAAAATATTGGATATCTTTTCAAGGAACTCCTTCCGTACTTTCCAAAGTTCCTACTTGCTATTCGCCGGATAAATCGAAGAAACGATCCAGTCGAAGATACTCTAAAAAAATTGACGTCAAATCAATCACTCATCAATATCATTGCCCAACATTTCTTCAAAAATACACCCACGTTTTTTGCGTTAGGTTATTATCACGTCTATCTCGAATACTTGTATCCAAGAGGAGGTACAGGTAAAATCCCAGAAGCTCTCTCGCAAAAAGTAATTGAGTGGGGAGGAACAATTTTATATGGTACAGAAATAGAAGAAATCATTGCTTCTGAAAGAAAATTAACTGATATCGAAGGAAAGACTTTCTATTATGAAAATCTCATTTGGTGCGCGGATTTAAAATCCTTATACCAACGTCTTAATTACCAAGATTTAGAGGAAAAAATCTCTCGCAAGATAACGATTCAAGAAGAGAAAATACTCACTAAGCGGGGAGGAGATTCCGTATTTTCCTTATTTTTAGCGATAAATGAGCCTCTAGACACATTTAGATCGATTTCAAATGGTCATTTTTTTTATACTCCCTCAAAACAAGGTTTGCGCGAATCAACGTGGGATACTTTAAGAATAATTATCGAGGATTTTGAAAACACATCTAAAGAAGCCATCATTCAGTGGGTAGAAGACTATTGCAAATTGAATACCTATGAGATTTCCATACCAGGACTTAGGGATACCTCATTGGTTCCAAAAAACAAAACGGGATTAATAGCAAGCCTTTTCTTTGAATATGATCTCATGAAAAAGGTTCAAGACGCAGGTTGGTATGACGAATTCAAATCGATTATCGAAAATTGCATCCTAGAGGTTTTATCAAACTCTATTTATCCGAACATTAAGGATAAGATTCTCTTTCATTTCTCTTCAACTCCCATTAGTATCTCTAAAAGAGTAGGAAGTTCTGAAGGAGCAATAACTGGCTGGTCGTTTGAAGAACCTGTCCCTGTGGTTCAAGGTATTCTCAATATTTTTAAGTCGGTGAAAACTCCTATTCCAAATATACAACAAGCGGGTCAATGGGCATATAACCCTTCCGGAGTCCCCATCGCTATCTTAACGGGATTAGTAGCTGCCAAAAATTTGATGAAAAAGAAAAAATGAAATTTCTATCCGATAATATAGAGTGATCCTAATTAGAAAATAAATAGTAATACAATTATGCTGATAAGCACTATGTATGAAATTAGGAGCAATCCTGTAAGAGGTTTTTTTATATCACCAGCTGACATGGTTTTATATCCCGAACTGCTAAGGAAATCCTTTATTTGAAGATCTAAGTCCTTTTGATTTCTAATCCCATATTTTTGCAGGTCCTGCTTAATAATGAAGTGCTGACTATAAGGAAATACAAGTGCGTTTACTGGCTTATAAGGATCAATAATGTTAGCCAGATAGGAGTTCACCTTAATTGAGACATGATCTAAAGGTATATTAACCCCCTCTTTCACCATTTTAGAGTCAAAAATTAAGCTGAAAGGCTCTGAAAACTCACTTTTTAGCTCACCGCCATAATCGACAATAAGATTTCCTTCAATCCAGAGAGATTCATCTAATTCCCTTGAATCTCCTTTTTCCAAGTCCACTGATAGAATGAATTCTTTATTTTTAGTAGGATTCTCAAGATCAACCAGTAGCTCCCCCGAATATGTGGTTGCAAACACTGCGGGATCACATGTATAACCACAAAATCCATTCTTTGGGTCATAACTGTTAGTATTCGTTTCATAATCACATATTATCCAAGATAACATCCCCGTTTCTTTATTACGAGCAATAATGTAAAATTCGGCTCGCATACCAATAAATCCTGAGGTTCGAGCGGTAAACAAGCTCGCAATTACCATAGGAATCTTTGCATCGTTCTTAAAGAATGAGGCTTCAGTTAATTCATATCCGTCGGGAAGCATCTCTTCTGCTGCTGTAGTATTTGTTATTCTAAAAGACAAGAAAAAAGCATAGGGATCTACGATAAATCCCATATAGGGAATTCTTTCCTTACCACTCTGTGTAAACTTATGTTGTGTTTTTAAAGGAAGAGATTTACTAAAACTACTCAAAAAACTAATTCCAGTTACATCTTGAGGTTTTACTAAAGACTCTGTCTTTTTTACAAAATCCTCGTATTCTTCTTGGTTCATTTACGTTCACTTTGTTTTTATTTCAAAAAATCCATCTTTATAAATTAATTATCAATAAAATAACTAGGGAAATAAAGATTATCATAAATAAAGAGATTCCCACTAATAACATTCTCTTTAAACCGCTTGTGGAAAAAGTTTGAATTTCTTCCATATTTGCAATTTTATTATAATTTTCGATCATATCATTAGTATTGCGGATATAAGTGCGACAACCTGGACTGTCGGCAATATAGTGCTGAGCAAAGGGGAAACATAAGACTTTAACTAATTCTGGCTCTGCCAAATCTGGGAATAGGTTATTAAATTTTAAGTGTATATCCTCTATAGGAATATCTAACGCTTTTTCAACTTCTGCAGGATCAAACATAACGGCAAGTGTGTCATCATTTTTATTATCGGAATATTTTTTACTGTGACCTATCGAGCTATTTCCTAGTACCCATAAGGGCTGATCAAGTTTGCGCATTTTTCCGTTGGTAATATTACCCTTTAAGATTATCTGTCGGTCAGTTGTGTCTTCTTTAAAATCTAGTAAAATATCTCCCTTTGAGCTAGTTGTATATATAGCATTTTTACTGTTTCGGTCTGCAACTCCTACTGAGGGGACAGCAATTATTGTATTGCTCAGAATATCAATAAAAATCCAAGAGATAAGACCGGTTTCTTTATCTTCCGCAACGAGATATACTTCTAACCTTGAACCCCAAAAAGTACTTGCCCGAGTATTGAAAACACCCATTCCCAAATAGTATTCTGGCTCTTCATCAGCAAAAATTCTGGTCTTCTTCAACTCAAACCGTTCCGGCAATAATGATTTTGCTTTTTCGATATCTTTAAGTTTAAAGAATAAAAACAGACTATAGGGTTCAATTACAAACCCCATGTAGGGTGTCTTTCTTGAAGTTCTAACTAATAGTTTTTTAAAAAGGGAGGTAGGTAAAAGCCGTTTAAATCCTTGGAAGAAATATAAATGGCTCACTTCTTTGGGATCAATTAAATTTTCCACATTTCTGATGAAAAATTCATCATCAAGAATTTTCATATTAAAAAGTTAAATAATTCCCTATATTAAAGCCTCATTATTATTGATTATTAATCATTATTAGAATTAATCAAATGCATACAAATAGTCAATGATAGAAAGTTATAGAATATTTATCACGAAATTAAAAACCTTTTATTAAAATCAGACGCTTAATTTACCTTCCCATCTAATTTTCTATGAAAATTAGGACAAGATTAAAAAATGCTGCTATAATAGAGACCAAATTTACAATCATCTTTGTAATTATTGCACCAATCATTTCATTAATGATTTATGGGTTCCCATTAATAGAACCTTAAGAGGTAAAACAATAAGTCTCTCTATCCATTACAAGAGGAAATCATATTTCAGTATATTTCAGGACATTGCTTTTAGAATTAAATAAACAACAAATTAAAAATAATATGTTAGGATGTGCCTTCAGCACGATGTCAGCACCCATCATCTATGATCAGAATATGATATTTCATCATTAGGAAAAATGGATCCCTAAATTAGGTACAGCATGGCCTAAAAGACCATATTAAAAAAAAAACGAAAAATCATCTCAAACCTTATCGCTCCTTCACATTATTCACTAACTCTCATACTTCTTCGTTTTAATTACCTAATGTATTTTTTAAATTTAGAAATATCATGCCAAAATCTATGGCATAATATCTATATAATGTTGGGTTTAAAATGATTGAATAAGATTATATCTACATAATTAAATTAATTCTATTCGAAGAATGTGATGAATATGAACAAAAAAACAAAATTTACTCTAATAGCATTTACCCCCCTAATTGCAATCTTATTTGCTATCATTGTATTCATTTTATTAAATATTTTTGACTTGTTTCTTTTCAGTTTATTAATCATTATATTTCTTCCCTACTGTATTGCATATTATTCAGAATATTCTTTAAAAGGAGATGATGAAAGAGATGAACTTTCTGCATATGAGTTAAATTTGATTCAAGAGAAAAATAATATTATCAAATCTATAGAGATAATTATCATTAGCTTTTCTCTCCTCTTTGGTCTTTTTACAGCCATAGAATTTGATTTGCTAATAGCGGGGGTGTCATCCTTTGCGTTTAGACTTCTTAGTCCACCCATTGGAGTAGATTTTTTTACATCCACATTTGTTTATATTCAAACTCAAGTTCTTGGAAAAGATGCTTATCTAACCGACGCAGAAATCGAAGGTTTAACCATAGGTTTTAAAAAAACTGATAAAATCAAGAACCTGATATCAAAAATTCGCTTAGGAAATTTCACCAGAATGGCTTGTTTCTATTCATTATTGATTCAAATATGCGTAATCTTTCCTATGGCGAGTTTTACTTTTAGTCTTTAGCTTTTATATATTTGGTAAGAAAATTTTATCTTATTTCCAATTATTTACATGCTATTCTAACGATAATCTTGAAATTATCACGCTATCTTTACAAGCTGTTTTATTGTTTTACAACAGGTCATGCAAATGAGGAAGTGCGGACACAACCCGATTTCTATTATGAAAGCTCTTTCGATAATCACACGGAACTTATTTATTATGTTCTAGATTCTCTTGATTGATCATGAATCGTAATGAGCAGTATAGAAGGAAATTGGAACTAATCATCGACAAGATCACACACCTACCAACTGATTCAATTGAAAATGTATTTCCCGCTGATACTCTATCTAATAGAATCCTAGTAAGCATAGATACAATTATGGAATTGATCGAAATGCTCTGTGAGGATCAAGACATAGTGGTTAAGGATGTTTATTCTAATCTCGATGAATTGGTAGAAAAAGGATTATTAACTTCTGAAATGGCTAAAGATATTCGCCAATTGAATGCCACAAGATATCTTACCCATCGCTACGATAAGATCGGAGAAGTCGTTATCATAAATGAAAAAGAGAAGATTTTCCCTTTTCTAAAGGATATTGTAAAAAAGCTTGAAAGCATAATTAAAGTGCATTTCAAAGAAACTTAATGAGATCAAGGATCTCCTTAAAATTCATTTTAAGGAGATTAACTTATACGCTGATTTACCTTAATTAATAACTAATCTCTTAGGTATTTTTAAAAGTTCGAAGTTAAATGTTCCTTTAAAAAGTTCCACATTAGGTTATTAACCATTTTCGGTGCTTCAATAATGAGACCGTGTCC
>Ga0180433_10011046_pt1 | contig 10760 bp, 12 predicted proteins | sample SS_ome_8_FD_132980 | JGI IMG/M metagenome (GOLD analysis project Ga0180433, IMG submission 132980) | Hypersaline lake sediment archaeal communities from the Salton Sea, California, USA - SS_1_D_1 metaG | ecosystem: Environmental > Aquatic > Non-marine Saline and Alkaline > Hypersaline >...
CCCGTGGAGCCGGGCGGCTTGATTATAAGGTTTGAAGTGCTCAGGACGATGTCAACCGTTCCGTAATCCTCTTCGGTCTGCACAACTTCGCCTTCATCAGGGCCTATTACCATGAAAGAAGGGACAGGTTTTACTTCCTCTTCAGGCGGTTCGGGCTCCGGCTCGGGTTCAGGGCCTTCCCAGAACGGGTCTATGCAACCGAATCCGACCATCAGAATGAAAAACAATCCCAAAACAAGAATAGAATTTTTCATATAAATCACGTTAATATACTTATTGAGATGTTTTAAAATACTTGACTAAGAGGTAAAATCCATGATAAAAGCGGTATTATTCGATTTCGACGGGGTTGTGGTGGATTCAGAGCCGGTGCATTACGAGACATTCAGGGAATTCGTTGAGCCATTGGGAATACGCGTGGATACGGACAGATGGTACAGGGAATTCGCGGGGACCGGCTCAAAGAACATTTTCACGGTGCTTTTGGGAGAAGCGGGAATAAAGGACGGGAAAACAATAGACGATTATGTTGAGAAGAGAAAAAAAGTTTACGGGAAACTGGTGCGGAAAGGACTTGTTAAAAAGAAAGGAGGCATAGAAAATTTCCTGAAGAAACTGAAAAAAATGAAAATCAGGACTGCAGTTGTTTCCGGCGGGCATCCTGAAAATATAGAAGCGGCGCTGAAGGTAATCGGATTGAAGAAATACTTCGATATAGTAATAGGAAGCGGGAATTACAAGAGAAGAAAGCCTTATCCCGATGCGTTCATTACGGGGGCAAAAAAGCTCGGGGTCAAACCTGACGAATGCATTGTCATAGAAGATTCGCTTTCGGGATTCAAGGCGGCAAAAAAAGCGAAAATGAAAACGGTGCTTATGCATTCTCCCGCTGTTAAATACATTAAAACAAAGGAAAAAGTGATAAGGAATTACAGGGAATTTCCGATGAAACTGCTACGTGACTAGCTCGTCCATCCTTTTCTGCTTTTCCCCTTCTTTCACTTCCATCGCAATCCTTCTTCCGAAGCTTATGCTTTCCCTGAAAAGGTATTCGGGATACGGAGTAAATCTTGTTCCCGGGGAGCCGGGGATTCTCAAGGAAACGTCGAAGCACACGAACCTTTCCCCGTTCTTTTCCTCCATCGCGCCCTGCAGCGCGAACGGCCCGATTATTCCGGGTTTGTATTCTTTTTTGGCGGTATCAACCAGCTTCTGTCCCGCTTCAAGAGCCTGCTGCAGAAGTGATTCACGGAGAGTACAGGCGATATGCCCTGTTTCGATTGTGCTCGGCTGCACAAATTCCCCAAGTTCAAGTTGCTGTCTTGCTGGAAGCCTGAGGAAGCCGTCGAGATTCGTCTGCCTTCTCGTATCTATTCCCATCAGTTCCAGTTCATCATTCAAAGGAGAATAGAAGAAATTGAAATTGAAGTGCGCACCCAGGATATATTCCTCTATTACCGCATTTTCCAGCCCTTCCTTCGTTATTTTCCCATTGTCAATGAGTTCTTTGCTCTTCATATCATATTCAGCCGGACTGCTTGCAAGGAAAAATGCGCGTTCATAGCTTCTTTTCGCCTCGCTTACTTTTACGATTGAAAGAGTGTCGATTTTATCGGGGGATTTTATCACTTTGGGGAAATTGACCTTCGCCTTTTCCATAAGATAATACTGGTCTTTCTCGACATTCCTTTCTTCCGCCTTCAATAAAAATTTGTTTCCGAATACGGGAACTGAGAACTTCTTTTCAATATTGTCATATCCGACATAGACTGCAAAAGAGCGGTTCGGAACGAACACTGCCTTCTTGTCGTTCATTTTTTTCTGGTTTTCTTCGTTTGCCATGTCCTTGAACCTGTCCAGGACGAGTGTTTCATCGACTACACCCACTTCCATGTCCTTTCTTTTCCTAGTCTTGTAGTAAACGGAATAAGTAGCATCTCTTCCTTTCTGGCAGACAACGAGGTTCTTGAATCCCTCGGCCTTCGCGCCTTCGCATACGTCAAGGGCTGAATGGCTTCCGATAGTGGTAATTGTATGTTCCATACAGTATATGGGAAAATGAAGTTTAAATCTATTGCGTCACAGTGCTTTTCTGCCATTCGGTTGTTTTTCTCAAGCCCTTCTCGATGGGCACCAACGGCTTGAAGCAGATGTTCTTCAGCGCCCTGGAAACGTCTGCATAGGAATCGTAAATTTCGCCTTCTCTTTTTTCTTCATAAACAGGGTCGATGTCGTGCCCGGTGATGTCCGAGACAAGGCCTTCGAGCTGGTTGATGGTAATGGGGAGGCCGGAGCCTATGTTGAAGCTCTGGCCTGAAATCCCTTCCTTTTCAGCTGCCATCAGGTTTGCATTGGCAACATCGTCAACGTATATGAAATCCCTTGTCTGGTTTCCGTCGCCGTAGATTATCGGGCTTTCCTTTTTCAGCATTTTTCCTATGAATCTTGTAATTACCCCGCTGTACTGTGAAGTTGGATCTTGGCGGGGGCCGTATACATTGAAATAGCGCAGGCATACCGTTTCCAGGCCCTTGAGATTGAATTCCTTCATGAGCTTTTCCCCCGCGACTTTGGATTCTCCGTAAGGGGACATCGGCTTCATCGCGAATTCCTCTGTAATCGGGGGGTCGGCATCTCCGTAAATCGCAGCGGATGAAGCAAACATAACCCTTTTCACCTTTGCATCAAGAGAAGCCTCAAGAACGTTCTTAGTCCCTTCAACGTTAATCTGATGCGTTTTTTCAGGATTTGAAACTGATTCAACAACTGAAACAAGTGCAGCTTCATGAAAAACATAATCAGCGCCTGAAACCGCTTTTTGAACAAGCTCTTTTTCGGTTATGCTTCCTTCAATAAATTCTATTTTATCGATGATTGAGGACAGATTCTCCTTTTTTCCCGAAGATAAATCGTCAAGCACGGCAACCTCGTAGCCTTTTGCGACTAATGCTTCCGAAATGTGCGAACCTATGAAACCCGCTCCTCCGGTTACCAATGCTTTAGTCATTTAAATATCACCACATTTGAATATGCTAAATCTTTTCGCTTCATTTGAATTCCTCTATTATCCTATCAACCGTAGACTTTTCATAACCTTCCTCAACGCGGACTGCGGCCGCTTTCGCATGTCCTCCTCCGGACATTATGAAATCCTTCATTGAAGCCGAAACCCTTTCTATGATATCGGAAAAATTATTGCCCCTTTCCCTGAAAGCGTCATTGCCCCGCAGTATGATAGTCCTTTTCCCGTATCCTATGGTTGCCATCGGCAGACCTGTCTTGAATTTTTCGAAAATTGCGGTGGTCACCTTGCTCCTGTTCGGGAATTCCTTTGGAACAACGATTCCATCCAGCGGAACGATGTAAACGACCAGGCCTTCTTTTTCTGTTTTCTTTACCCTGGGGAAAGCATTTTCGACCGCTTCCCTTATCTTCTCTGATGCCTGGCGGTATATCGAAGAATAAAGTTCGTCTTTTTCAAGAACATCGGAATAAAAATCAAGGCTGTTTCCGAACGATGCGTGCATTGCCAGATAATCAAGGACCAGCGCCGCCTTTACGTCTTCCTCCCCCGGTTCCGCCACGTCGCTTTTGTCTCCCGCGCATGCTATCCTTGCGAACCTGGTGCAGTTTTCCGCGCCGCACATGTTCGCTATTTCCGATGCAAGATAACCGGCAGTATATTTCGAAGCGTCTTGAAATCCGTTGATCCACGGGCTAAGCAATATGCCCGCGTATTTCGAGACCTCTTCGTGCAACGGATGGTGGTCTATCGAGATTACCTCAAGCCCTCCCGCTTTCAGAAGTTTAAGCCCGTCTATGCTTTCCTCGTTTGTTCCGAAATCAAGAAGTATCACCAGGGGCCTGTTTTCATGGTGAAGGTTGCCCAAATCGTTTACCGCGTCCTTGGGTGAATAAACCGCGCTGTTCTGCTGGTATGCTCTGAATCGTAAAACCTTTTTCAACGCAAGAGCGCCTGCTATTCCGTCCGCGTCCCCGTGGAATCTTAAAAGGACATATCTGTTCAGCTCTTTTGCGGCAAGAAGCTTTTTCGCAATCTTTTTCATCTTCGGCTTTAGCTCGCTGCTCGCGGTATTTTCGAAAAGAAGGTGGTCTTTCAATTCGATTTTGTCCATCAGCTTCTGCTCCACTTCTTCATGTATTCTGCCGGCTTCTTTTCCTTCAAGAACTGTGATTCTCTCCGGCTTTATTGAAAAGTCTGCAAGGCTTTCAACTATTCCCGATACTGAAACTGCTTCCCCGTTTCCGAGATAGTCCCTGCTTCTGAATGAGAATGTTGCGTCGCCTTCCTTGAGTATGTATTTTCTCTCCCCGCCCGATTGCCTTGAATATGCAATGACGCCTTTTACTTCGGTTTTCTCGCCTTCTGAAAATTCAATCATAATTCAATCACCACGCTGGAGCCTTTTCCCTTGCTCAAAGTTCTCCTGAGATTGGTTTCGGCAATTACCTCTATTATGTCCTGGGGGTGGCTGCTTTTAAGCGGGAATATTATCGCTGCGGACTTTCCGTCAACCCTGCAGTGGTATGCGAAAAGATCGCCGAAAGACCTGTTTTTCATCCGGAAGCCCTTTATCAGGATCGGCTCCTCCCTAAGTATTTCGTTTCTTTTCATGAAATCGCTTTTTGACAGTTTGACATTCAGCGTTCCCGCATAAGGCTCGAATCCCAGCCTGTTCCTTATTCCGCGTTTGTAGCCGGGAAGCGAGAGATAATACTTCCCTTTCCTTAAACCGTCGACTATGCTCCCCTTGAATCTCATCCTGTTTCCTTCAATGGCCTTCTTAAGCATGGCATAATGCTCTTTTATTTTCTTCATTCCCGCGGAAGTTATTCTTATGCCGTTTTCCCTTTCAATCAGTCCGGCTCCGGCCAGAAGTTTCAGTTTTCTTGACGCGTTCTGCTGGGACATGCCAAGCTCTGACCCCAGCTCTGCAGTGGTCATTCTCACGCTTTTTTTGTTTCCCCCTTTCTCGAGAAGGAAAAACAGGACCTTATCCATGCATATATTCTGTCCTCTTTTGTTTAAAAAAGTAAAGGAACATTAGTTTCCCATGAGAATGGAGGTTGAAGGGCTGCGTCTGGAGCTCATACCGGAGGTTTACGAGCCTTCTGACGATTCCTTCCTGCTGATGAAATATTCGAAAAACCTGAAAGGCAGTGTTCTCGACGTTGGCTGCGGTTCGGGCATACAGTCGCTGGCAAATGCAAAAAGCAATCCTAAAAACACCGTCACGGGCGTAGACATCAACCCCAAGGCGGTAGAATGCTCAAGATACAACGCAAAACTGAACGGAATCGAGAATTCGGAATTTTTTGAAAGCGACCTTTTTGAAAACGTGCCGGGAAAAAGTTTTGACTCGATAGTGTTCAATCCCCCTTACCTGCCCACTTCAACCGATGAAAAACTGAGGGGGAGGATAAACGATGCATTCGACGGGGGCAGGGACGGCAGGCTCGTTATCGACAGGTTCCTTATGCATTTCGACAGACGCCTTTCCCTTGAAGGGAAACTTCTTCTCCTGCAGAGCAGCCTGAATGATTTGGAAAAGACGGAAGAGATGCTCGGCAGGAAAGGATTCGGAGTGAAAAGAATTGACGAGTCTTCCTTTTTCTTTGAAAAATTATATGTTATTGAAGCAAAAAGAAAATGACAAGGGTTAAATACTCCCTTCACTTAAATATATTTCTGGATGATGACATGAACAACCTCTGACTGATGATGAGGCCAACAGCGTCTGACATAAGCTTTCATCCTGCTCCTATTAGGGTAAAGCTTAACCAAACTTCTTTAGGGCAACCTAGGAAAATGAAATGAACAGCCTACGTCAAGATAGGCTGGGCCGTTTCACTGACCATGTAAAAAGAAAAGAAAAATACCGCAAGCACCACAAGCAGGAGTATCAATACTGCCGGCAGAACCGCAAGGAAACCCGCCCTGATGTCGCTTATCTTGTGTATTCTCCTGTATATGAGGAATGTTATGTAGATGAAATAAATTGCAAGGACCAGCGAAATGATGTCACCCACACAGGGTATCATATTCAGGATCCCTTCTATGACCAGAAGACCGCTTCCGGGGATTGCAAACTGGTAGAAATGGTTTTCGAATTTCCCCTTTCCGCCCAATATCCTGCACCCGGCAAACCCGAGCCCGGACAATATAAGATTAATGGCCAGGTAGAGGATGGGTACGATAATTATAAGGAAAGGTACGATGAAAACCAGCTCGACTCCAGATATAAAGTCGTCTTCCGCAATTCCGTAGATTCCTCCGGTCAGGGGGTCTATAACAACCATTATTATTGCCAGCAGGGCAATGAAAAGAGACGAAAGTACTATGTACATAGCTCCGTCCTTCAGTGTACCTTTCTTCTTCATCTGTTTTTCAAGATTTTCCGGCATAAGGCTTAACAGCATCTGTCTGAACATTCCTATGATATCCATATTTGCACCCAGGTATTATTGGAGGAGTAGAATTAAAAAAGAAAGGAAAAAAAAGAAAAAACTAGTAAGGAGTCGGGGCGTATGCTCCCGAAGCGCTCATCGCACTGATCATGCCTGCAAACATAACCGCGAAGAACATGAATGCGATTACAGCCAGTATTATCAGCAGTACGAACGGCAGCAGTACCGCAAGCGCGGCTCTTCCATCTGTAAACTTGTGCACGCTCCTGTACACGAGGAACACCGGGTACAGATAGTAAATGCCGAGCAGACCTGCAATAATGCTCCCTACGACCGGAATTACAGTAAGAATCGTGGCGATTATCAGCAGACCGCTCGCCACTATCGAGAACTGGTAGTACTGGTCGGAGAAAGTGCCCTTGCCTCCTAGAAGCTTGCACCAGATGTACGAAAGTCCGGTGTTTATCAGCGTTCCTATAACAACTCCGATGACCAGTATTATGACTACCATTACGAGTCCTATAATGGCCGCATCTATCGGAGCACCGAACATCATGCTCTGCACCAAAGCCAGAATGCCTGCGACGATTCCCGCAAGAATGGCCGCAAGAACGTAGTTCTTGATACCGTCTCCCAGGGTTCCCTTATCCGTCTTAAGCTGTTTTTCCAGGTTGTCCGGAATCAAACTCAAAATCATTTTTTTGTACAATCCAACAATATCCATTGAATTCACCGAATGGTAATTCCAAGTAAAATTTAAAAAGGCAGGCCAAAGCGAATAATTATATAATTCCCCGGAGTATGGCGGTTATGGAATTCAAAAACGTATATAACGACCTTCTTGGAATCGGGATAGCAGAGCACGACGCAGGGCTCCTCGCGGACTGCATGGTAAGCGGAAAATCCTGCTCATGGGTCAATAACGACAAAATAGAAAAAGAGAACGTAAGGGCGCTGCTGAATTACATCCAGAACAACGGCATTCCCGTGTCGCTCAGCATAAAATACCTGGAGACAAGGGAGAAATACATCTGGGACGTAAAGGCTGTTGAAAAGAAGTGAAACAATGCGCCCGTTTGCATGCGACGGCATACTTGTTGAAGGAAACAAAATACTGCTTATAAGAAGGGCGAAAGAGCCCGGCCTGGGAAAATGGGCCATACCCGGCGGAAGGATAGAAGAGAATGAAACTGCCGAAGAATGCCTGAAGCGGGAATTCAAGGAAGAAACAGGGCTTGATATTGAAATCGTGAAGCTTACGGGAATCTATTCAGAACCTGAAAGGGACCCGAGAAGGATAATCGGGGCCGCTTATATAGTACGGAAAACTGGAGGGGAATTGAAAGCGGGCGACGATGCCGGCGATGCGGAATGGTTCCCTCTTGACAGTATTCCCGAACTTGCATTCGACCATAAAAAAATAGTGGAGGATGCTATTCCCCTTTTTCCATGAGAGCGAGGTCTCCGAGTGAAACCATTTCCTCTTGTGCCCTCTTCTCTTCTCCGGCGGCCTTTCTGGCTACCGAACGGAACTCCCTCATTGCATCATAAAGCTTCTTAAGATCTTCACGGAGAATTTTGAGGCCTGTTTCTATTTCCTTTACTGCTGTTTCGCATTCCTCTATGTCCTTGTCTATGTACCTGTTTTTCCTTCTTGCCCTTTCAACTTCCCTGAGTTCCTCAAGCTGCTTGTCTACTTTCTTGACTTCCTTCAGCCATTCCCTTTCTAGCTTTGGGGTGTACGCCTGGGTAGCTATCTTGAATTCCAGTATTCTTTTTCTCCGCCTTACCGGCTCTACCGCTACGCCTTTTGTTTTTTCAAGGAAGGGCTCCAGCGCTTTTTTCTCGTACTGCTTGTACCTTAACCTTCGGTTTATCTTCTTGATCTTATCGATAAGCCCGGACTTCTGCGTCTCCAGCTCGTCTATTTTCGATTTGATTTCTTCTTCTGTTGTCGGTTTTTTGACCTCTTCGGTCTTCCGTTCATCTTCGCTTGCCATGATATCACTAATCCCAGGTTTAAAAGAAAATGTGTGTGGTCTTTTGAATTGTTTAGTAAAGTATTTAAAATCATCTTTCACGGGACGGAAACCGCTCAGACGAAAGGATTTAAATTCACAGCGTCCCAAACCTACTTCATGGATGCAGTGAAGGTTGTTCTGGCAGTCAGTCTGTTCTTTCTGCTTGTTCCGTTTTCCAATGCGCAGTTCGTGCTGGAGAGCGTAAACGTAGTCGTTTCCGACATACAGCCCGACGGCACGGTGAACGTGAAGGAAAATATCAAACTGATAATACAGGGCGAATATTATCATGAACTGTACGACACCGGATACAGTGGCCAGGCGAGCAATGACCTTGCCTTCTGGTCGAGTGCAACAGAGCTCAAGGACGTTAAAAAACACATCAATCCTGACAAGGGAAGCATAACCGATTTTACGCTTACACCCCAGCCCAGAGGGAAGTGCAATCCTGTGCAGGACATATGCCACGGAGAGCTGATACTGGAATACCAGGTGCACCCCACATACAACGGAACTTTCCAGGAAACGAACACCGGCCTGTTCACCATCGAAAATTACAAGCCCAGGACTACGAGATACAAGCTGAACATAGACGCGCTTTCATTCACCACCACGGACCAGGAGAACATCCTGCTTGATGAACGGGTTTACTTCAGAATAAAACTGCCCGATGGTACGATGGTAACCAGACTGAATCCGATTCCGGAAAACGAGGATGTCGACCTTCCTGCAAGGATGAGCGAATTGAGCTGGACCGACCTGGTGCTGGTGAATTTCGCGGTGGAATTCGACGTGGAGGACAGCCTGCAGGAGGAGGTGACCGATTTCTTCCTGGGGTTCGTGCAGTTTGCGGAGGATGCTGTTACCGGTCCTTACGGATTCGCAATCATAATAATTTTCGCGATAATAATCGGCGGTTATATCTACATCAGCGTAGCCAAGAGGAGAAAGGAGGAATAGGATGTATAAGGGAGAGGCTGAGATACTTGAGGTTCTTTCAAAGAAAAAGAAAATGACGTTCGGGGAAATCGCAGAGCATACCGGCCTCAATATAGATACTGTCAGAAGGGCCGCGGAATCCCTTAGAGGAAACGGATACATCAACGTGAGAACAGAGGAGTATCAGATAACTTCGGTCACTCCGGAAATAGAGCTGTATGTTAAAAAGGAATTCCCCGAGTTCCTGGTTTATGAAAAGGCCGGTTCCGGAAAAACGGTAAACGACCTTACGCCGGGAGAAAAAAGCATAGGGCTCAGATGGGCGAAGATGAAGGGATTCATAAAGATAGAAAACGGAAAGCTGGTTGTCGTAAAGCCGAAAAAGTACATTGAAGATGAAAAAAAGAAAATGCTCGATACCTACAAGGAAATAAAAACAAGGGGAAAAACAGGGAATAAAGTGGTGCTGGACCGGTTCTACCGCAGGAAGCTCGTGCAGGTTAAGAGAGCAAAAAGATATCTTGCGGAATACACCGGCAAGAAATTCGTCCCTGGAAAGGAGGCATTCGACCTAAGCATCGAAAGCGAGGATGCGCCCATGGGCAGGAAACATCCGATAACTGCGCTAAGGAGATACCTAAGCGAAGTTATGGCCGAACTCGGTTTCGAGGAGATGGAGGGAAGCGTAATAGAATCGTCGTTCTGGAATTTCGATGCTTTGTTCCAGCCCCAGGACCATCCGGCAAGGGAACTGGCCGACACTTTTTACATCGAAGGTAAAAGCGAACTGCCCAAAGACAGGAAACTCGTTGAAAGAGTCAAGAAGGCGCACGAGGAAGGATGGGGAAAGTGGAGCACTGGGGAAGCTGAAAAAACAGTGCTCAGGACGCACACCACATGTTTAAGTGCGAGGTATCTTGCTGCCATGAAGGACAAGAAACCGAAGAAATATTTCGCAATCGGAAGGGTTTTCAGGAACGAGGCCACCGATTACAAGCACCTTGCGGAATTCAACCAGGTTGAGGGAATAATCGCATGGGAGGGGGCTACGTTCAGGGATTTGCTTGGAATACTTACCGAAATTTACAGGAAGCTCGGATTCGAGAAAATAAGGTTCAGGCCGAGTTATTTCCCCTATACTGAACCGAGTCTTGAGATAGAGGTTTATTTCAATGAGAAAAAACAGTGGATGGAGCTCGGCGGTGCTGGCATCTTCAGGCCCGAAGTGAGCATTCCGCTGGCGGGCGCATATCCCGTTCTTGCATGGGGCCTGAGCCTTGAAAGACCGCTCATGCTCATGCTGGAGATGAAGGACATAAGGGATTTTTACAGAAACGATGTCAACTTCCTGAAATCTGCCGGGCTTGAGGG
>Ga0180433_10011047_pt1 | contig 10760 bp, 8 predicted proteins | sample SS_ome_8_FD_132980 | JGI IMG/M metagenome (GOLD analysis project Ga0180433, IMG submission 132980) | Hypersaline lake sediment archaeal communities from the Salton Sea, California, USA - SS_1_D_1 metaG | ecosystem: Environmental > Aquatic > Non-marine Saline and Alkaline > Hypersaline > Sediment...
GAAATTGGTCATGATTTGATAGAATGCCTGCTCATAGTATTGAACGCCCTTCTCATCAGCGCCATAGTTCTTCTCATTTGAGGCAATGTATTTGGCGACCCTGGCAAACATCTGGCTCGGAGATTCAATTACTTTACCTTTATCATCCTTTAGCAGATACCTCCTCTCAAGAACCTGGACAGAATTGATTGGCAGTTTCAAATCATCGCTAACTCCAAGGATTCTCTTCATCTCACGCTCGACATTCTTCCTGTGCCTGTAGATGATGTAGGATTTTGCAGTGCTTGCATGGCCCTTTTCTATTAAGGCTTTTTCAACAAGGTCTTGAACATCCTCAACTGTCGGAACATAATCATCCTTGAATTTTTCACTTGCATATTCTACTACCTTGTCTGCTACCTTCTCAGCTTCGGCCTTGTCTGATCCGCCAACTGATTCTGCAGCAAGAAATATTGCATTTACTATCTTTTCTTTGTCGAAATCTACGACGCTCCCGTCCCTTTTGCGTATCTTGTTTAATGTCATTGCCTCACCGCTAATTGCTTGAATTGCTAGAAAAAGCTAACTAGTATCCATAAGAATAAATAAAAAAGTAAAGTTCTCCGAGGAGAACTCCAATGCATTTCAGTTGATAATCGACAACTGAAAAAACCTATCTGCTCTCGGAGATTATGGCCCCACACATACCAATTACGAAGTTGAGTATAACACCAATTGCCAATCCCCCAAGTGCGCAGAAAGTAGTGCTAACTACCCAAAGCTCGTCACCAAGCACAGGAGGTAGTCCTACCATCTCAGGGCTAAGCTGATACCTTAGCGCGTCCCCCACTTTGAGAATTGAGAGGATTGCAGATAATACCAAATAAACAAAACCCGCAATTCCATAAGCAACGGCTGTTGATAATCCAGCTTCCCTTGTCCTGAGCCCAAATCTCTTTTTCCCTCGATATCCAGTCCAAAGATACAGCAAGAAATATACTGGCATTAGCAAGACACTAATTGCAAGAGTTATTAGGCCGACAATCCGACCCTCTTCAGTTGGACCAAGGAAATGGCCGACAATCATAAGCAGGGCAATAAGCAGCACAAGAGCAACACCAATTACCGTGCTCGTCAAAGATGCTTGGAGGACGCCTTTGAAATTGAACATAGATTCACCTTGCTTTTGTCAAATCAGCAAGAATAAATAAAGGTTAGCATTTTAGTATTGGAATCCAGCCTGCAGAATCCAAATCTCTCAAACTGGATTATGTCACTTTGTTTCAGGTTCCTGCATCCTGCTTCGCAGAAGCCTTTTACGGTCTGTAGGCTCTTCTTGTCATATTCTCCATCTCCAGTAAGCAAGTCTCCGGGCTTTAGCACTTCACACTCAAGGTAATCCTCGGAAACCCATTGAAGCTTCTTTGGAACCATGCTATCTCCTGCATACTGGGCCTCTATGACATCTGCCTTGCCAATTAGTTTTACATTGCATAAATCTTTGAGCCTGAAAATCTCTCCTGGCTTCAAGGCCTTAGCATCCTTTCCGCTGATATACACTGTATTTCTAACTTCCAATTCCCGGAAGCCCTTATCCTTTTTTGGATGCAGTTTCAGTTTTACCTTCAGGCCTTTCAATCCCTTGATGACCACTTTCACTGGATCTTCAACAAAGAAGTAGTGATCTGATTCTGGATCCAACAATTTCCGGTTTTCTGAAAGCAGAACTTCCCAGTCAGGCTCGCTCTCAACTTTTGATAATCCAAATGAAAGAACGAATCGCTTGATAGCCTCTGGCAGCAACCCCCTTCTTTTTAGTCCTGCTAAGGTGGGCAGCCTTGGATCATCCCAGCCCATGACCTTCCCTTCTTCAACTAATGGGCGAATCAGCCTCTTTCCAACAGGAGCGTTCTTGATTGAGAGCCTTGCAAATTCGATAAGTTTTGGCTCTGGCAAATCAAGAGCTCTGAAGATTGCATAGTAGAGCTCGTTTCTCAGTTCATACTCCTTTGTCCTCATCGGATGCGTTATTCCTTCCAGATGATCCATCACGACTACTGCCAAATCATAGCCTGGCCACACTTTGTACTTATCACCAGTCCGGTAATGGGTCTTGTTGATGATTCTTGCAAGAGCCGGGTCGCGCATCACAGTATTATCTGATTCCAAATCCCCCTTGAATCTTAGTAGTGCTTTTCCTTCTTCGTATTTAGTATCGAGCATCCCATTCCATCGCTCTAGATGTTCCTCTTTGCTCATTTCCCTGCATGCGCATGGCTTGCACTTGGTCCTGCCTTCACTTATCTGCTCCTGCGTGCATGTGCACACATATGCATTTCCGTCCTTGACAAGCTTTGTTGCAAATGCATAGATTTCATCTATCTTATCTGATGTGAATGTCTCCTCTACCCATTTCACCCCAAGCCACGCCAATCCTTCCTTGATTGCTTCGACATACTCATTTGAAGCCTTTCCCGGGTTAGTATCATCGAATCTGAGGACCATCTTCCCATCATATGCCCTTGCGCCTTCATAGTCTATCCATGCAGCTTTTGCATGTCCAATATGAGGAAATCCTGCTGGCTCTGGAGGAAATCTTGTAACTACTTTCCCCTGCTCTGCGCCCGGAAGCTCTATCCCTTTTTTCTTCTCCTCCTTCTTCACATAAGTAAAGGCTAACATCTGCTCTTCGATTTCTGATTTGGAGAGCTTTGATACTTCTCCAACGATTTTGTTTATTTTCCCCATTGTTGATTTCATATCCTTCTTGGCATCTGGATAGTCGGCAATAACTTTACCTGCAACAGAGCCTGGATTGGCCCGGCCAAAATCAAATGCATTCTTCAGCACGTGCTTTCTGATAATTTCTTCAAGAGTAGGCATAGAGGCATAGTTGATACAGGAAATTTAAATTACTTGGGGAGAAGCGAATTATTGTGTTTCATTAAGTGGCTAAAAATAAATTTAAAAGAAGGAGCGACATATATTTATATGGCTCGCCCACTAAGATGGGATTTGAGGGGGACAGGAGAAAGACCCGCAACAAGGAAAGATAGCCCAAAGGCAGGAAACAATTGCAGAAAGAATTTTATTTTCGCCCTTCCAATTCATTTGAAAACGGGATTCTCATGGCAGGTGAAGAGCAGGTCCGGCGCGAAGGACATATGATAATTACGCAGCTTGATTCTGGAGATCAAATTATAATGGAAATGACATCTATTACAGGACCGCATTCATTTGGAGTAGAAGGACTTACCTGGACAAGACTAAGAGCTGATGGCACCGAAGAGCAGATTCATCCCTTTGATATGGAAAATGATGAGCTTGTGCAGGTCTTTGAGAACCTCTATGGCTCGAACATTCCAGAATACATTCTCCACTCTGAAACCATCCCTAATAATCCTGCAAGAATTATCAGCCAGGAATTCCGCGACAGGGGAACTCCAACTGAAGTAATTCAAGGTCCAAGACCAGGAGTTAGAACTGAAATTTTCGGTGAACTGGATATTGTTGACGGAAGCCTACTTCGGGCAACCCCCGAAGCTGGCCAGGGTGAACCGCTCCTTGGAACATATAGAGTATATGTTGAGACTGCGCCCAATGACTTCATAATACTTGATGCAACAGTGTGGCAGGACGAGCATGGACTGAGAGTGGATGACCTGCGCTGGTCCAGAGGCAATGAATTTGCTTCCAGGGAAATCAGCGTTGAATCATTGACAGATGAGGAACTGGTAGATGCATTCAGGGAAATCCATGCATCTGCAATTCCAAGAGAGATACTGCAAAATGATCCAAGATATCGGACAGATTTTTCAGTTGGAAGGAATCCACTACGGGTATTGAGGGATGAATATTCTGTTCGGCGCCCAATTATGGCAAGGGTGGAAGCAGCTGGTTCTGATTTGAGAGCTGAAATATTCGGGAGCCTCTCTATTAGACGAGGAGATCTTGTTTCAACTACGACTTCATATTTCAGGGGAGACAGACTGCTCCCAAATGGCCTGGTAGAAGCTGGCCCAGAGCACAGGGCAGCAGCAACGCCTGATGAAGTGAGGGGTCTGATAAGGGGACTCGAGCGCCTCGGGGGAAGTGGACAGATAAGCGAATCCACGATGTGGACCCGCATAAGGCCTCTTGCCGGTATGCTTAGCGAATACACCAACTGGGCAGACCCAACACGCACCAGGGAACCATATGCGATTATAGATGTCCCTGGAAGAGAGGGGATGGAAGGAGTCCATCTGGAATTGTATGTCTCTCCAACAAGCCTCCAAAGGCATACTATGAGATTTATGCATGATGATGGCTCATCATACGGAAACGGAATGGCAGACCTCACAATTGAACAGCTAAATGCCGTTGCAGATGCTATCGAACACTCACAATTGCCGCAAAGATTTCTGGAGGGCCCACAGCAGTATGTGGTTGCAGAACTCCAACAACGCGGAGAAGAGCGCGATACTCATCCAGAATCCACACTGGTAGCCCGACGTTAGCCAAAGGGACACTCATTTTTAAATATTTGTAAAAATATTATAATTTATGGGCAAACGAGGAAAGCAGAAAAGAATGAAAAAGAAACCTCCCAGGCTTAAGCATGTTGAAAAAAGGAGTGAAAAGGAAGCCAAAATACGGGCTAAATCCGGAAGCCGAATAAAAATGGTTGCATCTGTTGCCTTGGGACTTGCCCTCTGCGCCGGAGGAGCTGCTGCTGTTTTGAATCATATGGAAAGGGAAAGTGGCAGGCAATTTTCAGGCAGAGCACCTGTTAGCGAACCGATAAGGAACAAAAAGTCGATTTCATTTCAGTTCATGGAACACCGAGGAATAAAACAGCCATACTGTGGCTTTAGGAAGGCACTAAGAGAATCAAGACCTGACATACTATTCCTGGAAAGCGCCGCCTTCACTCCGCAGGATGCTGCAGCCTTTGCAGCTGATATAAACGGGCGGGATGTATCCAAGGCACTTGTATATCTACCAGACCTCTTCCGCAGGCAGGTTCTTGACACCCGCAGACAATCAGAAGAGGAAGGCAGGCAAATCAGAATTCTCATTGCTGAGAGTTATTCCAAGACTGAAATCCAAACTGCGGTCAGGCACTATGAAAACAATCTGAAACAAAGCCGTGAGGCGATGTTGAGGGTGATGATGGATGAGGATGTAGACGGTGCAATCGAGATTATTCTGGATAAATGTAGATCAATTGCAAGTTTCTACAGGCTCAGAAACGACAGAATATTCCAGACAATATCCGAAACTACCGAAGAGGAAGATTTGTCAGTTCTGCTGATGGTCGGCAGCGACCACTCAAATCTGATTAAGATGTTTTCCGATGCCGGATTCGATACTTCACAGTATAATTTATTTGCCGGCAGGCGCCTTGCCACAATTTTCGAGGCAGTAGAACGAGGCTGGGAAAGGCACCCGTCCAATGAAAGGGACCTTGCCGCAAGAGAAATCGCACTGCTTTTCCTCTATTCTGCCTATGGAAAAAGAGGATTCGGATATTCAGAGGAATGGTCGGCAGTATCCGAAGTCTCGCTTCCGGAATTCACTGAAAATGCACTCAGAGAAATCGCCACCAAAGTAAGGCGTGAAACTTCTGCGCCAGCTGCAATCAGAGAACTCGGATTTGATGTGCCAGTTTCACATGAGGAGTTCAAGGTAGTAAGTAAACGCCTTGGCTATGATAAGTGCCTTGATGAATAGCAGATTAGGAACATTCTTCTGCGATATGTGATATTATCTGCGAAATTAGGTCTATTTTTTAACTTATGGGTATAAATGATTATATATGGCTAAAGCTACAACTGCCAAGAGAAGGGAAGATAAGGGCGATAGGAGCAATCCAACGCCAAAACCAGCAAAAAAGGCAGAACCTCTAAATGAACCAGTCATAATAAGGGAAATACACATTATCAATTCTCCAGCAAAGCCAAAGGAGAAAAAAGACAAAGAGTGTGTGGGCGAAGAAACCCTTATCCAGCACACAGAACGTTTGCTTGCAGCAATCGATCCACTCTTTTCAGAAGAGGCAGATAATTCAAAAGACAGACTGAAGGTATTGAAGGAGTTGTGGGGAGCCAAAGATGAAGACATCAGTAGCGCAGTAGCAGATTTTTGTGAGGCAGCAGATTTGGAAGCAGAAGTTGATGAAGCATTAGAAGTTGAAAAGGGCGAATCTGAATTGGAAACTCCTGAACCTAAGGATGTAGCCTTGCCAAAAGAGAAAGCAGAAGAAGCAAGCGATGAAATTGCCTGCGATGATACTGTTAAAGGGCCCCTGGAGATAATAATTGACCCTGAAGGGGAATTTATAAACCTCGGAGAAGCGCTAAATCGGCTATTTGATGAGATAGAAAGTCAGGGGCCGCATCCAAAATAATGATTGAGTGAATCCCACTGAAATGGGAAATCTGTGGGATTATGATACAAAGCTTTATATATTAGTTAGAATCCTAATAGGTATGGAAAGCACAGACTTTCCAGGAAAAGAAAAAAATAAGGAGGTGTAGACAAATGAGAAATCTGGAACATAAAAAGAAAGTACATATGCTAAAGTCCAGTACTAATTATTGTCTGATTGGCTGCACCATCTTTAGGTGGCAATAATTAGCCACGAATGAGGAAAGGAAGGGCTTTGGCCCGTGAGATCCTGGAACTCCTTCGCTGAAACTTTTGGGAATCAGCGATACTGCCGCTTCCCCTGTAGCCAGGGATTTGGCCGTTATTGAAGATTCAATTAGGGGAGAGCCTATGCTCTCCCCGAGGTTATGAAATATGAGGAAAAAACAAGGTGAATGAGATATGAATGCTCCAACAGAGCCCGGTGACAGTAGGACCGAGCCCCCTCGTCGGGGACGTCCGAGAGTAGGTAGAGATGCAGGCAGCGTCCAGAAAGTAGCAGAATTATACTTCTGCGAAAGACTGAGCGTGAGGAAGGTTGCTAGTGTCATGGGCCTATCCCATATGACTGTCTACCGAATGCTAAATGAGATTGATATGTCCGCTGTCGGAATGTAATCCCAAGAAGGAGGGATTCACCTGGGTGTTAGGGGTTGCCTGACCGGACTTCTCGCTGATGGGTTTCGTCATTCATCTTTCTTTTTCCTTTTTTCAAATTCCTGCTTGTCTGCTTCTGTTCGCTTTTCTACTTCAGAGCGCAGATTTGCAATATCATGACCATCCTTTTCTGCCAAATCAAGACCCTGCTCGAATCCCATTAGGAAATTACTATAATTCCAGTGCCCGTCAAAACTATCGAGAGCCTTTAGAACTTCATCTTCTTCCCCTCTGCTAACATGATAATAACTCAGGAATTTTGCACCACATACAGGTACTGCTAAGCCCCTGGCAGTTTCCTGGCAATTCCAGATAGCTTCCTCAACCAGTGCAACTGCTGATTCCACACTGTCTCCTCTAGCATGCATCACTCTCAGAAGATTTATCATTGCTGCAGAAACATCATCATGGCTTTTTTTCTCACGTAGTTTGCCTTCTATTGTTGGCAATACTGCGGAAATTGAGTGCCCTTTCGAAGAAAGATTGACTAGTGCCCAGATTGAATCTGGAAAGAAATGAGTTTTATTGCCGATAGTCAGGACAGGATACTCATGGAACTCTTCTGATTCGATTTCAGATTTGCACACTTCGATAATATCATCTAAATGAGATGCAAGAGTCTCTGAATCAGCAATTTCAGTCAGATATCTGGCGGCATTATTTGCAATAGCTGTATTTGAATTTTCCATATGAGAGACAACTGCATCAACAAAACCTTCATTAGACCTCATTCTCTCGAGGAATCGGAACATGTCTTCAGAGCGCCTCATGCTTCCAGCCTGGCCTGATGGAGAAATCATTTCAAGCGAAATGCCAACAAGCTGCTCCAGATGCTCTGAAAGATCATAGCCTTCCAAATTATTTAGCAGAACGGCAGCTGCAAGTTTTATTCCAGGATGCTTATTATCCAAAGTAGAAGCAATTGCAGATACTGTTTCCTGGCTTGGCGTTTTATCCCTGCACAGGAAGCCTATGAATGAGAGTGCTGCACCAACCTCTCTTAGATTCTTATTCCCAAGATGTTCTGCAAGAAGTGAAATCACATCTACTTCACTTGAGAGATATTTCAAAAGTGCAATATCCTGCATAACATGAATATACTGGAGCTCTGCCTTTTGCGAGGATCCAGCAATTACAGAATCAACGAAAATGGCAGCATTCTGGGGAAGGAATTCTGAAACATCGGATTCTCCAATTACCTTTTCAAGGCCCTCCATAAGCGCTGCCTCAAAACCCTCATAATCTTGCCTTGATAGACTTGCAGCGAATGCATCCATCTTCATATATGTGGGAGCCAAGGCATGATTCAAAGCAACAGAGCGAACCATTTCATTTGGATGCTCCATCAATTCCCTTGCTGCCTTCTTGTCATTTCTTTTGGCATAGTATTCAAAAACAGCAAGTATTCCGATTTGTCCGTTTGTCATGGAAACAACTGGCTCTTTGTGCTCGCCTTCCTTTGATGTGTAATACTCAAGAAGAGCAGGAATTGCATCGCTAATATCTTCCCCTTTCTTTGCCATTTTAAATAGTGAATCCACAGCATAGCCCTTTTCATCCCTTGTTCCGCTCTCAAGAGCTCTTATGCATTCTTCCATACTCATAGCCTCATGATTGGCCCGCTTGGCCATTCGCTCAGCCATTCTTAGCTGAGCCAGATTATAATTCCCATCATCTTCAAATCCAAGCTCTTTCCTTGCTCTATTTAAATTCCTAAAGGCAGGAACAGTGGATATTCGGATTCCAGTTCTATTAACGATAAAAGCCAGGCGATTGGATATTTCAACAACACTTGAAAAAAGTTCTTTTAGGAGTCTATCACCAGTTTTCTGATAGTTGGTATCAATGAAAAAGTCTCTTGGAAGGCCGGCCAAAAAACCAAGGTGTGCTCTTGCAACACGAACATCCTGCGCTTCCAAATCAATATGGCTCTCAGGAGAGACATACATTGCAAAATATTTTAGTGAACGATTGATTTTTTCCAAAACTGCCATCTGTGATTTTCCAGATAGCTGAGAAAACCAGGTATCTGCCATCTTGAGGTGCTTTGCCCTCTCCCCTTTGTCATCAGATGCAACTACTTTATTCAAAGCGGCAAAAACTTCTGCCTTCTCTCCGCCATGAAAAAAACGTCCGACCTTTCCAAAAGTTCCTGAAAAAGCAGATTTTGGAGCCTTTTTTTCAGAGCGAGCACTATCTCTAGCTGCTTTATTATCATGTTTCATACTATGTTAATTAGTGGGAACTTCTTTTAAAGCTATCATTATTTTCTCTTCGTTGAGCCAGAATCTGGCTTACATTTTTAAATGCCATTTACCAATTAAGGAAGAGGCGGATTTTTCATGCAAAAAAGAATAGTTCCAAGAAGGCAGCAATTGCCACTGCCAAACCCTGAAAAAGGAAGAACCAAGAATTTGCAGGAGCTTCTTGGACCGACAATTTGCGCTCTTACTACAGAGGAAAATATCCGATTGAATACAATAAGAGTTGTTGCGCAATTGCGGCATGAAAACGAGGAAATCCGAAGGGATTCATTCCAAAGGCTTCGTGAAACAATTGCCTGGCTGGCTGAAACTGAAAACTCAGAACATCTAAGAGCATTCAGAAAAGGACTCTCCCAAGGCTCTATGAGGTGGATAGATGATACTACTCCAGAAGCTGCAGGCTTTTCCCATCTGACAGTTAGAAAAATTGCAAAAGATACTGAGAAGGAAATAAAAAAACTAGGAAAAAAATCTTAAGACTATATCTCTCCTTTTTCCAGCAGACTTTCCAAATGCCTAATCATGGTATGGACTCTGTAGGGTTCCTTGCCCTCAACCAAACCTGCATCTTCTTGCTCTAGCATTATTCCCTTGACATCATACCCACACTTAGAGAGACGAACCAGAATTTCCAAATGCTCGCTATCAGGAGTTCCACGGCCATAATCTGGAGAGTCTAGCATAAAGTGGACAAAACCATCTACTGATTTTTCAACAATCTCCATAACGCCCATTTCCTCAATTGTTTCCGCGCATTTCTTATCCCATATATTGCTGGGAAGACCACGCATTTCGTCGTGTACTGTTTGATAGAATGGCGTTAGCATATGGGCAATTGCAGCTGCCCTAACTTGAAGATTCCCATGGGTGAGCAGTTCGTCCATGGCAGCCTTGTTCTTATCTGCTTCATACTGGTCCATTACTGTGTGTATTGCCAGGACAGTAAAACGGATGTGCATTCCAATTGGAAGAACAATTTTCTTATCCCCGCTGGATGCATAATCAATAAGGTGGGGAATTGCCTCAGTAACATCTTCCTCCATCATTACTCTGTGTCCGTATATTGCCCGGACAGCTACTCTCTTCTGCTCAATGTTTCCATCCCTCAGCATTTCAAGAGCTTCTGCAAAGCCAATAGTCATCTCGGGAGGAGGCTTAAATCGTGCTACGAGAGTTTCCTGGAGCTCCCCCAGCTTTTTTCTAAGTTCTTCCATATCCGGAGAATAGTCATCAGAATCATCAATTTCAGAATCATGTGCAGGAGTTTTCGGGGGGAGCCTAACCATCACTACCCGTTGCTCTGAATACTCTGTCGTCGCATCTGAGAGTTCATCCCTATAAGGCTCTTCTCCACGACCATCATTAATAGCAAATAATGCCAAAGTACATGCATCATCTGTGGACTGATCAATCATGTATTCTCCTTCGCTCCATTCACTAGGGTAATAC
>Ga0180433_10011049_pt1 | contig 10759 bp, 9 predicted proteins | sample SS_ome_8_FD_132980 | JGI IMG/M metagenome (GOLD analysis project Ga0180433, IMG submission 132980) | Hypersaline lake sediment archaeal communities from the Salton Sea, California, USA - SS_1_D_1 metaG | ecosystem: Environmental > Aquatic > Non-marine Saline and Alkaline > Hypersaline > Sediment...
CTCGCCCGAGCTCATCGATACCCTCATCAAGCGACTCGAGATGCTAAAAGACATAGAGTGATGGACATAATTGTTCCCGGTAGACCCTGACGGATATTATCCCCTGTATCTGGTTGTACCTGCAAATTATATCTTTCATTAATTTAGGGGTATCAAAATGTTTATCCGGATGTCTTATCCTATAATTATTTCGTCCCTTCTTTCTTTGGGTTTTTTGGGTCATGTTTGTCATCTCGGTGTTTGGGTCTGGGTGAGGGGTTCTGGTTGTGGGTAGCGTATGTGGCTGGTTTTTCCCAGCATTCTCTCAGCGCTCATACGGTTCCAGAACGCTTCTTCGGGTGTAGCCATATCCAGGCTCATGTGGGGTCTCTGGGTGTTGTACCAGTCAACCATGCCTACTAGTGAGTTGTGGTAGCTGATCTGGTTGGCTCGTCGGGTAGGTTCATCCCGAATGCCCTGGCAGGGACTAGGGTTACGTCTATACCGGGCTCGTCGTCGCCCAGGTGGTTGACCCAACTCTCGATATTCCCCACCATAAGAATATCTATGACCATGGGATTTTTTGATACAAAGCCCGATACCGTAGTCTGAATGAGAAGCAGAATCACCAGCGAGTAAAAAACCTGGTCCGCGTGGGCACCAAGAAATCTCTAGACAAGGGACATTAATATTTTGCTCGGCTTGAGTTAAGCTGTATTATCCCTAAATTATTATTATGGAATAACACACGGCTTGAGTTAAGCTACAGGCTCGGTACTCTCCCTGCTCGATCTAGAGTCGAATATCGAGCTTCGAACTGAGCTGTCCAATATCAACATCCTTGACATGCAGCCCATTACTTGCTGCAGTGGCAGCAGCTAAGCCGGCGGCTTCCCCCATGGACATGCAGGGCACCATTACTCTGATCGCGCTCATGGCCATCCTATCGGCCGAGACGGACCTCCCCGTTACGAGTAGATTCTCCGGACCGTCAGCGGGAACCATGATCCTGTACGGTATTCGCATTGTACCTTTAAAGCCCCGTTCATATCCCCCGGGCTTGTCATCCCCACGGCTCGAGGCATGAAGATCGAATGAACAGGTGCACAGCGCAATGGTATCATCGAAATCCCTACGCGACCTGCAATCCTCCTCCGTGAGAGTGTATAGCCCCCTAATTCTCCGGCTTTCCCTTACCCCGAGCTGGGCTGCGGTCCGGGATATGTAGGATCTCTCACAACCGGGAAGATGGGGTCGAATTACCTCATTGAATAGGAGATGAATTAGCCTTCGTGCTTCAATCTCGGCCTTGGTCAGGTCATCAGGGTCAAGTGGGTTGAGGTCCAGGATCATCATGACCCAGTTGAATATGACCTCTCCAGGCCTACGCGGGTTGACCATAAATGGCAGCATGAACCTTTTCTCATCGAGGAATGTTTTCTCCTTGATCTCCTGTGGGATTTTAATACTCCTTTCCCTGACGATTTCAGGCCACCTCCCCCACACAGAGGCCTTCGAGAAAGCTTCGGTATCAACATTGGCGAGGCTGAATATCAGGCTCATTCCCATCGTCTTCCCATCCCCCCTACCCACATCGAATGGAACCCCGGAAAGGGCCGCAACATCAGCATCTCCCGTGCAGTCCACGAAGACCTTCCCATAGATGGACCGGGCTCCTCCCTTGTTGATGACATTCAAAGCCTCAATCCTATCCCCAGATGTTTCGGCTCCGCTTACCCAGGAATGGAGCAAAAGCTCTGTTCCGGCCCCCCTCAACATCTCCTGGAAGATGAACTTCACACCCTCGGGATCGATGACCACCCAGCGCGGTGCGGACAGCTCATCCTCTGTAAACCCGAGTTTTCTTGCTCTGTTGGCGAACTCACTTGGTATTCCGAATACCCTCTGACCCGATGAGTCACTGAATATGTTAAATGGCAAACCGGTCGAGGCCATGCCCCCGAGATAACCATATCTCTCCACGAGGAGTGTTCTCGCACCGCTTCTTGCAGAAGCTAGTGCAGTCGCGAATCCTGATGGGCCCCCACCGGCCACAACAACATCATATCCCCTTTCTGACATGTAGCTTTGCCGGAATTTATTCTAATAAAAGTGTCACTGACTCTGTTTCTCGTTATTGTGGTTGGTTTGGACTGGGCACCAGGGGTAAAAAAGATGAATTTCTATTGAATGTGAAACTTCTATCGATATTTGACCACAACTCTTAAATTACACAGCGAATCCCGTCCCAATGTTGAGATCACTTTTCCTCATCCCAGTATCTATAATTCTATCGTCCCAATTTACCCTTGCCATGATTGAAATTTCAGCAGGTAACCCCCTAGTAATCGATGTCCTGCTGATCGACCGTGGGCTGTTTCAGGGTGGGGATCGCGACAGATTGCTCTCTGCCGACCCATCCATAACCGTCAGGGGCATTCCCATGCCAGGCCACTTCTCTATTGCTTACCTCGGCCGGGATGCCCATTACATGAACCGGGGTATGCGGCTCTATATGCCCCGGAGTTATCAGAAAATGAAGGAAATCGGAGATACGATCCTTCTCGCCGAAGCAGCCTGTGGAAGTACATCATTCCACGACGTGTATTTCGACGCGAAGTGGATGGTTTGGTTCATAAAAGCTGTCCAGGAGGATGGCGTTCCCCTGAGCATGTGGGGAGGGGATGCATCTTGGGGGGGAGGAGGTGCGGGGGATTATAAATCCTGGGGAGACACGGTACTAGACGAAATACTGCCCTTCCAATCAATTGGAGGTTATAGCCCCGACTTAGCGGCCTTCCATTATCCCCATTTCCTAGACCCTGAGCACGAGCTTGCACGTCTTCCCTGGAAATCAGCAGGCCCCGTAGAGCTTTTAAACACGGTCAGGTCAAAACCCGGCTCTACACTCGTGGCCGAGGCCATCATAGATACCACTCGTTACCCCTGGATCGCATGGTGGGAATCCGGGAAGGGAAAGGTAGTAGGGGAGACCCAGGTATTTGGGAGTATGGGAACCAGCAACAGGATGGCCGAAGAATGGAAATTTTACCAAGACTTCGTCATTTACATGATCTACTTCAGCGTCGGAAAACCAATACCAAATGATGTGGAGCGGGCGCACAGGATCAGGGAAGAGATCAACACACACATCTACAAAGCCTCTCTCCTCATTTCCTTACTGGAATTCGTAGAGAAGTTCGGGGCAAGCACTGTCGAGCTGTATGAAGAACTAGGCAAGATTAACCAGATGGAGCTTCTTGCAGAGGAATACATTAGGATGGATGATTACGACTCGGCCTCTGATATTTTCGATGAAATACATCAAGCCTGGATGGCACTAAACACCCAAGCAATCAAGGTGAAGGATAGAGCACTCTTCTGGGTATATCTCATTGAATGGTTTATTGTGACCTCCTCCGGCATTATCGCGGGTACCATCCTGTATAGTATCATGGTTAAAAGGAGACTTTACAGGGATACACCCACGACCAGAATGACCCGATTAGGAATATAAATCAGCGTATAACGCTCCGTATTATCTGCTCATAACTACCATAACAAGATAACAGACCATTCGATGAGGATGTTGTCGCCGTAGATGTCGATGACCCTGCGGACCTCCTCCCTGGGTAATTCATTGTCACAGTCAACAGCACCCAAGTAGTCATCCCACACCAGGATATATTGCAGAATGGTAATATTAGAAACCTTCAATGTTCCTTTATTTCCATGGCCCAGGACCATTACTCAGGCGGCTCGCTGGCTCGAGGAAAACCGGGATGCTAAAAAATTCCTACTATGGGTAGAGCTTTTCGATCCTCACGAACCATGGGATCCCCCCGAGAAGTATTATAATATCTACCGGAACCCGAACTACAATGGGCCCAACATAATCGCGCCCTGGTTCCACAGCATATTAGCTGAAGATTTTGAAGCCGAAGAACTTGAGAATATTACGGCGCTATACGCGGGCGAGATCTCCCTCGTGGATCACTGGGTCGGGGAGCTTGTGAAAAAAATCAAGGATCTTGGACTAAATGAGGAGACAACCGTCATTTTCACCTCTGATCACGGAACTATGCTCGGGGAGCGAGGCTGTGTGACCAAGCATCCTGCAATCAATAACCCACTCAGCCAGTTCATCACCAATGTTCCTCTCATTATTTTACATCCGGATGGTCCAAGAGGAGCCGTGGTAAATGATTTGGTGTGGAGCCCTGACTTCATGCCGACCTGCTGTGAGCTTCTCGGTGAAGATCCACCCCCCACCGTGCATGGAAGGAGCTTCTGGGGCCTCGTTTCAGGCCAGGAAACCGAAGGACGGGAATTCGTGATCTCGGGCTGGCGGAAGAAGAAATTCTATTACGTTGTTGACCGCGATTGGCGTTTCGTATTTAGCGATAACACCCGACCTGACGAGCTTTACCGAATAGTCGATGATCCAGAGGAAAAACGAGACATAGCTTCTCAACACCCGGAGGTCTGTGATATTATGAGGGAACGTTTGGAGAGATTCTTCCAGGATACCGAGTCCCTTAACCCCTAGAATCACAACCCTACTCAGGCAATAGATTCTGTTAAAATCCGGTTACAGAGAATTTTTAACCGTCCTACCAAGAAATATGCAACCAGGTTGAGATTCCCTCCGTGTGGGAATCTCTAAATTGGGTAATAGAAGGTTCTTTATGGAGCTAGTAATTGGTTGCAGCACTAGACCCTTCCGCGACTTGTCCTTTGCAGAAGCATGCGACCATATCGCGTTGGCGGGTTATACAGACGTGGCCGTATTCCGCAATGAGGGCAGAGTTCCAGTGTGTTCTGGTAGTCAGGCAGACGATGTAGCCGAAACCCGGAAAATTGCTGGAGATGCGGGTCTCCGTCCATCAATGCTACTTGGTGGAACAAAGCTAGATCTAGGACTGGAAGCGGCCGTCGAAGACTACATGAGACTCATTAGAAACGCAGCGGAGCTGGGTTCCGAGTGGCTACTGGATTGTGGCAAATGTAAAAAAAACCAATACGACGATTACATCGAGCTGATGCGACGCGCGATGCCCCACGCCGAGGATAGTGGGGTTGAAGTCGTCCTCAAGCCTCATGGAGGGATCACCCTAACTATAGATGACATGTTACGGGCTCAGGAAAGGGTTAATCATCCCAACTTCGGTATATGTTACGACCCGGGCAACATCCTCTATTACACTAAAGGGGAGCTGAGACCCGAGGATGGAATCGACAGGATCGCACCAATGGTTAAAGCGGGGATAGTGAAGGACTGTGTCTTGAAGAATGGTATACCCGACGTGATGGTGACTCCGGGGGAGGGGCTCGTGGACTTCAAGAAAGTCTTTACGGGCCTCATCCGGGACGGCTTCGAGGGCCCCCTCTACGTTGAGTGTGTTAGCGGAAACGAAGTTAACGAGATCGACAAGAATATCAGGTCAACCCTTGAGTTCGTGAAGGGTATTCTCGCAGACTTATAGTCCCCCTACTTATCTGAATCAAGTGTATCCATGTTTGCTGGTTCCCGAGAAACTGACCTACTATGAGCAGACAGTCGATTCATCGTAATGACCGTAAATGTGTGCTTAGAGAGCGAAATAAGTGACCTGTTGAATATGATCATGAGAAATAGGATTGAAAATCTGTCAGCTCTTCCAGCCGCAGTACTTCTTGAGCAGAGCGACGAACTGGCAATAGTTACTATAGCTGACATCCGGTGGTATCCCATGATCACAGCAGGGGATATAGCCGCCGTCCTCAACCAGTCTGGGGACCTTAGACTCGAACTCCTTTTCGAGGATTTTTCCTCCTTTGGCGATCTTGGTCTTATCTATGCCGCCCATGAGGGACAAAGGCCAAATATGATCCTGTTTTTATTGACATGGGCTTGATAGACACTCTTGAAGTTCGTTATTTCTATGTCTACCTCTTCATGCCTCAGTGGGTGCTAATCGTTATATAAGTCATTAGATGAGCATCATTAATGGTAAAAGCAGGGAACTATATTGGTAATTGACATGATTAATACCACCTTGAGGGATATGAGGAATTTTTTTGTATGGACATGCTAACATAGTAGTTGCAATAGGTGGTGGCCCCACGGCTGTGGCGAACGATTGTTTGCTAGGAGTTGTTGAAGAAGCTCGCCAAGTGGATAAAGTGGATAATCTCTTGGGAGCGGTCCATGGCATTAAGGGCATCTTGAAGGGAGATCTCCCCGAGGTTTCCGTGGGAATCGATGGACGATTTTCGGGATTCGGACCTGGAGCTTTCTTGGGTTCCTGTCGATATAGTATGCAGAATGGCGACTATTACAAGATACTCGAGGTCTTTAGAATGAAGGGAATCAGGTACGCCATTTTCATGGGAGGGGAGGGAACGATGTCGATGTTATCCAAACTAAAGGGCTATGCACGAAAAACCCGCACAGACCTAGCCCTGATAGGGGTACCGATGACAGTGGATAACGACATCACGGCTACTGATCATTGTCTTGGCTATGGAAGTGCCGCTCGATTCTATGCGACTTCTGTGATGGAGGTGGGAATCGATGCTAAGAGCCTACCTCCACCGGTAACGGTATTTGAGACAATGGGAAGGGATAGCGGGTGGCTGGCTGCCTCGACTATTCTCGCTCGTGAAACAGAGGAAGATCCACCTCATCTAGTACTACTGCCTGAATGCCCCTTCGATAAGGAACTTTTCTTGGAGAGAGTGCACTCAATCCACCGTGATCTCGGTTACGTGTTGGTAGTGGTCAGCGAGGGCCTAAAAGAGCCCAAAGCAAGATCCCTATCGATGGGGGAAGATGCGAATAGGGACGAATTCGGACACCCCCTGTATGGGGGCGTTGGGAGGTACCTCTGTCATCTTGTGAGTTCGAGATTGGGACTTCGGGCACGGGATGAGAAACCTGGACTTCTGGCTCGCTGCTGCATGTCGCTCATCTCGAGGACAGACCAGAACGAGGCACATCGACTTGGCGAAGAAGCCGTCAGATATGCAGTGCAGAGGGGTACCAGTGGAATGTTGGCATTGAAACGAAAGAACCAGAATATTTACGCATGCGAGACAGAGCTGATTCCCTTCCCTAATAAGGGCGATGGCACGAGACTGGTTCCAGACCATTTCATCTCTGGGGAAAAGGGTCAGATAAGCAAGGATTTCCTAGACTACTTAAAACCTCTAATCGGAGACCCAATACCTCGTTATCGGAGCCTGGAGGAATTCCCAGCCGGTTAACAATCATGAAGGGCTACTTTCAAACCAAATTGAATCGGAGACCTCACCTATTGAGAGTAAAGAACATAAAAGTAAATCATATCGGTAAAGATACTTATGATTAAGTCGCTGGGGATGTCACATGAAGATAGGGTACCTTCCCTTGGGCAGGGAGACATTCGATATTCAGGAAGCGGAAAGAATTCGGAGGGTAACGATCTCCGCCCTTGAGAACAAGGATCCACGTTTACTCGATTATGACAAGGTAATCACCGATCCCGAGGAAGCTGGATCAATCGCAAAAGAAGCCGCAGAGAACGGGGCACGGCTGCTTCTTGTGCAGACATGTACTTTCGTAGATGGGAGATTCGCATTCTCCATCAAGAATAACTGGGACGGTCCCCTCGTATTGTGGTCAGTTGATGAGCCCCAAAATGGTGATCGCCTGAGACTGAATTCACTTACCGGGGCCAATCTACTCAGCAACACCTTCAGGTCACTGGGAATAACGATTCGTTACATCCACGGTTCGCCATCAAGTCCAGATACGATTAGTGAGATCCTAAATTATGCCAATTCGCTCTCTGTCATCGAATCGATGAGGAACTCAAATTTAGGTATTTTCGGCCGGGTTCCACCAGGTTTCCATTGTGGAGAGGCAGACGAGCTCACATTAGGACGATTATTCGGCATCGGAGTGAAACACTTTACCCTCCCATATCTCTTCGACCGGGCTGAAAGGATCCCGACCGCGAGCCTAAACGAAGTGTTTGATCATCTTAAACAGGTTATTGACGGAGTCGAGCGGAGTCCTTCTACGGAGAAAACGGTAAGGGCATACTTATCCCTAAGAGAAATCATCGAGGAAGAGAACCTTGTGGGAGTGGCAGTTCGTTGCTGGCCTGAATTCTTCACCGATTTCGGTGGTGCCGCTTGTGGCGCTCTTTCCCAGCTCTGTGAAGATGGGTTTATGTCGGCCTGCGAGGCAGACATCAATGGCCTGGTATCCATGATCATACTATCAAAACTCTCTGGGCAACCGAGCTATCTCGGCGACATGGTAGCTATAGACAATGAGAATAACTGCGCCACGTTCTGGCACTGCGGTGGCGGCGGAGCTTACTCTCTGGCAAAGAAGGGAACACATCCCAAATCGATACTACATCCGAATAGGCAACAAGGCCTCTCACTGGATTTCAACCTGAAACCAGGGAAGGTAACCATAACCAGATTAAACAAAGACCCCACAGGATATAGGCTGCTGATTCTTGAGGGCTTGTCCATCGAAGAAGGTGGCCGACATTTCAAAGGAACGACCGTAAACGTACGCTTCGAAGGCGAGATGAAAAACCTGTTGAACATGATTATGACAAACGGAATTGAGCATCACTATGCAATTGGTTATGGGCACCATGGAAGACAGCTGAGAGAAATTGCAGAACACGTCGGCTTGGAGATCTTGGATGCATCTAACAAGTTAATTGATGGAAAGCTCATCATGGACAGTTAAAACTCGAGACAGATCGTAAAAATTCTCCTGGATTTTATCAATAAGCTTTCTTGACGGCAAATAAGAGATCGAGACAAAAAGATTATGATGGTGGAGTGTTGTTTTGCGAAAAATGAAAACAGGTTTACTTGGCGCTGGTGGACGCGGAATACAGCATGCCAAAGCTCTGAATGCTAGCCCCAGAATCGATTTTATCGCGGTTTGCGATCTGGACATTGCCAGAGCCCAAAGGATAGGCGCTCAATTTGATATTGAGCCTTATGACAGTGCCAAAGAGATGCTAGAGCGGGAAGATATAGAGTCAGTCGTCATTGTCACTGAAGCAAAAGATCATGCGAATCTTTCCATTCAGGTCCTCGAGGCGGGAAAGCATGTGATGTGTGAGAAGCCCATGTCTAATAGTGTCCAAGCTGCCCAACGAATGCTGGAGGCAGCTCGATCCAGCGGTCTGAAGGCGGCCATTGGTTACCAACGACGCTTCGATCCCTTCTTCTGGACGATGAAAAAGATCGCTCACAAATTAGATCCAATTCAGATCACCCTTACTCGTCAGCGGGGTCTGTTTCTTCAGAGGTATCTGCGATCCGGCAGTACCTATGGTATAATGGATGACGCGTGCCATCATGTTGATCTAGCAAATTGGCTAATTGGCCAGACGCCTAAAACGGTTTCTGGTAGCTTTCGCACCGGAGTCTTCACGCCAACTAATGCCATCGATACCGCAAACATCCAAATAGAATACGGAAATAATAAAGATGTACGTACCGCCAATGTAATAACTAGCATGGGCGGTGTGGGGCTGCAAAATTTCTGTCAACTCGTTGGAAAAAAAGGAAACGCCGAGCGCCAGGACAGTGAAAGCATCAAAATAACCGAGATCAGATACGACGAGGAAGCCGGCGAGGAGAAGCAACGGCAGTTAACCAAAACAAGGAGAGTCGATTGCGAGAGAATCAACGGCGGTGACCCCACGCAGGCGCTGGAGGCAGCCTTTGCTGATTACGTACAAGGCAGACCGAGTGAAATAGCAAACTTTCACCACGGATTTGAGACACTTCTAGTTCTAGAAGCAGCATTCCAATCTGCCAAAAAGTGTACCAAAGTTAGCATCGCAGAGGTAAGACCTAGTTAGATCAAATAAAGGAGCCTCTTTACGATGCCACATTTGGAGTCAGACATGGTTTTTATTGATGGGAGATAAATCGAATCTAGATGTCAGGCAAAGCGGCTAGACTCCAATCGGTCGTGGCGGTAGTTTTCACAGGGGTGTGTTATCTTTAATAGAGGATCTATGCACATTTGAGTGGGTAAGCTTTTTGGTTTTGGGGTGTGTTTGTCTGTGCCATGGCTGAGGATGAGCGTGAGAATGAGGTTTTTGCTGAGACTCTTGGCCTGACAGAGCCTTGGTATGTGGAGAGAGTGGTCTTTGACCACAAGAGGCTGCAGGTAGATGTCTACCTGGCTTACAGAACCGGGGGTTTTCCGTGTCCTGTGTGCGGAGAACCATCACCTGTTCACGACACAAAGACACGTAGGTGGAAGCATCTCTACTTCTTCCAGTACCCCACATACATCCACGCCAAGATCCCTAGAGTCAAATGCCAACAGCACGGGACAAGACTGACCAAGATCCCCTGGTCCAGGCCCAAGTCCAGGTTCTCAGACGCCTTCAAGATGTTTTTGGTAATGCTCTGCACCGAGATGTCCGTATCTGCAGCCGCCGCTATGGCCGGTGTCCATCCTTACTCTGCGTGGAGAGTACTCCACCACCACGTAGAACAAGCCCACAAAAAACAGGATCTATCCGGGTTGAGGAAGGTGGGTGTGGATGAAGCCGCCGTCAAGAAAGGGCATAACTACGTCACGGTGTTCTGCGACATCGAGAGACCCAGGGTAGTGGACGTGGAGACAGGCAGAGACTCCTCCACCATCACCAGGTTCAAGGACTGGGTCAAAGACAAGGGAAAAACCAGCCCCAAGCTGAATCCCAGGCAGATCGAGCAGTTCTGCTGCGACATGTCCCCCGCATACATCCTGGGCATC
>Ga0180433_10011050_pt1 | contig 10759 bp, 25 predicted proteins | sample SS_ome_8_FD_132980 | JGI IMG/M metagenome (GOLD analysis project Ga0180433, IMG submission 132980) | Hypersaline lake sediment archaeal communities from the Salton Sea, California, USA - SS_1_D_1 metaG | ecosystem: Environmental > Aquatic > Non-marine Saline and Alkaline > Hypersaline >...
CAAATAAGGAATAGCATCGCGCTTTGGTTTGTTCTCTGGCACGTACAAATAGCCCATGACGCCGGCCTTTTTCTTAGATTTATCAGGGACTATGAACATTCGGTCTGGACGAATGTTGTACATGGCCACAGGCAAACCTTCACGCTGTTCCCGTTCGAGGTACGTGTAATTATTGCCAGAAATGTTGAGGTATGCAACTGCCTGCTGTTGGAATTCCGACCATGATTGGTGAATGTTTGGTCGTGCTACGAGCTTTGCGAGGGGGTGAGAGGTATCAATCGGTTCCGGTTGGCTAATATCGCCTTTATACGCTTTGAGAGGTGCTGAGGCGATAGCACGCGCTTTGTACATCACCGCGCTATAAATGAGCGAATTGGTACTAAAACCGTCTCTGACATAGGTCTCAAAATCGACCAAGTGCCATTGTGGCTGGCCACGGCGAAAACTGGGCCACAAAAACGGCAAGCGCTTTTCCTGCATTGCCGCCGGCAATTGCGTGCGCCGTGGCATTCCACCTTGGAATACATTCCATGCTAATTTTGCTCTGGTCAAAATTCCCGGTTTTGCCATAAAAGTAAGAACGCCATGACAAGAGCATTTTAAAATTGCTCTGGCTAATGGCGTTCCTTTTGCGAGCAGGAAAGCCCGTTATTTCCTTTTCCTAAGTTCTGCTGTTCGTGGCGAAATTTCAAGCCATCGTTCAATACCATCCACCATCATTAGAAGCGCTTGCCGAACTGTCAGCATCAGTTGACCATTTTTCTCTTCAACTTTGCCGACCGTGGCAGTCGTCTCTTGAAATTCTGGTGGTTGCGTTGTCGTTTTTGTTATGTTCATTATAGCAATATTAATATACTATGTCAAATTATGGTCAAAGCCCACCGCTAGCACATCGAACGTCTCATCATATGCCAATGCGACGCCCGGCAATTCGGGAATGTCTTGCGGAGTAAAGAAAAGCGTCGTGCCAGGGCGAGGGCTGTAGATGAGATGTTTCATTTTTGACCTGATGACTGTTGACTTGCCCGAATAGCCGGGAAACCTTTCCATTGCTGCTATTTGAATTGAATTGAATAGTTTTTCATTCATGACTAACTAATCGCTTAAACAATCTTTCCAATTCTCTATCTAAATCAATTGTAATTCCAACACCGCAAGGCCCGTTAAAATCAAGTGATGACCAATCATCTGGCAAAATTAGTCGAGTTAAGAACAAATGTAAGTCATCTGAGAATGTATCTAATTCCTTACACTGTTGCAATTGCTCCTGCAAATGGTTCAAACTTTTCTTTACGGCCCCTATCCATAGGCGATAAAAGTCACTTTTGCTTGGACGAAACATACCTTTTAAATAACAAGCCTCTTTGGAATAGACCACAATGCCAATATTCTCGGACTCTTGCCTCACTACATCGTGAGTGTAACGCAAGGTTGCGTATTGGAAAGTATGTTCTTTGTTATCCAATCAAAACCCCCTTCGGCTTTACCATTAAATATGACAAGGCCCAGACGAGACCGTCTAACCTGTTAGGACTCTTCATTCCCTGGCCCGGCTCCCAAGTGCAAAGTTCATCCTCAAGAGTTGCGAATGTGCCAACGTGATGCCCCCTGCCCTGTTCGTAAATTGCCGCCACTGGTTCAGCCCTAACAATTTTCCCTCTTGAGGCCCACGCCTCTTTAAATGCTAACTGCTTCCCACCTGGCACGTTCCAAATTGTGTTCCGCACCATGTCGCCGCCAAAATTTGTTTCGACAATAACGCGGTCAGCTTTGTAAATATTATACGCTGTGACGACCGCTTTACCCCATTCGTTCGGCAAACCGCTCAAACTGCAATCCGCTATAACATAACCATGCTGCTCACCGTCTTGCATTGCTATGCCGGCCACGACAATTCCACATTCGCCGGTTACACTGCCTGGCGGGTCAACGCCTACCACGACGCGCTCTAAATCCGGGTAGGTTGTGACCCGGTGCGCTTCTATCATCTCGGTGCGCCGCCACAATGCGCCTGGTGCGTCCTCTACATCCTCAGCAAGAATTTCCTGTCTGTAGGCGAGGTTCGTCATATCTTGGACAATTTCCGCCAGCGCCTCCTTGCTAATATGCGGGTTGTCATGACTTGTAAAGTGAAATGCTTCCCATCGCCCGGTTGTGTCCTGTTGAGCCTTCTTGAACATCTTGGCAGCATGACGCGGATCACGCGCCCGGCTTCGAGCAGCACTCTCTATGGAAGGTGGCGTGTAAATAAAAACCGCGTCGCCGTCGTTGTCAAGAAGCATCGGCGCACCGACCTTGCCCCAGGCTTCTTCTTTCATCAACTGCCACTCATCATAAATGAGCAAATCGGCATAGTCGCCGCGCATGGTGTCAGCATCCCAAGCCGTCTTTGCCCTGATGCGTTGCTCTGTGCCAGACAATTCAATAATATGACGTGTTTCGTTTTTGTAAAAGAGCTTTTTGTTAATCGGTTCTGCTAATGCCCGTTTGACTTCTTCCCAAAAGCGATCTACCTGTTCCTGTGTCGGTGTAGCATAGAGTATTCTACGGCCCTTCAAAAATTCTTGGACTGCAAAAATGGCTATGCCCGTCGTTTTGCCTGAGCGACGGCCCGACCTTATAATTTTGCGCTTTGCAGGCGAGTCAATAAATTTTTGCTGTTCAGCATGTGGTGTTTTAAGACGAACTGTGAGAGTTGTCATAGACAACTTTGATTGTCATTTCTCCATGTTCATGTTGCTCTGGCGCATCAATTCCTAAAATTTTACACCGCCGCTCTATGCACCACTGTACACCAGACAGAAAACGAGGATCACCCGCTTGTCCTTTGGCCGTCTTGACGATCTTGTCAAGTACTTTGGTAGTCCCCTCTTTTCGCACCGTTTCGGCGTCCTCGCAAGAACGTTCCCAAGCCCGCCAGTATTCACGTTCCAAGTCGTCGATCTTGGCAAGCTCTTGCGCCTTGGCTTTGCTAAAATCGGCCAGGGCAGAGGCTAACCATTCCCGGTGCAGAGCTTTCAAATCACGACTGATAGTTGACTGATTGAGTTTTAACACCTGAGCAATGTCAGCTTGTAACCAGCCACGAAGGTAAAGCTCGCCTATTTTCTTTCTATCACGCGCTAGTTGTGCAACGTCTCTACGTTTTCCCTGTTTCATCTTATGCACCCAAGTATGCACAAATTACAAATTATCCTTAGCTGCGCTATTTTTTCGTCAACACCATTCCATAGTTATTGACACCTTGAGGTATAGTGACACCCTCCCTCAGAATTGGTTTATTGTGCTTGAACCGTGAATAATCAACCTGATGCTGCCATCGCCCCCATTTATACACAACCTCAACAACATCAGGGTGTAATTGTTGCAATGCCTTTGCCATTTTTAAGCGACCATTTTCTATCAAATATAACTGCTCAGTATTCCCGCCTGTCATGGTCATAGTGTTCATTTTATCAGCAAGAAATGCCACAAAAAGGATAGTACACCAACCATCCTTTAGAGCCATCAGTGACACATCAGTGTCATCATTGTAGATTGATCGCCAACGATATGGAATAGAATTGTTCACTAAAGTACAAGAATATATCCTAGTATTCAAAATAAATGGAGGGTGCTTCTTCTTTCTAGGTGCAAACATCTCATACTGAAACCCAGCATAAGCTACATTCTTGTACCTATCAACAAAGTTCTCTGCTGCTCTAAATATTGTACCTGAATCAACTCGATACTTGATGTTTTTATGAAGCCGGTAAAAATCTCTAATGTTGTCATCAATCTGCCAGTGCCTTTCATCGCCCTGCTCTATTGACCGCTCCATAATCCAACACCGGGATGCAATGAGTCCTCTATCCCTAAATGGCAAAACCAAAATCTTGGCAGGGTCTATAACAGAAGCATAATTATCATACTCTTGCTTTTCAATCACAATATGATAAGGTACATTGATCTTTTCCAATGCCTTAACTGTAAGCCTAGATTTCCATCTCCCTTTTGAAGGAACATAAACAGGATACTTAGGATTCATCTTGGCACTCAAACTCTTTTAGATTCATATTTTCCAATTTTGGATACCAAATGTATTTTGTCTTATCTGTGATAATCTGTTGGACAAGTCCAGCAAAATCCTCTACATCTTTTTGTGTTGCAAAATGAACCTTTATTGTTTTGAATGCCCCTAGATCATCCTGTTCAAACTCTGGCATCCCTTTCCACATTTCATCATAGTCGATCTCAGGTTTGCCAAGCATTTTGTACTCTTCAATGCCCCAGTCCACCAAGTCCTCGACCTCAATGTCCCAGTTAGCCAACTCGTCCCAGTTCCACTCACCAGTTGCACCTTCATGCAAAAAAACAGTTAATTTCTGCCGCTCCCGCTCAGTAAGTGGGCGGGACGATACCCGGACATCCACCATAAAATCGGGTCCATGCTCAGTTAGCCATGTTTTTATTCTCTGATGACCATTGTAAACCTCATTATTTGGCCCGATAACAATCATTTCAGGTTGGCCAAATTCAGACAGGCTTTGATTCAATCGCCCCGCTTGTTCCTGGCGAATCTGGCGTGGGTTTGACTCCCATAGCACAAAGTCACCTAGTTTACGCTGTTCGTTTGTCCAAGTAATTTTGCTCATTTTTCTAATTTCAAAAGCCTCACTCTAGACTCACTATATAACTTCAATATAAAGTAAACAATAACCAAATGAGACATAAAACTAACAAAGAGAAAGAAATTACTGTGAGGACAGACATTGCTACACCAAAGAGCCCCCAAAAGAGATCCCAGTTCATCTTTTTTCCTCTTTTTTTGCTCATTATGTTCACTTTATTAAATCTCTCACTATTCTCTGCATACCGCGATGAAGAAGCGAAACAAAAATGCCAAAAAAGGTCTGTATTCCGTTCTCAAAATCGGCTTTGTATATTATGTATAGCAGAGAATATGCTACCAACATAGCAACAACTGCACCGATTATTTTGTTTCTTCTTGTATTGCTACTCACTCAACAACCCTTCTGCAAGTTGGCTCAGCACCAGGTGTAAAACTAAAAGTAGACATACCAATAGCGTCCGTACCACTGCATCTATGTCCGATTCATAGAGCACATCTATTCCCACGAGTGTCAGAGTGATTAACGTAATTGAAATAATAGTTCTGCTTATTTTCTCAAACATTTCAACAATTTGCCTCAAACGTCTCTAGCGCTTCATCACTGACTTTGTCCCATCCTTCAAATTGCCACACCAGATTTGCACTCACTTCGTTCTGAGGTGAACGAATTACATTTCCTGAATTAGTAACGAAAGGGTCATTCCACTCTAGACTTTTGCTCATTTTCTTGATTTCTTGTCTCAAAAACACAAAACGGGACAACAAAAGAGAGACTTCTGCTATCTTCAGTAAGACAAAAAATAGTATTATTTTTTTCATTCAAGAAACCTCAATGTAAATCAAATTTGACTTAATCATTTCTCAAACTCACGCAAAACCGCTTCATAATGTTGAGCGCTTTTGCTGTCATGTTTACTCAATGCCTCAACTACACCTGCCAGACCCTCAGCAGCTAGCCTCACGGCCTTTATACTCTCTTTCGTCATAATCTGCCAGGCTTTTACATGCTCTTCTTGAATTCCCAAAATTTTGCTTGTGACTTTCTCAATTTGCCTTTCTGAACCTCTAATGACTGTCATGCAAACAAAACCCGACAATGCCACGACCAAAAGAATAAATTCTAGACTTTCCACACGACCCCCAATTTTTCATATTATGTTCATATTACCATAAAATACAAGCTGTGTCAACTATTTTTTAAGTAAACCTAAATGCAACGTTTAAACTATTCTAACCAAATTCTAACTATTTTTGAGTACAATTGTAACACAATAGGTAAGAGAGGAAATTTCATGCTTTGGACGTTACTCTGGCCGCTGAATTGGCTACTCGAATTTTTGGGACCGCCAAATTATGAGAATAAAAAGAGGGCTAGCAGCGATGCTAACCCTTGGGAGGCGTTCTACTCCCCTTCCACATCCCCCGAAACGCCAGGGGTCCATACACCTATAGGTTTTTGTTCTCAGTATAGTTGGAACGAACAAAACCAGCAAGCCACAAAGGACGGGTGAGAATGTGACACCTCACTTTCTTTGTGAGATCAGGGGAGCTGGCGTTTTAGGAATTTTTTAAAGTCGCTGTTCTCATTCTTTAAGGGTAGTCATAGGGAGTTCCAATATGGATGTCATCAGGATCATAGTCATGCAGGAATGTATCCCGGTATGCCTGGTTCACCTCTACCTTTGCCTCAGATGTTGTTTGATCTATGTCACAACTATAATCCGGTGTGGGTTCCCCCCGCTTACCTTTTTTCCAGGTCTTGCCCCCTCGTGCCTCAGCATGACGTTCCTGTCGCCCGCGCTGTTTTGCGCCACGTTGTTTGTCGCCTTTAACACTCTTTCCAACTGACACACCGACGCCGTGGCCATCTGTGGCCACAGGAAGCCCCCGCTGTATAGCAAGCTCATAAGCTGAGGTAGAACTCATTCCTGAAACGGGCTCTCCTGGCATACGCTCTGTTTTCTCGTCTTTGTCTCTGCCCCTACGCCCAAACCATTTAGCCATTGCGTTTTTTTACTTTTTCCTTTCCCTCTGTTTTTTTTAAAATGCCCATTTTATTTTTTCCTTCGGCGGGCACGTTTAGCTCGTCTTGCTTTTTTCAAAACTTCTTGGGTTTGTGCAGCATTGTGCTCAGCAACAACGAGATTTTGAGTAGCCTGAGCATAGCTGTTCCATTGTTCCTCAGTCGCCCCGCCGGACCCTACGGAAGTGAGTATTTCTTTGTCAGCACGTGTGTACTCTTGATATGCTTGCCAATGCGCTAACTCAGCAATAAGTTTTTTCTGAGCTTCTGGGCAATCCCAATCTCGTCTTTTTCCATGATTTTTCTTTCTAGCCATCAAATTTCTCCAATTCATCATAGGGCAAATTGTGTGGTTTGTGCTGACCATTCACAATTGGCACATCCACAACAGTGTGACCACAACTACCAATTGCGTAATCTCGAACATTTTCCTCGTGATACGTTGTGTAAGTTACATCCCTGCCACAAATAGCACACCACAAAAGACCCCCATTTTTTGGCCCTTTTACTTTGACCATTGTCTTATTTCCTCACTCGCGTCGAGGTATGACCACAGTCACCAACCCACCAACGATGCGTGTCATTTTCACAATATTGAGTAACTGTAACATAACCACGTTTTGCTTTCTCTTCTGGCGTTCCATAGTTGCCGCCACAAATTGAGCAATATTGCATTTCACCATCACCGTTTCGATATTTCACTTTTCCACTTATCTCATTTACTCCCTTTCTATTTCCTATTGCGCTATCTGCTTTTTCATCCCAAAGTTTCCTTTTTGAGCAAGACGCCATTGTTAAAATGATAACGTATGCCGTCTTGAACAACCTGGCCGGTGTACGTGGATGACAACGCAGGATGTGCCAAAACAGGATGGCAGCCAATTACCACCTGATCGCCTGCCACAACAACCTTGCCGGGCAAGTGCACAGCGCCTTCTTTGACAACAACTTGCTCACGCTTACGAAAAACCCCCATTATTCTACTCCTATGTATGTAATTCTACTCTGTGGAATGAAAAGCACTTGCCCGGATTGAAAACGTGCCGCCATGCGCCCGCCATCGTTGCAGACTGAGCCCAGCACATCAACACGCTCCCGATGTGCCAAGTAGTTTACAAAAGCCAATCGCGGTTCTGAGAATGCCTCAATTTCCTTGGTTTGAACAGCGCCTTTTACTTTGATTATGTTGACGTTAGACATCTCAAGACCTCCTTTAGCCTACTAGCCGAGCGCCACAGAAAGCACAAACGTAACTCACGTTGCCTTCTTTGTCTTCTTTGCAAATATGGTAGGAACTGGTTCCACATCGCGGGCAATGGTCCCACTTTCCCGTCAGGTTGTCATCATAAGGGGCTTCTTTTTCTTTCTTCACAATGTCGCTCCTTTCCTGCTGCTGGTTAAACAGGTATTTATTTAGCAAGTTCATCTTGTTAACCTCCCTACAAAAAAATGGTGAATTAAAATATGTTTCCAGCCTTCAACCCGAATTCCATCAAAGTGCATCGGTTCAGGCAAGGTTTTGACATTCACATAGCAAGTGTTGGGCACTTGGTTAAATTTCGTATAATAGCGCTTGCAGGCTTCAATAACTTTTTCTTTCAATTCCTTGTCTGAGTTGTCAAACCATAACCAACCTTCTGTCAAACGCTTCATCAGACTCCCTCAACTGTGGAATTAAACTCTTCCAATGCATCACGTATAGTCTCAACGGCATCAATAACTAAACGCACCAACGTATCTATTTCAAAAATCACTTCGTCAATACGGTTCAATTCATCAGCATCCGCCTCAGTTGCTAGAGGTAGAGAATCAATCTTTGCTGTTATTGTTTCTAAGTTTTTTAGAATGCTTTCCATCTCTATGACCTTTCTATGACCATTCTCGAACCAAGTAAATTCGCAAATCCTTACGGTAGAGACCTTCCCAGCCTACATAATTCAGCATAAAAATCGCTGCTGTGTACCATCGGTTAGTTGCCCAAATGGAATAATTTGCAATCCATCTGTGTTCAGCAATGGCCAAATCTGCTAACTTTTCTCTCTTTTCTTTGTTTCGCTTTCCCCCGTCGGCTACATAATTTCTGTATGCAAGATCGCCTTTTTTGACAATGGAAGGCACTTCAATAATTTCTTTTGTCATGCTTTCAAGAAAATTCATAAGAACATACATAATTGGGGAATTATCAATCTCATCTACAATATATCCGACAATATCACCACCTTTGCGCCAAGCCATCGGATTGCCTCTATAATAGAGGTCGGGCACCCACGGACGCTCTTTGTCCATCCCTTTTACTCTCTCAGTAAAAAAGTCATAGTTGTCTTTGTCGTAATATGCTGGCATGATCCAATCACTAAGGTCGCACCCTTGTTCTGCCTTCCGCCGGGTGGCAACTGAGAAATCGAACCGAGGATCACTCTCTATATTCCTAGTTTTGACGCCTACCACCAGTTTAAAAGATGGTCTCATTCCCATTTTTCTTTCCTCTCTTCTCACTTCAATTTTTCAAAATCGGGAAGGGGGGAATTGAACCCCCTCCTCACGCTCCCAAAGCGTGGGTGCAACCGTTACACCTCTCCCCGTTTTTTTGGCTCTTTGACTGACTTTTCTAACTCTTCAATGAGCCCATCAATGCTGTCAAAGGTTTTATGTCTACCTTCTGACAAATCTTCATTGGTGTCTTTTTCAAGTTTCTGCCAGTAGGCAGACTAAAACCAATCCTGGTTTTTACTCATTTTGTTCTTCCCAAGGCATTTTGAGCCCGGCTTTTGCTCTTCTCAGACAAATATCCAAACCGTCAAATGGATTTGTTGATGTTTTTCCTAACCATCCAATAAATTTTTTCAATAAAGCTTTTACCTCTTTGTAATTTTGACACTGAAGAGCACGGGCAAAATAGAAAAACGCATCCATAAATTGCCGGTTCATTCGGTAACGCCACTTCAATTCATTAAGTGCCATATCAGTTATTCTTGACATGACAAGCGCCTTTGTGATTTTTGTCCAAACACACAACTTTCTTGACGACCAAGCTGCCGGGCTTCGTGACGACCGCGTGCCTCGTCAATCGCTTGCAATTTTTACAGATTCGCAGTTCGGTTGCTTGAATTTTCATTTTTTCCCTCACCTGTTTAGCCTTTTTTAAATCAATCCATGACATCCAGTCATTAAATTTTCTGTAAAATTCAGCCATTGTGGTTTCATTTACCATGACCATGAATTCATTTAGCCGGCCTATTGGAACCCGCCATGCTTGCCAAATTTTAATGCTCATTGTTCCGCCTTGCCAATTCATCATTTACAGACAAAACCCGCGCTTTCAAAGTATCAATTTCACGCCGGACTTTTTTGTAATCATTTGTTCCCTGGCGCAAGCGTTCAAGCCGCGCCCTCTTTTTGCTCAACTGTCCTTCCAGCGACGCTCTATAATGTTTCAGCCCTCTTTCGCTCATTCTCAGAATGTTTTTCATTTTTACCTCATCTTTCTTTGTTCTTCTCTAGCACTTTGACAAATTCTTTCCCATCTATTACCTTCAACAAACGAAAGTAACTTTTTTGCTTCATTGGCAGACGAAAAAGTTATAGACCACTCACCACAACAGAACCCTGTTTTTGCAATGCGCTTTGCAGTTTTTAAATCAACTTTCCAATTTACCATTTGAAATACTCACTCTCTGCCTCTCGCAAAATCTCAAAGGCTTTGTCTGCCATGCGCTTTGCCGTCGCAATTGCACTCACTGCCGCCTCATATTCCGTTATTTCTTGAGGCGTCACAGGGTAGGGCAAACACCGCCATTTGCTCACCGCTTCAGTGACCTTTTGCGCTGCTTCCATGTAATTTTTCTTCAATGCGTTAATCTGCCCTATGTTCATTTGTTTTGTCACTTTCTCAGTTTTTCTCACTATACCACAAAACAAAACCGGTGTCAAGAGTTTTTTTGCGAGTTTTGAAAATTTGCAAAATAGTACTTGACAAAGAGTTTGTTTTGTGGTTTACTGAGTACAGTAAATACAGAATTGAGAAAGAGGAGAGAGATGAAAATCACATTTGGGAAATTCAAGGGATGGGAAACAGAGGACTTGGCAAGGGCGGGCGCAAAGGGCAGGGACTACTTACATTGGGG
>Ga0180433_10011052_pt1 | contig 10758 bp, 14 predicted proteins | sample SS_ome_8_FD_132980 | JGI IMG/M metagenome (GOLD analysis project Ga0180433, IMG submission 132980) | Hypersaline lake sediment archaeal communities from the Salton Sea, California, USA - SS_1_D_1 metaG | ecosystem: Environmental > Aquatic > Non-marine Saline and Alkaline > Hypersaline >...
CGGGATGAATTACTATCCTCTCCGTTGACCGACCCGGATACAGGACTACTGAGGGTGGTCGACGAGGATGTCGATGCGGTCCAGTGGGGGCTGACCGACTTTGTCCCCGTGGCAGTGGTGGCCCTTGTGAATGGGATCGCTCGGTCGTTGGAGGGGGCCGAGTGGGCGACTGAGTACCGTTCCGAAGGAGGTGAGGGGCTATACATTGTGGAGGTCGCGGCCACGACGTCGGGGAGAGTGGAGTACCGTGTAGACGTGGAGTTGCTGCGGACGGTGTACTGGGGCTCGGAGAGTGAGGACGAGCAGGGGTACGCTGGTCGATCGGCGACAATATTCGCCCCCGAGGATGAAAGATTGGGCGACGACCCTGTCGCGATTTTTGAGGCCTTGGTCCAGGTGATTGAGCGGCGGGGGGACGATGCTCTCGTCTCTGTTGAGCGGCAGATCGAAGCGGACGAAGCGGAAGGGCGCTAGCCTCGACCTATTGGGGAGCGGTGATCGGCCCCGTACAATACGGGCGACCGGACCATCACGGTAACCACGGAGACGACGATGCGACTCACTGATACTGTTCAGCGCGGCTTGAGCACTCTGCAGAGCAAGCTCCAGAGTGTGTGGCAGGGATCCGTCCCCGGGTTCCTCCCCGCGGTGGAGCGTCTGCTGCGGATCGCCCAGGCGACCCCCGGGATGTTCAAGGCCCTGTTCGGGTATTCCTTGAAGGGCTATCCCTACAAGCGGAGCACGGCGGACGCGCAGTTCCTACTCGACCTGACCTACACGCAGGTGTTCGGCAATGTGGAGGGGGAGCGAGCGCGGCAGACCCGTAGGCCAAAGCGGGCGGTGCCGGGGGTGTCCCGGGATCTGGAGCGGGCCTCCCGGGCTGGTCGACTCCCCTCGGTGGCAGCTATCGAGCGGCATTTCCGAGACGCGGACCTCGACAGCTACCGCAACGCAACGGCACGGGCTGGGCTGCAGCCACTGGATGAGGCGGGGCTCATCGCGGCCGAGCAACCGCTGGTCCGGGGTTGGGCCATCAAGAACGTGGTGCGGATCTGGGAGCAGATTCCTGCAGCGGCCGCCGATCTTCTCCGGCGTATGGGAATCCGCACTCCCGAACCGTGGACCCTCTACCACCCGGCGTCCCAACAAGATGTGCACAGCCTGGTGATCCGGATGGTCACGTTGGTCGAGCGGGCGCGCCGTGAGGGAAACCCTGAGGTGCCGTTCTGGGAGTTGGGCGGTCTGGATCGGATGCAGCCGTCCGCGAGTGTGGCCAAGCGCGTGGCCTCGAAGCCCACGGAGTACATCCTGTCGGCGATGCTCCTGGCCCGCAGCAACCCGCAGGATGCGGCTCTGCAGGGCCTTGGTGCGGAGACGGTCCAGTGGCTGGCCGCCGCTCCCCTGGAGGACCTGAACACGGCTATGGCGTACTTCCAGGAATTCCCTGGGGCGCTGGGGCTATCCCGGGTGACGCGTCGGCGTAGGGACTACTACGACATTCTCCCGCTTGACACAGCCCGTATCTGCCCGCAGGCCTTGGCGCTGTGGTCAGCGTCGCAGTGGACGCAGGGTTTTGGGGCGGCACAGAAGGCCCCTCCGATCCCGAGCTATGCCTTCCCAGTGATCCCGACCGGTTCAGGGGGCGGGCTAGTTCCAGGCGCGGTGCCGGGGCTGCCGGGCCCCGGATTCGTCCCAGGTGCCGGTCCTGCTCCGGGTCCTGTTCCCGGACCTGGTCCGGGTCCGGGCCCGGGTCCGGTCCCTCCTCCACCCCCAGGGCCTGTCCCGCCGCCTCCGCCTCCAGGACCTGCTCCTGGTCCGGCACCGGGACCTGCACCAGGAGCCGCCCCGGGCCCAGCGCCAGGGGGAGGTGTGCCAGGGGGAGGTGTGCCAGGGGGAGGTGTGCCAGGGGGAGGTGTGCCAGGGGGCGCGGCTCCTGGTGGCGGGGACGCTGCCCCGCCGCCGATTCCTGCAACGCCGCCACCGGTCCCAGTCGTCCCGCCGCCGGTTCCCGAGCCGGTGCAGGTTGTTCGGAGGCGGACGGAGCAGCCGAAGCCGAAGCCGAAGCCGAAGCCGAAGCCGAAGCCGAAGCCGAAGCCTAGGGCGGATACTGCGCGTTTGGACTCGGTCGACGTTCGGTTGCGGCAGGAGCAGAAGATCCTAGCTCGGAAGCGGGATCAGGCTGCCGCGGCAACGCGGGAGGCCGCTGCTAAACGGGCAGCGGTTGCCAAACGGCAGGCTGCCACGGACGTCGCGGCCAAGCGGGCGGCCGATGAGGCGGAGCGCCTCAAGGTGGAGGAGGTGCGTAAGCGTCAGGAGGCCGTGCAGCTACAGGCCGTCGAGGCCCGGAAGCGGAAGGAAGCCGCTGATGCGGCTCGTCGCCAGGACACGCTCACAGCCCAGAAGAAGCTGGCCGAGGCCGAGCAGGCCAAACGGCTGGCGGCGCAGAAGCAGGCTGACGCTGTGCGGGTGCAGGACGCCGCTACGCGGAAGCAGATCCAGGCCGTTCAGATCCGCACCAGCGCCCCGGCGGATACGGTCCCCTCCGACCGGCAGGCCGTCCAGAAGCAGCAGGCCGTCCAGAAGCAGAAGCAGATGGCGGATGCCGCGCAGAAGGTGATCGCTGAGGCAGACCGTGTACGGGTGGCGCAGGCCCAGAAGTCGCAGGAGGCGAAGGTCGCGATCGCCAAGCAGGACCTGACGACCGCGCAGCAGAAGGCCGTCGAGGCGGACCGTCTGCAGCGGGTCGAGGCCCAGAAGCGTGACCAGGCTTCCAGGATGGCCGACCAGGCGATGAAGGTCCAGGACGACGGTACGGTACTGCCGAGTCGGGCCGCTACGGCTGACGAGTTGGCAGTCCTCCCGAAGGCCGGGGTCAAGCAGCAGGTCCCATCAGACCTCACAGTTCCGGCGCAGGATGCCTCAGTGTCCCTGACCGGGGACCAGATCCCGAGTGGATGGACCAAGGCCCAGACGGCCGACGCAAGTGCCGACGTGAGTGCGGACGGGGTGGAGAGGGCCGATGCTCCGAAAGTCCAGGCTGACGGGACGACCCGGGGGTATTCGTTCACGGGCAGCCTCTGGGCCTACTAGCTGCGGAAAATTTTTCTATGGCCGAGATCGACCCCGAGCTTTGGATCCTTGTGCATGGGGGCATCATGGATGTCGACGAGTGGCCGGTCGCGGCGCAGTTGGCGGTCGTGTTGGCCCTGTCGCGGCTGCTCTGGAGTGGGCGTGCGTTCGTGGAGGCGGTAGAGGGGATCGAGGAGGCGGCCGCCGCTCGGGATTGGCGGTCTGCGGCTGCTCAGGTACAGGAACTGCAGTTTGTCCCTACCGACGGCGACTCGCCATTGAGGGTGGCCCCGATGGTCCAACATTTCCAGAGGGCAGTGGGTCTCCAGAGGGCAGTGGGTCTTCGTATCCTTCGGGAGCACGGTATTCAGGAGGGTGTGGAGCCTGCGCGGATGAAGATCTCCTGGGCGCTGATGGTGCTGCTGCACGCAAACCCAAATATGCCGATCCACGATATGGTGGTGGACGAGATGGCTAGGATTGGAGGTTTTGCATAGATGCCGGATATCGACCCCGCACTCTGGATCCTGGTCCACGGCGGCCCGTCGGCGGTCTATACATGGCCCTTTCGGGCGCAGTGGGCGTGGCTGGCTGCTATCCTATCTGAGTTGGCGGATAAGGAGTATTGGCGGAGGGAGGACGTGAGGGGGGAGCCGTGGATCACCACGGCGATACGGGACGTGTTGGATGGAGCGTGGCCTCCGAGTGTGGATGGGCTGGAGGAGATTGATACAGCCCTGGGCGCAGACGATGTAAAGATTAGTACGGATCTGCAGTTGGCGCTGGAGAAAGTGCTGGGACTGACGATGAATGCCATCCCGGACGGCCCGTTGGAGGTCGAGGTAGATGCGGACGGGGACAATGATCTCTCGTGGCTGTGGGAGTTATTCTTGCGGGAGGTGGGTGAACGCGATGCCGCTGACCTGGAGCACGATAGGCTGCCATTCATGCTGAACAAGTACGCTGCCCTGGAGAGCAGTGATGCCTGAGATCGACCCAGAACTATGGCTCCTGGTCCACGGCGGCGGCCTGGCGAACGCCGCTGCGTGGCCCAAGGGTGGATCGTGGCCTGCGGCGAGGGCGACAATGCGTTTGTTACGGGACTACGTGGGGCGTGGGGTCCCCGAGGACTGGACGTCGGAGCAGATATGGGTGGCGAAGCTCAAGCGGGCTTTCGATCGGTTGTTGGCCCTGCCGCCGCCGCCGTGGTACCACGACTCCTCGCAGAAGACCGATCCGCGGCGGGTACTGGAAGAGGCCGAGGAGGTGTTCGACAGTTACGTGGAGCAGTGTGCCGAGCACGTGGACCACGACCTGTGGAGATCCTGTTTCGAGGGCCGTTGGAAGCAGGACGGGCATATTGCGACGCGGTTATCCACGTACGTCGGAGGAGCGTTGCAGCGGGCGCGCCCCCCAGGACTTGAGATTTTCCAGAAGCTACTATCCTATCTCGGTGCGAACCTGAGGCCGGAGGTTCGGACGGCTTTCATGGATTTGCTGGTCGAGGAATTGAAGGGCGTGCTCGATGCCTGAGATCGACCCTGAACTCTGGATCCTGGTCCATGGCGGCGTCCCGGAATGCCTCCGGCAGGTTCCGTGCGGGAACATTCCTGAACCCGTGTGGGAGCATCTGCTGTACCGCCCAATCCGGGAGAGGTCCCCTCTGTTCCGTGAGGTCCCAGGGGGCGGCCCCTTCGAGCACGTGGTGGATGCAATCTTCCGTTGGTGTTCGCGGCTGGAGGAGGTGTCGCGTCCCGAGCGCCGGTTGCCGGATGCGCCGTGGGAGGCCCTGGTGGAGTTTGGCGAGCGCATGGGCGCGGCGACGTGGCTCGGTGATGACTTGCTGCCGCGGACGCCTCGTGGCGAGCCGAAGGCTGTTTTTAGTGGGCCAGCGGACTGGGTAATCGGCCTGAAGTACGCTACCCAAATCGCCCTGGCGCAGGGGCCTAAGGAGTGGGCGATCAGCTACGTGCCCAACAACGGTAGCGATTACCGGGATATTGTGACCCTTACGTCGGATGGGAAAGGGTCTATTCGGGTCGAGGTCGAAGTGTGGAACGGGCCCGAGCCCGATTCCTTCGCGGAGGCGTCCGCCCACACTCACTTCACGACGAACTTGGACGCTCTGGCAACGCTCATCAACAAGACCTCTGAGCAGGCCTGGAGGAGGGCCGGATGATCGATCCCTACCTCTGGATCATGGTGCACGGCGGGATCGAGGGGTCCGACGGGGACGTGTGGTCCGGGGACGATCGGTTGTGGCCGATGACCCTGGCTGCCCTGCGGGTACTGCGGGCCGAGATCCGGGACTACGATCTGCCCGATACGCGGGGTGGGCTGCCGTGCGACCGGGAATCAATCCTGAGGCGGGTGTCGCATCTACTGCGGCTTGGTGCGGATGGTCGCGAAGACCAGGACGCCATCAATGCTGTGCGGGACGCTCTGAAGGAGGTATATACGACCCCGGCGACCTTGGCGACGACGATGTCCGACGCGGTTGATGCCGTCCTCCATTTCTTCCTGGCCCACCACGACTCCGCGAGGGGGCCGTCCCTTCGCCGAAGCCTGGTTGGGTGGGTCCGTGATGCTGTTGATAGGGATCCCGACCTGGACGTGGCGATGTTTGATTCCCTGCTGGCCTATGAACTGGGACGGCTCCCGGAGTTCGAGGCGGTCCAGTTGCGTGGCGACGAGGCCGAGTTGTACGGGGAGGCTCTGGGGGATGGGCCGCAGGGGCGGTAGGATGGGCACCCTCTCGGTCCTGCGGAGGTCCTGATGCCTGGTATCGACCCCGAACTATGGATGATAGTGCACGGCGGTCTCGCCAACGTGGGCGAGTGGCCGGAGAACGGCCTGTGGGCGGCCTTCATGGGTTTCTGGAAGATGGCGATGCAGGGCACCGGTACCCGAGAGCGACCGTCGACGCTGCTCTACCTCGGGGACCCCGGCGAGCACTCCCCGCCGGAGATCACTTGGTTCGAGGCGTCCCGTGAGCCGTTCTTCCGCGTCTGGGAGTCGATCGAGCGGTATATCAAGGACCACTACGATGGGGATCCTCTGGATTTCCGCGAGATGCTGGACGATGGGCTGCGCGACGAGTTCGAGGATCTCTACAACGAGGTCAACCCACAGGACTTCCACGACACCCCCGATGGGCTCATCGCCATTGATCTGCGCAAGCTGGCGGACTACGCGACCCACCACCGTGACACTATCGGGACGCAAGCGTTCCGGTTCCATATCAGCAGCCAGGGCGATGGGCCTTTCAACTACGTTCTCCCAAATGCCGTAGGGCGCGACCCAGCGGGTCTCCAACGGATGGAAGACTACGTGGTGGATACGCTCAGGGTTTTCGTAACGGGGGCTGAAGATGCCTAAGGTCGATCCCGAACTCTGGGTCCTGGTGCACGGCGGGTTTATCGCGATGGAGACATGGCCGGATGCGGAGCGTTGGGCGGGGACGCGGGCCGTGCTCCGAGCCCTGTATGAGGCTACGGCCTCTTTAGAGGACTGGCTTAGGGGCGAGACTAAGCAATGGGGCCATCGGCTGCATGAAGCGTTAGGTGCCGCTATAGCCGAGGGAGGCAAGACAATCGATGAGGCCCGGGCGATTGCCCGGCGCGATCGCCACAACAGCCCGATGGCGCAGTTGGAGGGGACCTTCTCGGATTTTACCCAGGCGAACGAAGATGCGGTCGGGGCTCTGGACTTCTGGGAGTCCGGCGGAAGCGCTGGCTGTGCAGTCGACCTGTGGTATTTCTTGGAGGCGGCGGCTGTGTGGCTGTACAGGACACCCCACGAGCCGGACGACTATATCTACTTTCTGCCGGTTACAGGATACGGGCTCCCCGAGGGGCGTTTTGAGGAGATCTTTGCGGAGGAGTTCGCCGCAGCAGGGGGTGCCGATGCCTAGGATCGACCCCGAACTCTGGGTCCTGGTGCACGGCGGGTTCCGTGCTTGCGCTCCCCTCCTGCATCAGCCTGTCGAGACTCCGCCGGGGGTTCGTGACCTCATCCGTGAGCGTTATCGGGAGGCGGCGCGGCGGAACTTCGGCGAACTAGTTACGGTGAAGAATGATGCTGCTATCTCGGCAACGGGTTACGAGGATGGAGAGTACGTTGAGGTGTGGCTGCGGGTTGAGACGGAGGGCGCGGGCGGTGCGGCGGAGTCCGATTACCGGTCCGCAGCGCAGGGTATGGACCGTGAAGATATCCTGGAAATAGCGGACAGCGCGCAGGTCGAGATCATCTACGGCGAGGGAGGGGAACCGTCGGCGGCGCTGGTCCAGTGCTGGGTGTGGGTGTACGCCGATGAGTTGGAGACGCACGATGGCTAGTATCGACCCCGAACTATGGGTGCTGGTGCACGGCGTCGAGCAGGCCGATAACTGGCCCCTCCGCTACGCGTGGGCGCTGTACCGGTCGGTGCTACGGTACATGGACTGGTGCGTGCGTACAGAGCCGGGGCCTATACTGGCGCAGTGGTTGTCGACGTGGGGTGTGGTGGCCGAAGTGCTGGGCGAGCCCTACCACGAGGCTAGCCGGGAGGTAGATGACTGGATGGATCGGTCAGAGGCGGACGCTCCTGAGGACGATCCGCTCGGACCATTCCGGCAGTTGCGGGAGAAGCTGAACACGTCGCTCGACCAGTTCCACGCTCTGTTCGGGCACGGGCACACGTTGGGGCTCATGGGGTCGTCTGTGGCCCAGCGGATGACCAATTGGATGTGGCAGCGGTTCTTGGGGAGTGGCGCTCCCGTGGTCATTCCAACCCTCATGGACTACACTGCGGGCCTCTGTATAGGGGACCGCGAGAAGTTCCTGTCCATCCTCTACGATGAGGTAGCGGAGGCGATCGCACATGGGTAACATGACCCGCAGACTACACCGGTTGGGTGGGGAGCCCGAGGAGGTGGTCCGCGCCTTCCGCGAGATCGGCTGGGCGCAGCGCGATGTACCCGAGACCCGGATGCGGGAAGCGCAGGACTACTGCGGCGGACTGTGGACGCATCTGCTGGAGCACGTCGGGGACCTGACCCACCGCATGACGGAGTGGTGGCCCGATATGCTCGCGGGCAGCGACAAGGCCCCCTCGGCACTGCGGCTGCTTCGGGCGGGGCCTCTGCACTCCATGCCGTTCGAGCAGGACGTGCAGGAGCAGTTCGTGCGCAATGCGAGGTACCACGGAATTCCGAAGGGTGAGTACCTTGCCGAGCTAGACCGGATCGGGGAAGCGTACGCGCAAGCCCACGAGGAACTGCCCGTCTACAACCGCGCCCTCTGGCTGGCCCGGGAGGCGGCCATCGCGCTCGGCCGCAAGAACTACCGTCGGGCGGCGCAGCATCTGCAGGAGCTAGTCGATGGCGGCCCGATCCGGGACCAGATCAAGGAGTACCGGCTTGGGCCGGACGGGCTGCCGATGGAGTACCCGTGGGAGGGCGTAGTCTCCGGCCCGGGGGACGGTTTCGTCCTGGAGGACCCACGGGGTGGCCGGGCTGAACTCCAGTAGTGGTATACTAGAGGGCCTAAGAGGGACACGGTGCCCGCGGCCAAGAAACCTCCCGTGACTACGTAGGCGCTGTCTACGCGCCTGCCCCCGACTATACCGAGTAGGATGCCTAAGATCGACCTCGAACTCTGGATCCTGGTCCACGGCGGAGCCGAGGCGCTTGCTGACGGTACGGATCAGCAGGGGTGGGCCGTGTTCATGGCTGCGCTGCGCTACTACCTGTGGCGGCGGCAGGAGTGGGCCATCGAGAACCCTATGGCGGGGTTCGCACAGTGGGGTGCACGTGGTCTTGAGTCTTCGGACCGTCGGATTCTGAAAGTGATTCAACCACTCATGGCAGCGGATGGTCCGGTGGTCCCTGAAGACGTGGGCATCTTCGCCGGGCCCAGGAAGCGTAAACATGGTCTAGGGCCAAGGCCCGGGACGCATCGGAGGTACGAAGCAGCGCTTGGGCGCGTCTTAGCCGCATGGCGGGAGTATCTGGAGTCGGGTACGGGGTACTCGGATATCCGCAAGATGCTTACTGGGGCACTGGTGCGTGAGGCTCAGGCGCTGACGAAGACGACGGCGAAGTGGGAAGAGATCTTCCGAGAGGAGATCGAGCGGCTCGTGCTGGAGGGGGACGATGGATAGGGTGGATCCTGAGTTATGGGTACTGGTCCATGGCGGCGCACGTTCCGCCGGGGAGAGCCCGCTCACGCCTACGCGTATTTTGGAGTGGCTTGCCGCGGACCGCTGCAACTGGATCTACTTGTCCAGCAACCCGTCGACCCCGGTGGATATCCTGGAGGAGATTGTTGCCGAGCTTGTATCTGGACGGGTACCGGAGGCCGAGAGTATGAGCTTACGGCTCGCCGAGAACCCGTCCGTGCCCGCGGGGCAGTTACACGCTGTACAGGACTACTGGGAGGGTCGTGACCCGTGGACCGTGAATGTACTTCGGAGTGTGCTACGTCGTAGGTTCCCGTCGGAAGCGGGGCGTCCCGATGCCTGATATTGATCTTGATCTATGGGTACTCGTGCACGGCGGCTTCGCGGCGATGGAGACATGGCCTACGTCATACCGTTGGGCGGCGACCCGGACGGTTCTGCGGGTGCTGCGGGAGGCGCTTCGGACGATGCCCCTTCACAGTGGTGCTGCCCGTGCGTGGGCGCAGCGGTTGGCGCATGAACTGGACGACACTCTTGCACTGGCCCCCAGTTTGGACGAGGCGTTTCGGCTAGCTCGTTTCGACCCGACGGACAACCCGATGGTGCGGGTCATGGAGGTTTTTGACGCCCTGTGCAGTGCCGACGAGCAAGCGTACGGGGACTTGGATTTCTGGTACGTCGTCGGGGAACCGTCGCTCACGGTCTTCGAGATTGTGCGGTTCCTCGACAACGCCGCGGCGTGGGTAGGAGGGGACACTCATCCTCCCGAGCGCCACGATGCGCTGCTGCCGATTACAGGGTACGGGCTGCCGGAGGGCCGGTTTGAGGCCGTGTTCGCCGACGAAGTGGGGAGGCTGGGTCATGTCTGATTCAAAGATCGTAGATCTAGTCCCTGCACTAGCGGAGGCCGCGGACGCGGTACTGCAGGAGGTGCAGGAGTATCGGCGGACTACTCCTGAGGCGGATTGGGAGCACAGTGGCGGGTACTGCGACGAGATCGCCGCAGCGATGGGTACCGTGCTTGATACGGCGGGGATCGACTACCACACGCAGTACAGCGACTCCGATTTTCACACATCCGTGATTGCGGATGTGGATGGTCGGGCTGTGTTGGTTGACGTCCCGTACCAGGTGTATGAGGTAGCGAGGGGGCCCTACACCTTCGACTTGAAACCCGGTGCACGTATTTCGGCCAGTGATGTGGTGGTAGCCCCACTGGACGTTGAGTACGAGGTGACAGTGGGGGGTGGCGTGGGGCAAAGTGGTATCGACCCCGAACTCTGGATCCTCGTCCACGGGGGTCTTGCGTCCCTCGATGACTGGCCGCTGCCCGCTTGGTGGGCCGTGTTCCGTGCGGCCCTCCGGCTGTACGAGTGGACGCGGAAGGAGCCGCCAGTGCCGGAGGGGTTTGTCCCCTGGGGTGGCGATTTCGATGAGTGGGATCGGGTTACTGATGCGGCTCTCGATGTGTACCTCGGTTCGGACGAGCCGGTTGCGTTCCGTCGTGGGCAGAGGGTGCTTACACCTCC
>Ga0180433_10011053_pt1 | contig 10758 bp, 11 predicted proteins | sample SS_ome_8_FD_132980 | JGI IMG/M metagenome (GOLD analysis project Ga0180433, IMG submission 132980) | Hypersaline lake sediment archaeal communities from the Salton Sea, California, USA - SS_1_D_1 metaG | ecosystem: Environmental > Aquatic > Non-marine Saline and Alkaline > Hypersaline >...
AACACATGACTCTTTGATCTATTCTTCTAAAGATTTCTGTTTTCGGAACTTTTATTAAAATATTGATGAATTTTAAATTGTTGGTAATGTTGCGATTTAAAAAATTTAATAAGTTTTTTGCCTGAATATTATTGCGAGGATATCCATTTAATATAATTGATTTTTCTGAACTTAAATTTTTGAGGATCCATGTATTAACAATTTCTGAAACCAATTTATTCGGAGCAAGTTTTCCAGAATTTATGTATGGAAATAATTTTATTCCTAAATCAGTTTTTTCTTCGGAATATTTTCTTAACAATTTCCCTATCGACAAGACTTTGAACCCAAGGTTTTTGCATTGATGAGAAAGATGTTCTTTCCCAGCGGCCGGAGGTCCGTAAAGAGAAATTATGAATTTATTTTTGTTCATTTTATTGCCAATTATTTCCATCCCCAAAAATCGAATTATTTCATGAGGTTGTAGTAAACCCTAATATTGACTGGTAGTCAAACGGGTTGCTGCCCGAAATGATTTCAGCCATAAAAACCCGTATGTATAGCGGAATAATGCGATTATTTATTTCAATAAGAATTTTTTGATGCGCTTGAGGGGTTTGGAGTAATCAAGAACAAGGTGGGAAATAACGCCTGCGAGGAAGTAAAAGTAGCCGGTTTTTGATATTGTCGAAAGTTTTGATGTCTTATCGAAAATCGTGATGAAGATCGGGAGTGGGGTGATGGCGCTGAACCAAAGTCGATGTGTAATTCCTCTATGCCCAACAAAAAACGGAAACATTGCGAAAGAGCTTAAGACAATCAGTAATCTCCATTGGTTAAGAAGTATCGATCCAAATATCATTGTAAGAAGTAAAAAGTAGAACATTCGTTGGCCATAGCTTTTTGTGTCGATATCTGGAAACAATGATCCAAGCAAACATAGAAGAAGAGAAAATGCCATTTCTTCTGGCGAGTAAAATCGTTTGGATAAAAGTTTAGCTGAAAGTTTGTAAAGAAACGCGAAAGCAAAAAAACCTCCGACTAAATGAGTTTTGTAGTTTGGCATGTAAACTTAAATTATTAAGATTTGTTATTTTTTCTTAAGTTCGTCTATGAAATATTTCAAATAAAATGCTATTTCCTCTGATGTATAATAAACATCATCGTGAGTCATAAAATCGTAATCTCTCATTGCCTTCATTTCGAGGGCATATTTTAGAAAAGCTAGAAAATAAAATCTGTTTTCTTGGTTTGCCTTTATTCCATTAACCTTGAAAATTGTATCTATTAATTTTGATTCAGATTCAGCTTTTATATTGTATTTGTTCCTTAAAGAATCAAATATTGGATCGAATACTTTTTGATATGTGATTTTTAGCGATGATAAAAAATATGTGGTAAATCCTTCAGAGTTAATTTCATTAAGATTTGTTGTGGAATTTAAATTTAAAAAACTTAAGAACAGAAAACATATAGAGAAAACAATGCGACTACTCACGATTATTCGTCCTTTCATGAAAAATTATTATATTTTTACAATATTCGTATTTTAGCCAAGGTTGTTCCGGGATAGTAGAAATCTAAAATTTTTTTTGCTGGCCAGTGGCGTTTGGTGAGTTCGCATGCACCGCGTTGGCATAATCCAATTTGATGTCCGAAGCCTCGGCCTTTGATCAAAACATTGTCTCCTTTTTTTGATATCGAAAAATTTTGACTTCGAACAATATCGCTCATGCTTAACCAAAGTTCTTTGCCGGAAATTATGACTCGATGATTATTTTTTTGAACTATTTCAACTTTGTGTGTAACGCCAGCATCATCACGTTCTATTTCTTTTATGTTAACCAGACTTTTATTTTTACTGAGCCTTGGTGCAATCATTGGATTTGTATAGAGATAATATAAAAATTTTGAGGTTGGAATCTTTCGCTCCCAAGAATAGAGACTATAATTTTTACAAAAATTACATGGTGTTTTTCTGGCAAGATATGGGGAATTAGTGAAGTTGGGATTTTTCATTTTTGCAGGAATACTTCCACCGCAACACGCATCAAACATTGTTAGTGCGATATTGTTTTTATATTTCAAAATTAGACCGGCTGTTTCTTCAACAGCTTTTCTTAAATGAATATGATTATGCGTTCCATTATAGCATTGGTGAAAATTGTTACATTTTATATCGTATGGAAAAACAGTTTTGTTTACAGATTTTCTGTTTTGTGAAATTTGATACATGGCATAAGTTCGTGAAACAATTGCTTGCACTTTTTGCATTTCGTGGGGCCATGTTTGATAACATTCCGATGAAAGAACGGAGTAAACATAATCTTCGATGTCTAATTTATTGATCAAATATAAAGATTGGATTTGTGGATTTACTTTTAACATTAAGCGTCCGCTGTATTCATTTCCATTAATTGTGACGGTATTTTCTGTTGGAACAATTTCCAATTCCGTGATGCTAGCTTTTCGATAAGGACCATCTTTAGTTCTTAAAAAAAACGAATCTTTGTTAATGAATAAATCTATTTTTGTTCTTGGCGGTAGAAGTAATTTTTTTGGTTGGCTTTGTTGTGTTGTTTTTAATGTTATGTGTCCAGAGGATTCTACATTAAAAATTTTGTTGGATGTTGTATCGAACTCTTTGAGGAGCACGCGAATATTTAGAGGGGTTATTTGTTGAAATGATAGAAATAATAATGATAGAGACAATCCAACTCGGCGGATCATCAGATCATGGTCCCTCGATACACGACCTGCGGTCGCACTCGGGATGATCCGCCGATGATATAAGAATCTTTTTAAATTTTGATAAAAAATCATAAAGAAATTTGGTTTGATTCCAGAAGCTCAACAAAAGATTTTGGAAGGTCAGTTTTTGAATCGATTCCTTTATTTGCAAGTTTGTCGGCGATTTTATTTTTTTCTCTTAACACATGGTGAAAAGTATATCTTTTGCCAACGAGAAGCTTATCTATAATTTTTCTTAGATCTGATAGTACAGGATTTTTTATTTTGTATGATCCGTACATTTGACGAATTAAGAGTTCTGAATCGGATGTGATTATTAGGTGTGGATTTTTTATTTTTTTATTTACGATCAAATCGTTTACTAAAAAAATTGATAAAAGAAGGGCGAGGTATTCTGCTTGATTGTTTGTTTTTTCACCGAGATAAAATCCCTTCTCGATTTCAGGTTTGTCATTCAGAGTTATATAAACTCCTGCGCCTGCTGGTCCTGGATTATTTCTTGAAGCGCCATCAACAAAAATATGTATTGGTGTGACCTTAAAGGTTTCTTTTGGCTGTGTTTTTTTTAAAGCAGGTTTATTTTGTACAGAGAAAAGTGGATTGAATGCTTTTAAAAAACTTAATTGTTTATCCATTAATAACTGGCTTTCTTCGTATCTTTCTCTTCTTCTTTATTGTAGTAAAGAAGTCTGTAGCAACTTCTGCATGGGAGTAGGGCTGATTTTTTTAATTTTCCCATGTCTTGAGGAAGAACTGAATAATAGCATGCACTGCAAGAAGAATTGATTACTGGAACAACAGGATCGGAAACTTTTCCACTCATTGTTTCATATTTTGTGAACCATTCAGTTGGAACTGTTGAGGCCATCTCTTTTTTTTCTTCGTTTATTTTTTCAAGTTCTTTGTTAAGTTCTTCTTTTTTTGATTCGATTTCTTCTATTTCTTTTTCTGCGGTATTTATTTTTTCTTGTATTTTGGCAATTTCGGTTTCTTTTTTATTTTTTGCAGATTCTAATTTATGCCATGCATTTATTAGAGCATCATCATGTTCAGCTGATTCTTTTGTAATAGATTCTATTTCTTTTTCAATGGCGGCATATTGTTTTTGATTTTTTACAGAGTCTAAAGATTTACGTTTTTCCTGTTCACGATCTTTTAAGTCTTTTGCATTGAGTTCTTGAATATCAACTTCTTTTTTTGCATCTGTGAATTCTTTATTTATTTCTTCGATTTGCGATTTAAGCACAGGAATGATTTTTTTGTCTTCTATAATTTTGTCTTTGATTTCCAGAATTTGAGATTTTTTTACTTTGCGTCTTGAATCGATCTCTGCGAGATCTTTGAGTTGCTGCCAAACTGGTCTTGAGCCCATTGTATTCCTCTGGATATTTTGAATTTGAAGGATCGGGAGGCGAAGGGGATCCGTCTACGCCTAACGGCTTTGTCGGGACTGCGTCTTCGCTTTTTTGTAGTGCGCTAGCCAGACGAAGCTTCATAGAAGCGAAGACTGGTGGGCCCACCAGGATTTGAACCTGGGACCTTTCGGTTATGAGCCGACTGCTCTGACCGCTGAGCTATGGGCCCTTCAGATCTGAAGTGTAGATAAAGATTTAAGAGTTGTGAAGTAAAAAATCGGTTAATCTACTGCTATATCCGTATTCATTGTCATACCATCCGGACACTTTTCCCATTTTGCCATTGGCCTCGGTAAGGAGACTATCGAATATGCATGAGTATTGTGAACATATGAAATCTGATGAAACTAAAGGTTTGGTTTCGTAACATAAAATATTTTTCAGATCATTTTTTGATGCATTTTCAAAAGCTGAATTTAATGATTCTTTTGTAATTTCTTTTTCGGTTGTGAATGTGAAATCTACTATCGAAACGACAGGCACTGGAACGCGTAATGATGATGCCTTAAGTTTCCCTTTTAGCTCTGGAAATATTTTTACTACAACTTTATCTGCTCCTGTACTTGTTGGAATCATATTTATTGCGGCTGCACGTCCACGTCTTGGGTCTTTGTGTTCACTATCGAGTAATGCTTGGTTATTTGTGTATGCATGTACTGTTGTCATGAAACCTTGGTTGAGGCCAAAATTATCCTTAATTATTTTTACAATTGGAGCGAAACAATTAGTTGTACAGCTTCCAAGTGATACGATTTTATGTTTTTCTGAATCGTATGCTTGATCGTTAACTCCTGGAATTATAGTGACATCCTCATCTGTGGCGGGTGCAGTGATCAATATTTTTTTACTTCCAGATTTTATATGTAATTCTGCTTGATCTCTTTTTGTAAATCTACCACTTGCATCAATAACCCAATCAATATCGAATTTTGACCAATCAATTTTTGTAACATCAGGTTCAGAAAGAATTTTTATTTCATGTCCATTGATGACGAGAGAGTCATTTTTTTGTTCGACTGTTCCGTCGAATGTTCCAAGAACTGAATCGTATTTAAAAAAAATATCTAAATCTTTTTGGTCAGATGGGCCAATATTTATACAAGAAACATTTAACTCTTTTACTGAGTTTTCATTTTTAACGATTGTTCGTAAGAATGCTTTGCCAATTCTTCCAAAGCCGTTTATAGCGATATTTTTACTCATGATTTTCTCCAATTACCTTTTTCCTGTCTTCCATAAATTTTGTTTTTAATATTGAGAGCATAGTTACTGTGAAAATTATAAACAAATAATGTAAATGTGGAATCAGAGAAATGCTTGATACATTTGACATTGCTGACGCAAGTAGAAGTTGTGAAGAGTAGGGCAATATTCCGTGTATTGTACATGCAAAAATATCTAACAATGCTGCAATTCTTGCGCTTGCAACTTTGAATCGTCTTCCAATTTGTTGCGCAATTGGGCCAGCAATTAAAATTGTGATTGTGTTTCTTGCAATGAATGTTTCAATCAAAATTGTTAGAAAAGCTATTGATAATTCTGCTCCAACTTTGGTGCGTGTTCTTTTGTGGAATCTATAAAGTAAATATTTTATTCCTCCGTTGTGTTCCACAATTCTGGATAAACCTGCGATTAACATCACAAGAAATACCATCGATACGATTCCTTTTTGTTGGTAGAAGCCTTCGAAGAAAAATGTTATCGAATCGAATAATGTAAAATTACCAAAGAACATTCCTAAGCCTGCCGCGAGAACCGAACCCAGAAATAGAACAACAAGTACATCTATTCCCATTAGAGCGAAAAAAAGAACGCCAAGATATGGAATGATTTTTATAATGTCGTGTAAAACTATTTGAGGCATTACTTCTGTATAGATTAGCCCGCTAATATTAAAGTTGATTAGAGCTAAAACTGCCAAAGTTATTACAAAAGCTGGAATAACAAGAAATGCATTCTCTTTAAATTTTCTGTAAGGATTACAATTTGTTGTATGTATTGCTGCAATAGTTGTGTCTGAAATTATCGATAAGTTATCGCCCAACATTGAACCACTTACAATTATTCCCGCCATCAAAGCAGGATTAATATTGAATTTTTGTGATATTCCAACAGCAATTGGCATGAATGTTGCAATGCTTCCGATTGATGATCCTATGGTTAATGCAAAAGTGGCTATTGCTACAAAGATTCCAGGTAAAAGCCAATTAACTGGAATCGCTTTATTTGCAATTTTTATTGCCGCATCGACTCCACCATTAAGAGTAACTATGTGAGAAAAAATTGAACTGAATATGAAAATTAAACACATATAGATTACTGTTGAGTTGGAAATTCCGGAGATTAGAATCTTGATTTTTTTCTTAAAAGATATTTTTTCTTTAAATATTAAAAATGAAAATGCTATTGCGACAAGGCATGAGAGAATAGGGAAGGATGTCAATTTCAGATGGTTCTCTGCTTATTGATAAAAAATAATGAGATATATGAAAGTGAAAATAAAAACTATAAAAGGAGATAGTGCAAAAAGGCGTGGTCTTATTTTGTGTTGGAAATGTTCTTTTCTTAACATGAATACCCTTTTCTTTTGGGTTTAATTTATTTCTTGAAAATTGCTCTGATATTTAATTGCAGGATGTTGATCTGACGCTAATGATAGTTTTGATTTTTATTTCCACCCAGTTTAACTTGTTTATTGCTAAAGGCAAGTCAGCCGAACGGTGTGATTTTAGATAAGTTTTACCTGCATTGTAAATACATATGATATTTTATAGGCAAAATTTTTAGATAAGGATTAGGGAAATGATTATTGGCGATGGCATTGATAGCAATTTGCCGGGAGGGTTGATAAGAGTATTTCTTGCAATAGATTTGCCAAAAGAAGTAAAAAATGAAATTGAGAATATTCAACGACAGTTACAAAAATTGGATTTACTTTCTGGCAAGTATGTGGATTCATCACATGCGCATTTGACTTTAAAATTTATTGGGTACATTTATCCGTCTGCATTAACACCAATAAAAAAAGTTTTGAAAAATATTCACTTTAAGCCAATTGAAGCAACTTTGGGAAATATTGGAATTTTTAAAGAGGGTGATTTTATTCATGTTATTTGGCTGGATGTTATTGGTGAAGAAATCTATGACTTAGCAAATAATATGGAGCGATCTTTATCGGGAGGATTAGTTGCTAGTAATAAATCTTTTCAAAGTCATATAACTTTAGTGAGAATAAAATCCATGAAAGATACAGATCTGTTTATGGAAAAAATCAAAGAGATAAAAATTAAGCCGATTAAATTTACGATTGATAGGTTTGTAATTAAACAATCAAATCTAACCCAAGACGGACCTATATATTCTGACATCGAATATTTTTATGCATTTCAAAATTAAGATTTTTTATCGATATCTGTGGCTTCTTTTAAGCGTGATGAAAATTCATACTCATCTTTAAATGTCTGATTAATCATTATGAATTGTTCTATTATATCCAACAGTCTCATTCTCTGATCGTTTAGAATTAACATTACATTTTTTTTGGTCCATCTTTTGATTAGAGAATTTGCATTAATCCATTCAGAGATATTGCTTAATTTTCTAAAAATTTTTCTTGTATGCCTTGATACATCTATTATTTCTTTTTCGTTTAATGCAATTTTTCTTCCTCGTCTAAATAGAGATACAGATTTTTGTCCTACAGCAATTTCTTCTTCAAGGAATTTGAATATTTTTTTGATTAATTTAGGAAGGGCTGTATTTAGGTTATAAGTTACGGTTATTTTGCTGATTCTTGGATCCTTGTTTTTATACATTTTATGGCTTTCAGAAATCAATTTTTTTAGCGTATTGTATTGTTCAACTATTTTTAGATTTTTATGTTTGCTCTTCTGTGGCTTTGGAAGAAATGAAGATTGATGAAAAGATATTGTTTGAGTTCGTTCTATCGCATCTGAATCTGCACTTGATGTAGAAAGATCACTCCCTGAATATTCTAGATGTGGTAGATCGTCTTCGCCATCTGATTCTGCAAACTCTCCTAGTTCTGTTGAACAGGCTTCTGAAAACACTGAATGTATGCTTGGAAGACTTATGTTGCATGGATCCTTGGTATCATCATGATATATATGCGGTTGCATTCTTGTTACAATCTCTTCGTTTGTTTCTGAAAATAAAGATTGGTTTACTTGAAAAGTGATAAGCATGAAAATTGATAAAATAATGACCTTGCTAGCATTCATTAAAATCTCCATTTTTTTTATTAAGAATTACTATTTTTTTGTTTGAATGGTTTCTAATCTTGTTGAATGATTTTTCTTCGCAGATCGAAGTAGGCGATTTTGAGTGAAAAGAAAAATCAGGAAGATTAGAAACGTAAGGAATAAAATCTTTTTCATTTTTTATAGCCCCCCAAATATATTTTTTAAGATCCCCCGACTATCTTAAGTTTAAAGAGATGCAATATGGTTTGTCAACAGAGTGGAGCTGATTTTGCCCATTAAATGGGGCAAAACTCCTAATTTTTGAATTTGTGTTTTTGGAGATATGAAATTAGATTTTTAAGTCCATCCCGAGAAAGGGCGCTTGCGAGAACATATGGCTGGTATTCTTCAAGTTCTTCCTTGAGCTCATCTAATTTTTCAGATGGAATTTGATCTATTTTGTTAAAGACAAAGAGCATGTTTTTTCTTTTGATGTCAATTTCTTCAAGCGTATCTAATACGATTTCAACCTGATCTCTCCATGATGGATTGCTCAAATCGATTACGTGCAAAAGAAGTGAGGCATATTTTAATTCATCTAGTGTGGACTTAAATGCAGTGATTAGATGGTGAGGCAACTGGCTTATGAATCCAACCGTGTCTAATAACAGACCTATTTTTTTATGATCGATGAAAAGTTCTCGTGTAGTTGTATCAAGGGTTGCGAATAGCTTATCTTCTTCCAAAATTTCACTTTTGGTTAATCGATTTAAAATGCTAGATTTGCCAGCATTTGTATAACCAACCAAACAAATCAGAGGTACTCCACTCAAAAGTCTTTTCTTTCGTTGAACCTCTCTAGATTTTTTAAGCCGTTCTATTTTTTTATGAGCTTGTCTGAATTTTTCGGTTAGATGTCGTTTAATTAATTCTTTTTCTGTTTCTCCAGGGCCACGAGTTCCTATGTGGCCTGCCTGCTGAGCCAGCTCTGCTCCTTTGCCTGCAAGGCGAGTTTTGTAATATTCAAGTTCTGCCATTTCCACTTGGATTTTACCTTCGGCAGAGTGGGCCGAATCTCTGAAGATTTCCAAAATGATATGTTCTCGATCTGAAACTGGGCAATCTAAAAAATCTTCTAAATTTCGTTCTTGAAGAGGGGAAAGAGGTTCAGAACAGGCAATTTGTTTAATATCTTTTTCTTTACACAGCTTTTCTACTTCTTGAAGTTTTCCCTTAGTGAGAAACATAGACTTGTCGATAGACCTCAATTTGATAAACATTTCTTCGTCGTATTCAATTCCAGCAGTTTTTACTAGGCTTTTGAATTCTTCAAAATAATGTTCTTGTGATTTAATTGGATTTCCGTAAGCATATATTCCCAAAATCAATGTTTTTGGTTGTCGGTCTTTAGTGGATACAGGTTTTTTTGTTGCCATAGGTTTTATCTTAAATTAACACCCGTTAGTCTCGAGTGAATTATGAAGCATTTTAATGCGTAGTAATTTGTATCGAGAGATAGTTCAGTTTTTCAAAAAATTTATTATTTCTTTTCCAAATTCTTCAGCAAATCTTGGTCCTTGTGCCGTGATTATTCTTTCCTCAGAAAGAACGACGCATCCATCTTTGCTGAATTTTACTCCATATTCTTCTAAAATATCTCTTGCTTCCCTGGTTGGAAAAACGGTTGCGATTTTGTTTTTTAAGATTCCAGTTTTAACTACAGGAACAACTGCATAGCAAATTGCTGCAACCAGTTTTTTGTTATTGTGAAAATATTTTATTGAATCTAAAACTTTTTCATTTTTCCAAAGATATTCTTTAGAACCAGGTCCACCGGGAATCACTAGAGCGTCATAAGCTTCAAGATCTTTGTGAGTTAGATTTTCAAGTTGCAGATTTGGCGTATGTTTATGCCCACGTGAATCTTCCGCAACTCCTGGTTTTACCCCCGTAACATCCACATGAAAATTTGCTTGGATCATCATATTGTACGGAACCGTAAACTCTTCATCACGGTAATCTGGCATCAATATGAAAAGAACCTTGTGCATTTTTCTTTCCTTTGTATTTCAAAATTCCATGGTTTAGAGACTATTGCAAAACTAGGTAAATGTGAATGCTTTAACTCAGAAATAGTTGGAAAAAATTTGCTTCTTGGGTATCATGAACATTCTTAATCATGTAATTTATTCAATCAAATTAGAAATCGATGAGAGGATGTTTATGTCATTTACTCAAGAAGATACACTTAAAAGAACAAAAGAAATTGTTTCAGAGAAATTGAGCATTCCAGTTGAAAACATAACTGCAGAATCTACCTTAAAAGATCTTGGTGCCGATTCTCTTGATATTGTAGAAATGATTATGACTTTCGAAGAGGCTTTTGGAATTGAAATCAAAGATGAAGATGC
>Ga0180433_10011054_pt1 | contig 10758 bp, 9 predicted proteins | sample SS_ome_8_FD_132980 | JGI IMG/M metagenome (GOLD analysis project Ga0180433, IMG submission 132980) | Hypersaline lake sediment archaeal communities from the Salton Sea, California, USA - SS_1_D_1 metaG | ecosystem: Environmental > Aquatic > Non-marine Saline and Alkaline > Hypersaline > Sediment...
GATACAGTTATAAAAATAATTACAGAAAGAATAGTACCGGGTAACGATTTTGTTTGAAAAATGACATTCATAGAAATACCCCCTGTTTTTCATATGAAAAACTTTTAAAATTCGGATTCGTTTTAACTGGTAGTTTTATATGAGTTCTTAATTTTAATACTCTTACTTAATACCTGATTGTATTCAAAAAGTAATCTAAAATATTAATATAAAATAAATATATTAAAATACAAGTAAATAAAATATTTCTGAACCCCTTGAATAAAAACCATCAATTTATTATATTGAAAACAAAGCTTATTTATACACCATGAAAGTAATCAACAGTATACAATATTATGCGAATGCATGTAGGAAAGAGTATTATTAATAATCATTATTGATAGTATTAAAGAAGGATAATTAAATGAACAACTTCCAGGATAAAGCGAACTTCATCTGGCAAGTGGCAGACGATATCCTGCGCGGTACTTTTAAACAGCATGAATATGGAGATGTCATTTTACCATTTGTGGTATTAAGAAGACTGGACTGTGTACATGAAAAATGCAAAGATGAAGTTATTGCAACTTATAATAAATTCAAAGACAAACTTCCTGATCCTTCTCAGGTTCTCCATAAAGCTACAGGAGGACTAAATTATTATAATACATCCAAGTTTGATCTCAAACGCCTCTCTCAGGATGCTGCCAATATTGAAATAAATTTTAATAATTACCTAAATGGATATAGTGAAAATGTAAGGGAGATTATTGATAATTTTCAATTGGAAAAAATCATTACTCGTCTGGAGAAAAATAATTTACTCTTTATGCTGATAGACCGGTTTACTGAAATAGATCTGCATCCTGATAACGTATCCAATCATGAGATGGGATATATTTTTGAAGAGCTTTTGAGACGGTTCTCGGAAATGTCCAATGAAACTGCAGGGGAACATTACACTCCTCGTGAAGTGATCTGGCTAATGGTGAATTTACTTTTTTCAGAACATAAACAGGAACTCAAAGGAAAGGGAATTATTCGAACCGTTTTTGACCCTGCCTGCGGAACCGGCGGTATGCTCACCATTGCCAAAGAGCATATTTTAAAAGAGATAAATCCGGAAATGGATGTGGTACTTTTCGGCCAGGAACTGAATGAGCAGACGTATGCAATTGCCAAATCAGATTTGCTGGTAACCGGTGAAGAAGCAGGAAATATACGACTGGGTTCGAGTTTCAGCAATGATAAATTCAAAGGGGAAAAGTATAATTTTATGCTCAGTAATCCTCCTTTTGGCGTAAGCTGGAAAAAGGAACAAAATTTTATTAAAAACGAAGCCAATGATCCTTATGGTAGATTTCATGCCGGTACTCCCCGGGTAAGTGACGGAGCTTTGCTTTTTTTACAGCATATGATCTCGAAAAAAGAAACCAGCGGCAGCCGCATTGCCATTATTTTCAATGGGTCACCTCTTTTTACCGGTGATGCCGGATCCGGTGAAAGTAATATCAGAAAATGGATAATTGAAAACGACTGGCTGGAAGCCATTGTAGCTTTACCTAAAGAACTTTTTTACAATACCGGTATTGCTACCTATATCTGGATTGTGACTAATCGTAAACCTGACAAGCGAAAAGGTAAAGTTCAATTAATTAACGCTATTGATTTTTACAAAAAAATGCGAAAAAGCCTTGGCAATAAAAGAAATTACATACCTGATGATAAAATTCAGGAAATTACTGAAATTTATACAAGTTATAAAAAAGGCGAATTTTGTAAAATTTTTGATAAAGAGGATTTTGGATATACCAAAGTAACTGTAGAAAGACCTTTAAAGGAAAATGGAAAAGTTGTTACTGATAAAAAAGGCAACCCTAAACCTGATACCTCACTTCGTGATTATGAAAAAATTCCCTTAAAGGATGACATTGATGCTTATTTTGAAAAAGAAGTTAAACCCCATGTCCCTGATGCCTGGATGGACAGGAGTAAAGATAAAGTTGGATATGAAATCAACTTTACCAAGTATTTTTACAAATATTCACCCTTGCGGCCCTTGGATGAAATTAAAAAGGATATTTTGAAGATTGAAAAAGAAACGGAAGGATTGTTGAGGGAGATTTTGGAGTGAAGGCTTTGTCAGAAAAATCAAGAATTGATTTCTGGATGGATCGAATTAACAGAAAATTAATTTGGAGAAATTGTCCCAAGTTGGTCCTAAGTATGTCTCATGTGATACTAAACATATAAATCCTCGAAAAGGTATGGGTATGTTCCTATTTACTAACACTATTATCAAAAAAATGCTTATAATGAACTGAGTATTGCAAAATTAAAAAATGTCTTGAACCTTGATATAGAGGATTATAGGATTACATGATTAAAGAAAAAACATGGTAGAACTAAAAGCAATAACAAATCTTGAAGATGTTCACCTCGCACAAGCAATGAATTATCTGGAAGCATATAACATGGAAATAGGACTACTGATAAATTTTGGCACAAAAAGTTTACAATTCAAACGATTACACAACAATAAACTGTTAAAATCAGAAAATCAGGGAATCAGGTAAATCAAGAATAATCATGGTTCAGACAATGAGATATCCGAAATACAAAGACTCAGGTGTTGAATGGATTGGTGAGATCCCAGTGCATTGGGAAGTGAAAAAATTAAAATTTTTAGGTGAATCAATCATTGGAATAACATATAATCCAAAAAATATCACTACTGATAATGGATATTTAGTATTAAGGGCATCGAATATTCAGAATGGTAAATTAAATATGAATGATTGTGTATATATAAATATTGATATCCCAGAAAAATTATTAATAAAAAAAGGTGATATACTAATCTGTGCCAGAAGTGGTAGTCAACATTTAATAGGTAAAAATATATGTATAAATAAAGAGATAGAGCATTGTACATTTGGTGTTTTTATGACAGTATTCAGAACAAAATATTACAAATTTATATCCAAATATTTCAATTCACAAGTATTTATTGGACAATCAAGTTTATTTCTTACTACTACTATTAATCAACTGACTAAAAGTACTTTAAATAATTTTATTATCGCATTGCCTAGTTTCCCCGAACAAACCCAAATCGCCAATTTCCTCGACCGCAAAACAAAACTCATCGATACTCTCATTGAAAAAAAACAAAAACAAATTGAACTGCTCAAGGAACAGCGTGCGGCTGTTATCAACCAGGTTGTTACCAAAGGACTTAATCCTGATGTGCCTATGAAGGATTCGGGTGTTGATTGGCTTGGGGAGATTCCGGAGCATTGGGAGGTGAAGAATTTAAAGTATTTGATATATTTAATAAATAAAAAAACTAAATCATTACAGGATATCAGTTTAAAAATATCACTTGAAAGTATAGAAAGCAAAACAGGTAAGCTTCTTCAAGAATATTCTAATTTTGGTGGGATTGGATGTTTATTTAAAAAAGGAGATATACTATTCAGTAAACTCAGACCATATTTAGCTAAAGTTATAATTGCACCAGATAATGGTCAAGCTGTTGGAGAACTATTAGTTCTTCGACCTAAAAAGGAATGTGGTACTAGATTTTTGTTTTATAGAATATTATCAAATAGTTTTATTTCGATAGTTGATGGATCAACTTATGGTACTAAAATGCCTCGGGCGAATTGGGAGTTCATTGGTAATTTGAGCTTACCAAAGCCACCCCTATTAGAACAAACTCAAATCGCTGACTTTCTTGACTGCGAAATCAAAAAAATCGGTGATCAAATAGATAAAATCAACCAACAAATAGATCTTTTAAAAGAATACCGCACTACATTAATCTCCGAAGCGGTGACCGGGAAGATTGATGTGCGGTCTGAATCACAGATGGACGCAGATGCCGCAGATGACACAGATGAACAATTATCAATGATCAATAAACAATGATCAATGAATCATTAATGATGATAAAGGTTTATCTGTGTCATCCATTTATCTGCGTTATCTGCGATTCTGACAATGAACTATGACAGAATACAAATACAAAGACATTACTGAAAAAATTATTGGTTGTGGCATGAAAGTCCACACTGTACTGGGGAACGGTTTTCAGGAAGTAATTTATCAACGTGCCCTGGCTATTGAGTTTAATAAAGCTGGACTAAACTTTGCTCGTGAACTTGAAATGCCCATTCATTATGATGATCAACAAATTGGTACTCGCAGGGTAGACTTTTTGGTAGAAGATAAGGTGTTGGTGGAGCTGAAAGCAATTACGAAATTGGAAGAAGTGCATTGGGCCCAGATAATTAATTATCTAAAAGCGTACAAACTGGAAGTTGGGCTTTTACTGAATTTTGGAACGAAACGATTACAGTTTAAACGCTTTGTGCTGAGTAAATAGTCTGAATCGCAGATGATCACAGATGACACAGATTGCACAGATGAATAAAGGGTGTTCGGAAGGTTTTATCTGCGTCATCCCTTCATCTCCGTTATCTGCGATACAAACAATGACAATGGAAGGTGTTTATGACATATACTGAACAAAATTTTGAAGAACACATTGAAGAGAATCTGCTAAATTCCGGTTATCACCAACAAGATACTGAGAAATATGATAAAAATTTGTGTTTGATACCGGAAGAAATTATTACTTTCATTCAATCCAGTCAGCCGGATGAGTTTGAAGGGCTAAAAAAGCAATATGGAGCAGATACAGCACAAAAGCTGATTTACAGACTTTCCCAGGAAGTTAATAAATATGGCACATTGCAAGTAATCCGTAAAGGTTTCAAGGATAGAGGAGTAAGGTTCCGGCTGGCCTTTTTAAAACCTTCCAGTGGTATGAATCCGGAGCATCAGAAACTGTATGAACAGAATCGATTTACAGTAGTCCGACAGCTGAAATTCAGTGATCGAGATGAAAAGTCTTTGGATATGGTGATTTTCCTCAACGGTTTGCCCATTATTACCATGGAATTAAAAAACTCTTTAACCGGTCAGTTTGTAGAGAATGCAATCAAGCAGTATAAAAAAAACAGAGATCCCAGAGAACCGCTCTTTAAATTTAAACGCTGTCTGGTTCACTTTGCGGTTGGCAATGAGAAAATATTCATGACTACCAGGTTACAAGGTGAAAAAACTAAATTTTTACCCTTTAATAAAGACACTGAAAATCCAGTCAATCCAAACGGTCATAAAACCGCCTATCTCTGGGAAGATATTCTCCAGCCTGTAACGCTGCTCAATCTTATACAGAACTATCTGCATATTCAAATCAATACAGAAAAATTCTACGATCCTGATAAAAAGAAAGTAGTGGAAATAGAGTCCCCAGTTTTTATTTTCCCTCGATTTCATCAACTGGATGTGGTTCGTAAAATTCTTTCTGCAGTGAAATCAGAAGGTACAGGACATAATTATCTGGTACAGCATTCAACTGGTTCAGGAAAATCCAATTCCATTGCCTGGCTGGCGCATCAATTAGCCAGTTTTTACCAACATGAGACAGATGAAGAACGGCTATTTGATTCCATAATTGTAGTAACTGACAGACGGATACTGGACAGGTAGCTGCAGAATACTATCAAGCAGTTTGAACAGGTAGAAGGGGTAGTCAAAAAAATTGATGTTAATTCTGCCCAATTACAACAGGCATTGGAAACCGGCAAGGATATCATTGTTAGCACTCTGCAAAAGTTTCCAGTCATTTCAGAAAGCATGTCCAAACTGGAAGGCAGGCGTTTTGCTGTCATTATCGATGAAGCTCATTCCTCCCAAAGTGGTGAATCATCCAAACATCTCAAAAAAGTCTTGTCAGTAAATCTGGATAAAGCTGAAAAAGAAGACAGGGATGATTCCAATCTTGAAGATGAAGTGGTAAAAGAAATTAAATACAGGGGACCACAGAAACATATTTCTTATTTTGCTTTTACTGCTACCCCAAAAAACAAAACCTTGGAACTTTTCGGGAGAAAAGATCAAAACGGCAGGCATGTTGCTTTTCACATTTATTCCATGCGGCAGGCTATTGAAGAAAATTTTATTTTAGATGTTTTGGAAAATTATACTACGTTTGAACGTTACTTTAAACTGGTCAAGACCCTAAAAGAAGATAAAGAATATGAAAAGAAGAAAGCAGTTAATCTGCTTAAAAACTGGGTGGACTTGCAGCCTCATGCCATTGAAATGAAAACCAGAATTATGCTTGACCACTTTTTGGATGTTACTATTAACAAAATCCAGGGGCGTGGACGGGCTATGGTTGCTACCTGTTCCCGGCTGCATGTAGTAAAATTTTATTTGATGTTCAAAAAAATTATGGCTGAAAAAGGATTACAGATCAAACCATTAGCAGCTTTTTCCGGCACGGTAAAAGATCCTGATACCGGACTTGAAACAACAGAGAATGGCTTAAACAAACTGTCACCCAAGGTGAGCATTGAAGATGCTTTTAAGATGCCGAAATACCGTATACTTATTGTTGCCAATAAATTTCAGACCGGGTTTGATGAACCCTATCTTCATACTATGTATGTAGACAAGAAACTCGGAGGGGTAAACGCAGTTCAAACCTTAGGTCGATTGAACCGCCCGGCAAAAGGAAAAACCAAAACTGCAATCCTGGATTTTGTAAATGATATTGAAGATATTCAGGCAGCATTTCAGGACTTTTATCAGACCACTTTGCTGGAAGGTGAAACTGACCCCAATAAACTTCATGACTATGAAAATGAACTGGAAGAATTTGAAGTGTATACCAAAACTGATATTGAAAACTTTGCCAATATTTTTTATAATCCCTCAGAACCGGAAGAAAAACTGCAGCCTGTTCTGGATCAGGTGGTAACTCAATGGCAATTTATTGCTGATGAAAATAAAAGAGAGGATTTCAGGTCACTTTTACAAAGCTATATACGATTATACGGCTTTGTTTCTCAAATGATCTCTTATCAGGATACTGATCTGGAAAAGTTATATGTATTTGCCAAACATTTAAATCGCAAGTTACCCAAACGCAAAGTTTCCCTCCCCCATGAAATCCGTGATGCTGTTGACCTTGCATCGTTCCGAATAGAACAAACCTATGAGGGAGATGCTTCTTTAAAAAAGAAAGATGGAATAGTAAAACCTATTTCCGATGGTACACCGCAACATGAGGAAGATGAAAAAGATCTGCTCTCAAATATTATTAAATTACTGAATGAAACTTATAACTTACATTTAACAAAAGAAAATCAAGTAGATCTTGAGACTATTAAAGTTAAATTAGAGAATGATGAAGAGCTGCTTGCAGTTATGAATGAAAAGAATACACTCTCAGCTATTAAATATAAATTTGATAAGGTGTTAGAAAATTTACTGCTTGAATTTGTCCATACCAAACTTGATTTATATAAAAAACTAACCGATCCGAAAGTATACTCAACATTTAAAGATAGGTTATTTGAGGGGTATAAGGAGCAGTTTGAGATATGATATTAATTAAAGGAAATTATTATGAACACTGATAAAATGTGGATGGTTCGTGCAGGTGAAAGTGCGTATTTAGTTGATGAATTTAAAGAAAAAAATATTATTGCTATCGGGTGGGGGCGTATAGGTGATTTATCAAAAATAGAAAATGGGGAAAAGATAAAGGAAAAAGTTCGAGAAAAATACTCTGAAGATCGAATAGGAAAAATTAACATTTCTGCTGGTCAAATCAAACGGTTCCGTCTTGATTTCAAAAAGGGAGATAAGGTTGTGACCTATGATCCTACAGAACGGAATTACTACGTAGGTGAGATTATATCAGATTATCTATATGATAAAAAACTTTGTGAATATCATCATATTAGAAAAGTAAAATGGTATGGTGTAGTCGAACGAGATAAATTGTCAGCTTCAACAAAAAATACTCTTGGAGCTATTTCTACATTATTTGAAATTGGAGAAGATGCTGCTAAAGAAATTTGGGATTTACTAGAAGGGAAAAAAGAAGAAGTTGAAGATCGGGATATTCAAGACGAAGAGTTAGATTTATTAAAAGAAGATATGGTATCAAAATCACATGAATTCATAAAAGATCAAGTACTTGCTCTGAATTGGGAGGAAATGGAAGAATTAGTGGCGGGTTTGTTGAGAGGTATGGGTTATAAAACAATTCTTTCAGGTCCGGGTCCTGATAGAGGAAGGGATATTCTTGCTTCTCCAGACGGGTTAGGATTAAATGAACCAAGGATTATAGTTGAAGTAAAACATAGAGCTGGTAAAATCGGTGCAAAAGATATTCGTAGTTTTGCAGGTGGATTGCGTTCTGGAGATAAAGGTTTATATATTTCAACTGGTGGGTTTAAAAAAGATGCTAAGTATGAAGCAGAACGTTCAACAATTCCCATTACTTTAGTAAATGCTGATCGATTAATAAATTTAATTGTACAATACTATGATAAATTTGATTCTGAAGCGAAAACTCTAATACCTCTTACAAAAATATATTGGCCTGCTTAAAGAAGTATTAATATTATAATATTTTAATTATTTCAGTAACTTAGAATTTGATATGGCAACCTATGTAAAATGAACAAAAATGAATTAAAAATACGTCTTGCAGCCTTTAACTGGTTATCAAAACAAGTAGAGTTATATGAATCTGTTTTACCCCGCAGCATTCTAGAAAAAGGGTTCGAATATGAAGACCAAAGAATACCTTTAATATCACCTCAAGGAATATTCAAACCTAAAATAATGAATTTACCACTAACCATCACCACCGCACCAGAAGGACCATATCAAGATCGTTTTGATAAAAACAATTTGTTACTTTATCGTTACCGCGGTACTGATCCTAAGCATCGAGATAATGTAGGACTACGTACAGCCATGCAAAAACAAGTGCCCTTAATATATCTATTCGGCTTAATACCCGGAAAATACATGCCAGTATGGCCAGTTTTTATTGTTGATGATGATCCAGATAATTTAACATTTCGTGTAGCTGTAGAGGAATTTGATCAAATAGAAAATTTATATCAATATCAATCAGAAAAGCTATTTGTGGCAGATACAAATCGGGATATAAGAAGGCAATATTTAACAGCACAAACTAAACATAGAGTACATCAGGAAAAATTTCGCAAATTAGTATTATCAGCATATCAAAATCAATGTTCATTTTGCCATCTTCGTCATCGAGAATTATTAGATGCAGCACATATCATTAGTGATAAAGAACCTGAAGGAGAGCCAATAGTAAACAATGGAATTGCTTTATGTAAAATACATCATGCTGCATTTGATAAGTTTTTTCTAGCCATTCGACCTGATTATGTATTGGAAGTTCGTAAAGATGTACAAAAAGAAGAAGATGGTCCTATGTTACTCCATGGTTTACAAGGCCTGCATGGTAAAAGAATAATTTTACCAAGAGCTCATAATCAATGGCCGGATCAAACTTTACTTGAGAAGAAGTATGAGTATTTCAAAAATGCAGGAAAATAAATTAGTTTTTATAGATTTTAAAAAATTATTGGGGATTTCTATTTATGAATTCTATAAATATCTCAAAAAATAGTATGCAGAAATTGAAAGATGCTTATTTAAAACTTATACAAGAAAAAGATCTAAAAGAACAAATTGTCAAACCAAAAAACGAAGTAATAAGCAGATATCAACCAATTTTTCGAAAAGATAATATACAAAAGATTAGCGATGTTGATTTTTTATCCTTTTTAAATTTTAATAATAACCATCACTGGACAGGATTACAAAGATCTGGCTCAAAAATTTGTTCCAAAATGAACAAACTTCGAAAAGCATTATCAATTTTAATTGATGAAGAAAAACCAATAACTGTTAGACTGAATCAGGCAGATTCAATGGTATATGGTATGGGACGGGCTATTGCAACTGCTATACTTTTAATCTGTTATCCTGATAAATATGGGGTATGGAATAATAAATCAGAGAATGGTATGAAAGCTGTGGGCGTTTGGCCTCAATTTGAACGGGGTCTTAGTTTCGGTGAGAGATACAAAATTATCAATGCAATATTAAATACATTAGCTAAAAAATTGAATATTGATCTCTGGACACTAGATGCTGTTTGGGAAATTATATCACTAGAAACCTCTAAAGATGATATTGAAAATTTGATATTATCTGAATCAGAAGAAGATCTTGAGAATATACAACGTTTCGGGTTAGAAAGACATCTGCACGAATTTTTACGAGATAATTGGCATAAAACAAGTTTAGGTAAAGAATGGGATATTTATAGTGAGCCGGGTGATGAAGAAGCAGGATTTGAATATCCTTGCGGTGTTGGCCGTATCGATATTTTAGCAAAACATAAGAAAAGATCGGAATGGCTAGTTGTTGAATTAAAAAGAGATCGGTCCAGTGATAGATCTGTTGGCCAGGTTCTAAGATACATAGGGTGGATCAGAAAAAATCTTGCTAAAGAGGATGAAAAAGTTAAAGGTATGATTATAATTAACCAAGCAGATGACAACATAAAGTATGCTGTTAGTGCAATCCCAAATGTTGATCTACAACTTTATAAAGTTGATTTTAAGTTATTGCCTGTTACTTTCTAATAGTATAGTTTTTAGTCTTGGTGTGGTAGGCTTTATCCGAAACCGAAACAATAAAGTCAGAATCACAGATAGCCGCAGATTGCACAGATGAATAATGGGTTTGGACAGTTTTATCTGCGTCATCCCTTCATCTGCGTTATCTGCGATTCTGACAGTTAAGCATTACAGAATATTAAGACATTCTCGTTCTGCTGGGAAAGGAACCCCA
>Ga0180433_10011056_pt1 | contig 10757 bp, 10 predicted proteins | sample SS_ome_8_FD_132980 | JGI IMG/M metagenome (GOLD analysis project Ga0180433, IMG submission 132980) | Hypersaline lake sediment archaeal communities from the Salton Sea, California, USA - SS_1_D_1 metaG | ecosystem: Environmental > Aquatic > Non-marine Saline and Alkaline > Hypersaline >...
GATTATATTCTTATTAGCTTCATAATCGTTATCGTTGGTGGCATCGGTAGCATACCCGGAGCCTTGATAGGGGCCATACTGATCGGCGTGACTTTTGCTTTTGGGATTCTGGTTTTGCCCCGTCTTGCTGAAGCTTTCCTATTTCTGTTCATGATTATTGTTTTGATCGTACGACCTTTGGGAATAATGGGAAGGAAAGTGGAGCGTGTATAAATGAGTTTGAAAAACATGTTAATGGGTGGGCACCAGCGTTGGCTATGGTTGCCACTGGGGTGTCTATTAGCTATCTTGCCTTTAGTAGTAAGCGACGCGTATCTTTTTATGGTTATGGAATTCATGGTTTTGGTATTGTTTGCTACGGCATATAATATTGTCTTGGGACAGACGGGGCTGTTATCTTTTGGTCATGCTGGGTTTTTCGGCGCAGGAGCTTACACCCTGGCTATAGCCTTAAATGCGATGCACGTTCCATTTTTCTTAGCCCTGATAATGGCACCTTTTGCCGCTTCCTTATTCGCTTGCGCAGCCGGCATTTTCTGTGTCAGATCAACGAGGCTCTTTTTCGCGCTGCTTACTCTCGGCTTCGCACAACTGCTTTATATCGTGATTTCGAAATTTCCTAACGTCACAGGAGGAGAGAACGGTATCCTTATATCAAAATCCCTTCCATCCTTTTGTATGTCTACTATGTCCTTTTATTACTTTGCAGTGACAATCGCCGTGATGGGCATCATCCTTTTGAGGGCTCTCACTTATTCCGCCTTTGGCCAAAAGCTGATCTTTATTCGTGAGAATACCGAGAGAAGTAGTTTTATTGGGTTAAATGTTAGGAGATACCAGCTGATGGCACTTGTAGTGTCTGCCTTTTTTTCAGGACTGGCTGGAGCTTTGATGGCTGTATTGGTTCGAGGAGCTCACCCTTCCTTTGCCTACTGGACTATGTCGGCAGAGCCTATTATGTCAGCTTTGCTAGGAGGTATCCACGTGTTTTATGGGCCTGCAGTAGGAGTCGGCCTCATGATGGGTATTCACCATTGGGTTAGCGCGATCACTACGGAGTGGCCATTAGTTCTGGGCTCTGCGCTCATTCTCATATTGCTATTTCTTCCAGGTGGGGTACTTGGATTCATCAAATCTAGGGTTAGGGCTCAGTGATGACTGGTGAGGAGAATACAACTAACGAGGTATTGTTACAGATTCAAGGCTTGTACAAAAGTTTTGGGGGGCTGATGGCCGTCTGTAATGTAAATCTAACGGTTTACGAAGGTCACATATTTTCCGTAATAGGTACCAATGGAGCGGGCAAAACGACCCTGTTCAATCTCGTAACCGGCTACCTTCCCTCTGACCTCGGCACTGTGATATTTAAGGGGCGTGATATTACAAAGGCATCAATCCACGAGATTAGCCACAGGGGAATTGGCAGAGCATTCCAAGTATCGCAAATCTTCCCCGGACTCACCGTCTTTGAAAATGTGCAATCCGCAGTGTTGGTGAGGCAAGCAGTGGGCACAAGAAGCTTTTCTCATTATGCTAAGCAAGGGATAGAAGAAACGTCTCGTTACCTAGACCATGTGAAGCTTTCCGAACATTCAAAAAGGATATCAAGTACACTTTCTCGCGGAGATCAGAAGCGGCTTGACATAGCTATAGCCCTAGCCGGCGGTGCTGAGCTATTATTGTTAGATGAACCCACTGCTGGCATGTCACCAGAAGAAACCTCTGGTATTTCAGACTTGATTCAATTGCTCCCAAGGGATCTTAATGTGAGCGTCCTGTTTACCGAACACGATATAGATGTAGTATTTGCCTGTGCGCAGAGGATTGCGGTGATGGATGGCGGAATAGTTATAGCTGAGGGAACACCTGAAGAAATTCGGGGTAATACCGATGTCCAAAGAATCTATATGGGGGCGTAGACTGTTTTGCTAGAAGTGGAGAAAATCAATAGTTTCTATGGGCCTAGCCACATTCTGTTCGACGTTTCCTTTTCTGTTGGAAGCTCTGAGGTGGTTTGCATTCTGGGCAGGAACGGTGCAGGGAAAACGACCACCATGCGTAGCATAATGGGCCTGACACCGCCGCGTTCTGGTAATGTGCGTTATAGGGGTCAAAATTTAGCAGGCATGCCTCCGCACGTTATTGCGCGAATAGGCATTGGCCTCGTGCCAGAAGGGAGGATGGTTTTCCCTGACCTAACAGTACACCAAAATCTGGAAGTAGGCAAGAAACCGGGAATCGGGGTGGAAAAGTGGACCATAGAGAGAGTCTACGAAATATTCCCTCAGCTGAAAGTACTGGATAAACGTCCTAGTGGACTTCTCAGCGGTGGTGAGCAGCAGATGCTCGCCATTGGAAGAACATTAATGGGAAATCCCTCACTTCTCCTAATGGACGAGGCTACGGCTGGACTTAGCCCTTTGTTGATTAGAAATGTCGGCGAACAAATAGAAATGCTGAGCCAACAAGGAATACCTATTCTGCTTGCTGAACAGAACTTGAAGTTTGCTTTAGACGTGAGTAAACGGGTCTATGCACTGAACAAGGGCTGGAATGACTTTGAGGGCACTGTAGACGAATTAAGAAAAAACACAGAAATAGCTCTGAGATCATTGGGGGTATAGGATAACACGTTGGGGGTGTTCAATAAATAGCCCTAAATTGCTATTGCCACCTCGGCAAAAACCAGTCTATTGTTGGATTGAGCGAACCGTAATTGCCGCTTGGGCCTATTGCACCCAGGAAATAGTGTGTGCGATAACAGGCCTGTTTGAAACTGCACATCTGAGCTTCTAACTTTGGAGAGGATTAGGTTGTTCCGATTTTTTTCGTGAACGAAAGAAAACATGAGGTCCTGATATCATATGCACGCAGGTTGTATTAAGGAGATAACTTTGCTTATGCAAGTAATCAGAAAGGCTGCATTATGGTACCTCTAGAGGGGATAAGGATCCTAGACCTCGCCCATTTACAGCCAGGTGCTTTCTGTACTATGATTCTAGGTGACTTGGGGGCTGAGGTAATTAAGGTTGAATCACCAGCTGAAGTTAGTGGATTTAGCCCTGTTGATATATCATCAAATGGGACGAAGAAGAAGCAGACGGTCTTTGACCCTCTCCACCGCAATAAAAAGAGTATCATACTCAACATGAAGTCCGAAGCGGGGCGTCAGATATTCTACGAGTTGACCAAAACTGCTGATGTTGTCGTTGAAGGTTTCAGACCCGGAGTAGTTGGACGCCTAGGAGTGGATTACCAAACTATAAAAGCAATTAACCCCAAGGTCATATATTGTTCTCTGAGTGGTTATGGGCAGGATGGCCCCTACAGTAACCTACCAGGACACGACATAAATTATATATCAATGGCAGGAATCCTCAGCCAAATAGGAACTACTGACGGCCTGCCGATTGTTCCTCTCAACTTATTGGCAGACTTTGCTGGAGCCTCTTTGCATAGTGCTATTGGTATTTTGACTGCCTTGTTAGCCAGAGGGAAAACCGGCAGAGGGCAGCATGTGGACATAGCATACCTAGATGGGGCAATGTCTCTTCTGACCTGGCTTGCCGGTGTTGTTTTCCATAGCGGTGTTTTGCCCAAAAGGGGCGAAACTGTGCTGCACTGTGCTTATCCTTATTATAATGTTTATGAGACCAGAGACGGTAAGTTTATTAGCCTTGGTTGTATAGAGCCGTGGTTTTGGAAGAATTTATGCCATGCCCTGAATAAAGAAGAGTATGCCTCTTATCACTATATGCCCGAGCATATTCTTAATAGACCTGAAGATAACAAATGGTGGGAGATTTCAGCATTTCTTAAGGAGACTTTCTTGACTAAAACTAGAGAGGAATGGTTTGAGCTTTTGACAAATCAGGATGTGCCAGTAGCTAAGGTGCAAACAATGGATGAGGTATTCCTTGACCCGCAAGTACTTCACCGGCGGATGGTTTTAGAAATCGAGCATCCTGACTTAGGCAAGGTCAAACAGCTTGGCATCGCCATCAAATTATCTGATACACCAGGAAAAGTAAGGAGTTTTTCGCCTCTTCCTGGTCAGCATACTGACACTATACTAAAGGGTATAGGCTATCGACAGACACAAATCGCTGAATTGCGTCAGTCAAAGGTAATAGCGTAGTTTCTTTGTTGCGGACAAGCGGAACAAATGAATAAATTGGGAGGTATCATGCAAAGGCCAGAAAGTTATTTTATTGCCGAAGGGCTCTTTACTCTATCTGGTTCTGAGCCCCATCTAATAGGGGGACACTGCAAGACCTGCGGGAGGTATTTCTTTCCCAAGTTTTCTACCTTGCACAGCCCTCAATGTAAATTGAATGACGTAGAAGAGGTACTTCTTAGCAGAAAGGGCAAGCTGTTAAGCTATACTATCCTGTATTCCGAGTCACCTCCGCCGTATAGGGGCCCGGATCCCTTCGCTCCATATGGAATTGGGCTCATCACACTCTCTGAGGGCATTAACGTGGTGGGAATACTGACCGGTATACCCGTGGAGGAAATAAGGACGGGAACAGAATATGAACTTGTGGTCGAGAAACTCTACACAGATGAATCTGGAAAAGAGGTCCTCACGTGGAAATTTAAGCCGGCCTCATAGGATCCTTAGTTAGGAGGTAGAAATGCGTGAAGTTGTTGTATTAGGAACGGGGATTTTCCCTTGGGGTATTCATTCAGATAAATTAGTCACTGATCTGGGTGTAGGAGCGGTTAGAAACGCGTTAAAAGATGCTAATTTAAGCTGGCACGATATCCAGGCAATTGTGGCAGGCATGTATGTCTGGGGACCAACAGACGGCTTTAACGCGGGTGCGGCAATCGCAGGTGTAATGGGTGAGACAGGAATTCCAATAACAAATATTTGGAATATGTGCGCTACAGCGACTTCGGTTTTTCGCACGGCTTACTTAACAGTCGCTAGCGGAGAACGCGACATATGTCTTGCTGTTGGTCTTGATATGTCTCCGGGTGGCTTTTTCCCAATAATTGGAAAAGAAAGCTCCACCGATTTGGACACATTACGTTGGAAGGCATTGGGGTTGCCTAATCCTGGTTATTGGGCCATCGAGTGCAGAAGGCGTATGGAGAATTTTGGGACTACAGAACGTCACCTTGCTCTGGCCAAAGTGGCTGCCAGCAAACACGGTGCACTAAACCCTGATGCGACATTTAAGAAGATATATACAGAAGAGGAAGTGATAAACTCAAGGATGATTTGCGATCCTCTCAGACTGTATATGATCTGTGCTGTAAGGGATGGTGCGGCTGCCGTGATATTATGCAGTGCTGAAAAGGCCGAGCAGTATACTAGCAAGCCTGTCACAGTGGCAGGTGTAGGCTTGGGGAGTTCAGTGTATGGTGATCCCACACTGCGACTGGGCTATTTGTCATGCCCTGCTGAAGAAGGGTCAGCGCCTGGTTTGAGCGAAAGCTATATGGCTTGCCAGATGGCCTATAAACAGTCTGGAATTGGTCCGGAGGACATTGATTTTGTGGAGCTGCCTGATAATAGCTCGTGGCATTATCTGCAGTATATCGAAACAATGGGTTTTTGCGGACCCGGTGAAGCAGATCGGCTTGTCGAGGAAGGAGAAACATTGATCGGGGGTAAGCTGCCGGTATGCCCCAGTGGTGGAGCTTCGTCGTTTGGTGAGGCGGTAGCTGCCCAGGGTCTGCTTCAGATATGTGAGATCGTAACCCAGCTGAGGGGTCACGCTGGAGAAAGGCAAGTTGAGAAAGCGAAGGTTGGCATTGCACAGACGTATGGGATGATGGGGAATAGTGCTACAGCCATACTTAAAATCTAAAGCGAAGGAAGAAAATCATGATGGATCTAAAAGAGATTAGCGAGGCACTTAATCGGTATGTTAGACCACAAACTGACCCTGTTGCCATAAGAATGTGCGAAACGAGTGAGGAATTCCCAGCAAAGGTGCGATTACCCAAACGAGATTTGGGTCTCTCGGTCACGCTGTGCCAGGGAATTAGTATGGTACGACGATATGGTTGGACCTTAGCTATTGGTAAAGACGACCAGTCCTGCCCTCATGGCGCTGTCGCGGTGGGCTTTGTATCAACTGAAGGCTATCTCGATGGAAGCTATGCAGAGTCTGTCGGGCTGGGACCCAAAGAGCCATTTGTAAGAAGTGTTGAGGCATTAAGTAGGCTGGAGTACGGTAAATATAGTTATATGCTCGCAGCTCCTCTTGATAAAGCTGCCTTCCAGCCACATCTTATCGTGATATATGGTAATCCAGCCCAAGTGTCCAGATTGGTCCAAGGTGCTGTCGCAAAAACAGGTGGCGTTCTTACTGCTACTGCAGGAGGCGGTGTTGCTTGTGCAGGAATTATTTCCCGCACTATGCTTACGGACCAATGTCAATATGTCTTAGCTGGAGCTGGAGACCGGTATTTCGCCTTGACCCAGGATCACGAGCTTGCCTTTGCGATGCCGATGAGCAAAGCAGAATCGACCATTTCGGGCCTCGAGATAGGGCAGAAATCTGGTCACAGGTATCCTACGCCATCATACCTTATGTTTGAGGGTCAACTCCCGCCAGCATACGATAAGCTTCTTGAGCTCCTGAAAGGAAATAGCAAATGAGTTTGTGATATCTCAGGAGTTTAAGAATACAACCAAATAGTACGGGGGCAAAATGAAAAGATTGACCAAGCTATTTGAGTCTATCACAATCGGTACCATGCACCTCAAGAACAGGCTTGCCTTTGGAGAGGTATGCACCTTGGGTGATGAAGAAGGCTACATGACACAAAGCACCATAGATTTCTATGTGGAGCGTGCCAAGGGAGGCGCCGGGCTTATTATGGTTGGGGCCGCATGCCCCGATATCGCTGGCGCATTTTGTAAGCGCATTGGTAGGCTTGACGACGACAGGTATATCCCTAGACTAGCTGAAATGACAAGGGCTATACACGAGGCATCGCCTAACGTCAAAGTTGGCATAGAAATCTTACACGTAGGCAGGCAGATGCACTTAGACGCACCAGGAGCAATGCCTGGAGTATCCCCGGTGGCGCCGTCTGCGGTCGATTACAGGTGGGGTATCGTACCCCACGAACTCACGATCGATGAATGCGAGCAATTGATTGACCGCTTTGCGCAAGCAGCGAGGAGGTGCCGGGATGCCGATTTCGATTGCGTTTGTATACACGCAGCGCATGGATATCTGGTTAGCCAATTCCTCTCTCCTTACACCAATAAGAGAGAAGACAAATATGGTGGTACGGTCGAGAACAGAGCTAGGTTTGCTTGCGAAATCATAGAGGGGATTAAGAAGCTGAATGGTGAGGATTTTCCGGTACTAATAAAGATTAATGGTGAAGACTTCGTCCATGCCGATGAGCAGATTACTATCGAGGAAACCATACTCCTGGCGCCACTATTAGAGAAGGCGGGTGTTGATGAGCTGCATATTTCAGGTGGGCAGCATGAGTCATATCTTCCTAATACTATTGGGTTATACTGTATTCCCAAGGGTGCCTTCGTCGATCATGCAAGCGAGGTTAAGAAAGTGGTCCAAGTCCCCGTGGGCGCGATTAATAGGATCAATGACCCCGTTTTTGCAGAACAAATCCTCGCGGAAGGAAAAGCAGACCTAATTTGGATGACTCGGGCACTTATTGCGGACCCTGAGCTACCCAATAAGGCCAGTGAAGGAAGGTTTGAGGAGATTAGGACATGCATTGCTTGTAACAACTGTGTACACATACTTCAGGATAAGTGGTTCGGTGATTACAAGTGTGCCATAAACCCGGAAGCTACGAGGGAGCGAGAGCTTCAGATCACTAGGACTTTACGCCGAAAAGACGTTCTAGTTATTGGTGGCGGCCCAGCAGGTTTAGAGGGGGCGCGGGTGGCAGCGCTCATAGGTCACGATGTAACGTTATGGGAAAAAGAGAGCAGGCTAGGTGGACAGGTGAATCTGGCAGCTATGCCACCTGGCAAAGAAGAATTCGCTAACCTAGTGCGTTACTTCTCAAGTCAAATGAAGAGTGTCGGTGTCAAGGTTGAGCTTGAGAAAGAGGCGACATTAGCACTGGTTCAAGAAAAGCGGCCTGATGCCGTGATCATTGCCACCGGGTCTAGTTCGCTGACTCCAGCAATTCCTGGAATTGAAAAAGGAATTGTAAGCTATGGGCGTGATGTAATAGCGGGCAAGGCTGAGGTTAGTAATACAGTGGTCGTTTTGGGGGGCGGGGAAGTAGGGATGGAAACAGCACAATTATTGGCTGCACAGGGGAAGAAGGTAATTCTAGTGGAACAGTATGCCAAGATGGGAACCGGCATGATACGGCAGGCGTATCACTGGGTACGCGGCCAGCTGACAGCTAATGACGCTGAAACGCTGACATCTACCAAGGTGGAGGAAATAGTTGATAACGGCGTAATTGTGGTCGATCAAGATGACAACAGGCGGTTAATTGAAGCCGACAGTGTGGTAGTTGCTGCTGGGGCTAAATCAGAGAGAGCACTCCTAGGCGCTCTTGAGGGTAAAGTTCCTGAGCTTTACCTTGTCGGTGATTGTATGTATCCAGGGAACATAATGTCAGCTATTTACCAGGGAACTATGGTCGCTCGCATGCTTTGTTAGAAGCTTGCTGCAACGTGAATTCAACATTAGCTTAAAGAAAGGATGGGAAAATGACGGTAAAAATTTTGGGTATTTCTGGCACACCTGTGCAAGGGGGAAACTGCGACAAACTTGTTCAATTAGCTCTTGAATCTGCAGAAGAGGTAGGCGATGTGCAGACAGAATTTATTGCCTTGGCTGAAAAAGAGATCGCGCCTTGCCAGCACTGTCAGTACTGTATAGAGAATAAAACAGATTGCAAAGTACAAGACGACGCTAATCCGATATTCGAGGTTATGAAAGCTGCTGACGGTTTGATTGTAGGAGCCCCAACCTGGAACTGGAATGCGGCACCGCACATGCAGACCTTGATGTCACGAGCAAGAAAGATACTCTTTTTTACCCACGACTTCAGGAATAAACCATTTGGGGTCCTTACGCTCGGGTGGTTTGGACGCGGGAATGAATACTCAAAACTGCAACTCAAAATCCTGCTGGAAGCATTCAGCATGATTCCAGTAGCTGAAGGGGAAGCGACATCAAGTGCTGCCGCCTTTCGCCAAAAGGCAAGGTATATGGAGCATGGGGTTCTCGATGATCCATTAGGGGTTCGGCTAGCAAAGAATGTTGGCTATCGGGTTACAGAGATGGCTAAACTCATAGAACACAGCATTGAATCAGGCTTTTCTTTTCCTCCTGAATATCAGGCTGACCGGAAGGGTGATACGCTGAAATTCAAAAAGAAAGAATTTAAGGATGGGGTTTGGAGATAGTGAAATACAGGCATTACTGCTTGGCAATTGTTTGAGCATAGAGCCCATGACCTGTATAGATTGGAGTCTTAGCTTATGAGCAAACGAATTTGCTATATAAATCCTATGGTTGAGGAAAGTTCAGGGCCGTGGTTAGAAGTGGCAAATCAAGTCTTCCCTTTCGTATTGAGCCACGATGCCACTTTGGATATTAAATCAATCAAGCCCGGCCTCTCACGTGCGCCCGACTTCGAGTATCCTTACTTTATGCTCCCTAACAAGATACAGATAGTAGAGACCATATTTGAAGCTGAGCACGAAGGGTACGATGCTTGTATAGTAGGCTGCTTCCACGATCCCGCAGTACGTGAAGCTAGGCAGGTAGTAGACATCCCGGTGATAGGTCTGATGGAATGCACCCTTCTCTACGCTTGCACTCTGGGACATAGATTCGGTGTTGTTACAATTAATCACCCCAAAGAGATACCCGACTTTGAAGATGGGATCAGGTTATTAGGTTTAGAGAGCCGTGCTATTAGTCGAATGGTACGCTGCATTGACATGTCCGATTTTGATGTCTTCACTGATGGAATTCAGAAACCCCACCTTGTAGCAGACGCTATCATGGAAAAGGCAAATGAGTGCATTCATGAGGGGGCTGATGTCATTGTCATCGGTTGCGGTGCTCTGGGTCCTATTTCTACACTGGCTAAGCTCTCAAGAGTCACTGATGTAGATGTGCCCATATTAGATTGTACTGCTGTGGCTATTAATTTCGTCTCAATGGCAGTGGACTTAAAGAAGGCACTCAAACTACCGACGGTTAGCCGTAAAGACATGTACGCCATGCCTCGACCCAAGGATATAGACCGCGTCAGGAGTGTGTTCGGTATGGCGACCTTAAAATAGGGGAGGCTTTTCCATGCTCTATTCTATGGAGGCTCACAATCCCTGTCTGCCTCCTATCAGATCTTATGCTAAGACCAAGCATTTCTAATATCTATCGTAATGTAAGAATTCGCTAATTTCTCTCCGAGCCGGTGCCGTGTTTTCTTGGGCAGGGTAGCCGACGGGAACCAGTGTCACCAATTCATATCCCTCCGGTACTTCCAGTATTGCCTTTGCCTTATCCTGATCGAAGAGGCCTACGATAACGGTCCCGAGGTTGAGGTTGTGGGCCATGAGGCAAAGGTTTTGGGCAGCGATACCGATGTCAAACATGAACCAGTCTCCGAACTTGGTCCTGGCCTCGCCCTTTTTATAACCTGAGTGCTCCAGCCTGCCACAGAGAACGAAAACGATTGGGACCTCTGAGATGGCCTTCCTGGCAGGATTTCCCTGTGACAGGGTGTCTTCGAGTTTGCCTTTGATGCGTGGGTCCTTGACTACAATCACTTCC
>Ga0180433_10011059_pt1 | contig 10755 bp, 13 predicted proteins | sample SS_ome_8_FD_132980 | JGI IMG/M metagenome (GOLD analysis project Ga0180433, IMG submission 132980) | Hypersaline lake sediment archaeal communities from the Salton Sea, California, USA - SS_1_D_1 metaG | ecosystem: Environmental > Aquatic > Non-marine Saline and Alkaline > Hypersaline >...
CGTTGGTCGTCCGGGGCGGGAGAGAAGACGACCACCCCTTTGGGCAGGTAGCTCAGTCGGTAGAGCGGGGGACTGAAAATCCCCGTGTCGGCGGTTCAACTCCGTCCCTGCCCACCACAACTTCATGCCGGAGTGGCGAAACTGGTAGCACGCGCAGGTCTGAGGGGCCTGTGGGGTTTCATCCCCGTGGGGGTTCGAGTCCCCCCTCCGGCACCACTTCACGAACACGCCGGGATGGCCTAATTGGTAGGGGCGCCGGTTTTAGGAGCCGGTGGGCCGTCGTGCCCGTAGGGGTTCGAGTCCCCTTCCCGGCACCAAGTAGTCTCGACAGGGTCTGGGTAGGGCGTGGGACCTCTCCGGAGAGGCTGTTCGACACAGATCACCGGACCCTGTCGGGCTTACCTCGTGATCTCCAGCACGGCGTGCCGGTGGTCTTCGTTCGAGAGGAAGTAGACCTTTCCTTGGGGGACCATGTCGGAGGGGACGAGCACCGCCCCCCATAGACGCAGTTGTTCAGGGTCCCCAGGAACTCTCTCGACGGTGTCCTCATCGAGCTTGTGGAGGTCACCGAAGTCCAGCGGGTTCAACCCCACCACCTCAACGTCGAGGGCCCATTTCTGGATGGCTGTGTAGCACTCCGCCATGGCGAGAGGGGACACAGGGGCGACGGCCTGGAAAATCTCCGTGGGTTCCTGGTCCGATGTAAGGACCGCGGCCAACCGTTCCTCGAATGACATGAGGCACCTCCGAGTCGCCTAACTATACCGATGCGGGAGTAGCTCAGCGGTAGAGCACTGCCTTGCCAAGGCAGGGGTCGGGGGTTCGAATCCCCTCTCCCGCTCCATTTTCCGGGGGTATCATGGGAAATTATGACGATTCCCCGCCGATTGCCCCCACCCCCCGACGATGAACCCGCACGTCCTCACAAGAGGCGTGGCCCGAACGCCGTCGAGGCCAACCGACCTCACCAGTTCGGCGGAGGGCCCGGCGGCCAGCCCGACTGGCTCAACAACGGGGGCAGCGGAGGACGCACTTGCCGTGTCTGTGGCGTCACGGAGATCCCACCTGGGGGGTTGGTTGGCGACATCCTGGCGGACCACGCCGGTTTCGGGGATGAGGGCAGGGAACTCCTCAAAGGCAAACCGAAGGTCCAGATGTGGACGTACATCGACGCCAAGGGCCACAAGTTCACGTCGCAGAAGCGTCTCGGCTGTCCCGTCTTCGTTCTCGATCACCTGGGAACGACGATGGAGAATCGGGCGATGCTCCGCGAGGTGGACGACCGCGTGGATGCCACGGATGACCGCGTGGACTCCGTGGAGGACCGCTTGGCGGCTCTTGAAGCCGAGAATCGGGCTTTGCGGGAGGAGATCAGTCGTCCCGTGGATGTGACTGAGATGGTCGACTTCCTCTCCGACATGGTGGCGGTCGCGGCTGCCCGGAAGCTCGGGTTGACCAAGGTACAACTGGAGGATGGCCGCGTAGCCCGCCTCCCCGAACCTGTCGCTGACCTCATCTTCGACATCGCAGCGGTCAAGGACCAAGAACCTGAGCTAGTTCCCCGCCAGCGCAACCGCAAGAAGAAATGAACTTGGTTAGGAGCCTCCCCTTCTGGGTAGAAGAAGTAGCGGAGGTTGCCATGACCGAGCAGATGCAGACGTTCCGGGAGGAGTTCGAGGGTCTCCGGGAGGAGTGCCGTCAGATGGGCATGTCCACCCTGACCTTCAACCGGCTGGTGACGGACATCACCCTCAACCTCATCGACTGCGACGAGAACCGGGCGATGGCCGCCCGTACCGTCCGTAATGCGGCGGCTGAGGTTCGTCGCAACACCCTTCGGGGTGAGACGGGCTGATGGCCTCGCTGAGAAACCAACTCGGCAAGCTGCGGAGGACGAATTTCGCTCGGCAGATCCCCGAGGGCCAGGAGGTCTGGCTGGCCGGCTACTCCGACGCCAGCTACAGCCGTCAGGGGGGGCGACACTCCGGCGGCTGGGGGCTGTGGGTCCGGGATGACCACCACCGTATCCTTCGCATGGGGCCGTGCCCGGACTGGATCCAGAACGTGCAACACGCCGAGCTTTGTGGCGTGGTTGCGGCCCTCCACACGGCGATGTCCCACCTGAACCGCACCGCGGCCAACATCATGGTCGTCAAGACGGACAACCAGGGGGTTGCCAAGTGGTTCGGTTGGAGGGGGAGGCGTGGTGAGCAGTACGTCTTCCCGGATGACGACCGGGTAGTGGACCTGCTGCTGCAGGTCTACGAACAGGCGGCGATGCACGAGATTCGCATGATCGTGACCTGGCGGAAGGGTCACCAGAAGAACGACTCGACGGAGGGCTACTTGAACCACCGGGTGGACCGGCTGGCCCACGAGGGCCGAACGAAGCGCACCTCCCGGATGATGACTTACGATCTGCGGAAGCCACGTCAGGACGGCAAGTCCGAGTACGTGACCGTGAATCGACCGATTGCGATTTTCTGAGGGCATCTGCGAAAGGCTGTGTCCCTGCTTTGGCCGAAAGCGTGCGACTCGCGCTCTTTGGGTCTCGACCCCTTGCCACCGGGGACAGGTGGTTCCCCCTTCGGGGGAGGGCTGCACAAGCGAAATCGTCGAGGCTTGGAGAGCGAGGTGAGAACCCGCCGGTAGGCTCGGGCACACACGGTCGAGTAGTGGGTCGGGTGTCGGGGAAGATGCTGTTGAGGGACCGTAGCTCAGTTGGACAGAGCCGGGGACGCTTGTGCAGCTTTGGAAACCCTGTGTGTCGCGGGTTCGAGTCCCGCCGGAGAAGGCAGCCCCTCTCCTCGACACCTGTTGCCCTGGGAAAGGGGAGTGGAACGATGTCTGGAAACGTCTGTGACTGTTGCGGCAAGAGCGACCTCCCCACGGTCGTCTGCTGTTCGGCTCTGGGAGCCGCTTCCTTCGCCTACTGCATCCTCTGCCATGGGATGGGGGCCGAACCCCCGGGCCTGGCGAAGGGTATGGAGGTGGGCCAAGGCATCTGTTGCGAGTACCGGGGGGACCGCTACTACGAGGCCATCGGGGGCGAGTACATCCCGATCAAGCTCGTGGACGGCACCGAACTCCAGACACGGAGCGAGTACGTCGCGTGGAAGCGGGAGCACGGCTCCTCATGAAGTGTCCGACGTGCAAGAGGGAGGGGGACCTCCAGGAGACCAAGCACCATCTCCAGACGAGGCGCAAGGACAAGAAGGACAAGGTTCCCGTCTGCGAAGAGTGCCACAAGCAGATCCACATGCTGTTCACGGACGCGGAGTTGCGAGACCCGCGTCTGGGCCTCGATACCATCGAGGGCCTGTTGGCGAACGAGCGGTTCGCCAAGGCCGTGAAGTTCATCCGAACTATCCCGCCGGGGACCTTCATGCGTGCCAAGGAATCGAGGCACAAGAAACGCAAGAGAGGGCGCCGGTAAGAGTCTGGCGAGGCAGAGTGTGAACAAGCTCATCTCGGTCAATTTCTATCTCCTTGGAGACTGCAACGCTCAGTGCGTCTTTTGTTTCGCACACCTGACGAGGGAGCGCCTGCCCCTCGCGAAGGCAAGAAGTCTGATCAAGGTATTGAGGGATGAAGGCACGGAGAAGATCACCTTCGCAGGGGGAGAGCCGACGCTCCATCCGAACCTCGGGGAGCTAGTGCAGTACAGTCAGGAGTTGGGCCTGGTGACAAGCCTGGTCACGAACGGTTATCGGCTGGAGGAACTGCTGCAGGCGAAGGTGGTGCCGGATTGGGTGGGTTTCTCTGTAGATTCGGCAGAGGAGGACACGCTTCGACGATTGGGGCGCAGCAGGGGTGAGTATCTCCCGAGGACTGTCCGGTTGGTGGACATGTGCCACTCTCTTGGTGTCCGTGTGAAGGTCAACACGGTGGTCACCTCGGAGACGCAACAGGAGGACATGACGGCCTTGATTCTGAGACTTGCCCCCGAGCGGTGGAAGATCTTCCAGATGCTCCCGATACAGGGTAGGAACGACCCTGTGGTGGATCGGCTGGAAGTAAGCGACTCCGATTTCTGGGGCTTCGTGCGTAGGCACCTGGAGGCGGATTTGCCTGGCCTTTCCGTGGTGCCCGAGGACAACGACACGATGTCGAATTCCTACGTCTTGGTGGATCCTCTCGGCCGGTTCTACAGCAATACGCGATGGCCCCATGAGTACAGCGCTCCCATCTTGGAGGTCGGAGCACAAACCGCCCTCCGGCAGGTCGATTTCGATCACGACAAGTTCGAACGGCGGGGGGGCCTGTACGAGTGGGGGGTGGGCCGAGGGCAGTCAACCAACACCTGTGTCTCGCGAGAACCGGCGGTCAGGCAAGTGCCGGTATACAAGTGGCCGCGTCGCCGGAGAGTCGGGCGTCGATAGGGCCGGTCCCCGAGCCGGACAAATGCGGACCTGGTTGCGATGGGTGACCGGGTGACCCTTTCCGGAAGGGCTCACCCGGCCCCATCCCCGCATCTCTTTCCTTACAACAGCATCTCCGGGGTGTAGCGCAGTCTGGTAGCGCGCGTGATTCGGGTTCACGAGGTCGGCGGTTCAACTCCGCCCACCCCGACCAATCTTCGAGGACCACCACCGGGTTTCCGTCTCCCGCCCAGGGAGAAGCCGGATCCCCTCCCCTCAGCCCCCGAAAGGGTACTCGGCCCTGTGCCGAGGCCCGGTGGCTGGTCTCTCATCAGGGCGTAGCTCAGTCTGGCCAGAGCCCGCGGTTTGGGTCCGCGAGGTCGGAGGTTCAAATCCTCTCGCCCTGACCACCGTCAGATAGACGGCTCCCCGCCGTCTTTAGGGGCATATAGATCGAAGAACGCGCACACGCGCGTAGGGGATCGGCGTAGATCGGTTAGGGACATGCGCGACTGAGGAAAGGGACTGACAACCCCGGACTCCGGTCATAATTGGCCACCTATCCGACACGCCGACAGTGGAAGGAGGGTCCGGGCTGAGTGCCACGGCCCGGTAAGCCACCCCACCTGGTACATGGCACGTCCAGGTGAACGGTGGCGAGGAGACATCCTCCAATCCGACCACGAACGGGGTCGCGGCTCCCGTCGCCCGGCAGGGGATCGGAGCCCTTCCCCACCCTTTTCATCACCTGGACAGCCCCAGGCGTTCACGGATCGCCACCGGGTTGTCCAGTTCCGGCCACGCCCCCTCGACCCACCCTTCGAGGACGCAGTGGACGAGCGTCTCGTAGGGCATGGATGCTTGCTCGGCGAGGTAGTGCAGCCGGCGGTTGAGTTCGGCCTCGATGGGGATCTCTGGCCGGTCGAAGAACCGGCCTCCATACTCGGCCGTGAACACCTGGTGCCCTTGCATCTGGTACGCCTGTTCCAGTGTCTCCGAGGGCACCTCGGGGTTCATCTCCCATGTCGGGATCATCAGCGACAAGGCCGGAGGCCGTACATTCTCGAACGCTCGGCGGAAGGTGTTGTGCGGTTCGAGGCTCGGGGAGGAGACGACCAGCAGGAAGCTCCGTCCCGCATGTCGAGCCATGGGGGGAAGGATCATCTGCAAGACATCCTCGGCGCTCGCGTCCGCGAAGTGGGCGAACTCGTTGAGTACCGCGAAGTGGAGGTCGAGCCCCCGCAGCCGGTTGGGCAACGCAGCCCGGTAGCCGACATGGACGCTCGCGTGAGCTTGTCGGCGGCTGCCCACCCAAGGGCCGTGGCGCTCGATGTCCTGCTTCGTTTGGAGGCGCACCATGTCCGACCGCTGGTTGGCGACGTAGGGTTCCAAGGTCTCGGAGCCCTCGATCACGTCCAACACGTTGTTGTAGGTGTTCTGGGCCATGTCGAGGTTCGGGGCGAGGACGAGGACCCACGGGTTCCACATCTCACTGTGGCTCTCCGTCTGCGTATGGCGGTATCCCTCGTAGGTGGCGATGAGGCCGATGAGGTGGTCTTTGCCGCCCCGCCGCCCCGCCGACAGGAAGACCTCACGGGTGTCCTCGTTCGGTGCGAACTCCGCCTGGTTGCAGCGACCCTCTCGGTAGAGGTGGGCCGCGTACTGCACCTCGGTCATCTCCAGGATGGGGTCCTTCTCTCGCCATCCGGTGCGAACATGGAAGCCGGCGGTGCCGTCGAGGGGCAGACCGTAGATGGCTTTGAGGGCGAACCGTTGGACGGGCGTGAGGGTGTAGTTGTGGGCCTTGGCGAACTCGATGATGTCCATGCTTGCCTCCACCCAAGGGGGGCAATAGGCGGATAATTGAACTTTTGGTTTCGGGATTCTTCAACTAACGGACGGGGTGTAGCGCAGTCTGGTAGCGCGCCTGAATGGGGTTCAGGAGGTCCGGGGTTCAACTCCCCGCACCCCGACCAATCGAATCGGCCGAGTCGTTGTTGGAGGTGTACCCCCAACCGCCCGGGAGAAAGGGCTCCTGTGGGCGCAGCGCGAGGGACCGAGCAACACGACAACGAGGAGGCTGAGGGTGTGTGCCGCCATGAGGACGGCTCGTTTCTCCTTCGGGAGATCCCCCGGGTTCGAGGACCGGGATGGTTCGTGGCTATGGGCGTAGGCCACGCATCAGGCACACGTCCTGCCCACCGTGGTAGAGTAGAGACACTCCAAGCTGGGATGAGGTGCGGAGCAACATCACAGCCTGTTTGGAGGACCTCATGCAGAACATCACCATCGGTCGTTACGACCACCCCGAAAGCGTTGGATTCAGCGGTTGGGTAGAGCCCGAGGACCGTAGCTGGATCCTGTTCATCAAGGATGACGGAAGCGCCCTCTTCTTCCCCGAGCGGGACGAGACGGGAGCCGTCATCGAGCCAAGCGACTAGAGCATCGGCCGCTAGCGGCCGTACCGCCGTGCCAGGGCGGTGCCGTGGGATGAAGCGTCTCGGCCGAGGCGTGGAACGAAGATCAACCGGGATAAGAACCCGGCTCCCCACGGCTACCTCCCCCCTGTTGGCCAAGGGGGGAGGCTGGCAATCTTTCCGCGCTCCGTTATACTCGGGGCATGTTCGGGACACGGCCCAGACCGCGAGAGGAGGACTCGATGACGTAGCGGAGGTGCGCTATGTCACGGTCCTACAAGCGGGTGCCCGGGTGGTCCGACTACTCCCGCAATCGGACGAAGTTCGAAAAGCGAATGGCCGCCAAGGCTGTCCGTCGCAACGCCGATGTGCCCCAGGGCGGGGGCTTCCGCAAAGCCTACTGCTCCTACGACATCCGAGACTGGCACTATCGCTACTGGACGGAGGGGGAGCTTCGCCGTTACTGCCAGCGGCGGGGCGAGCTTCCCTACAAGGCCCGCATGAAGTGAGCCGATCTGGGTAGTTCATCTATGGGAAGCTGTAGATGATGAGACCCTCCGCCCAACGTGTGGCGTCCCGCTACCTGGTCAAGCAGGCGAAGCGGCATCCCTACTACCACGGGACGTCGAGTAAGAACCTGCGGAAGATCTTGAAGATCGGTCTGGTGCCCGCGGGGACCCACGGCGTCAAGAGGATGTACGACGACCCGGCAGGGTACGGACAGAGGTCGCAGCGGACCTTTGGGGGTGTCTACCTGTCGAGGACTCTCGACCAGGCCGCTCACTACGCCTTTGAGGCGTCCGGTGGGGGGTGGGACCCCCAGCACCGCCAGTTGATCGTCAAGGTGACGTTGGAGGAGCGGAGCCCTGATGTCCTGCTGGATGAGGATGACCTGTACTTCTACCTGACCCGAGCGACGCGCACTGAGTACGACTTCGACATGTTCTACCGCAGTCGGTTGAGCCCGTGGTTCAATCTGATGCAGCCGTACCTGGCCAAGGGTCGCCACAAGAACCACATCTACCTGCGGCACTACCCCGCCGCGGTTCGAGAGATTGAGAAGACGGACCTCCAGTGGACCGTCCAGCGGTTCCTCAGCCTTCTGGAGGAGGACTACCCGCAGCTTGGGCGAGCGGTGGCTCGCAACGGCAAGCGAATCCGGGCCGCGGTGAGGGACCTGATGGTGGCCCATGCCATCCATCTCCTCGACGCGAGCTTCCATGACCACCACAAGAGGTCCCGGAAGCCAGCGGTGCTGCAAGGGAGCTACGACCGCTTCCGCAAGGCGATGGATGCGTTCCTTCGCCTGGCCCCGGAGTTGACGGCAGGGCCCAAGAGCGACAAGCAGGTCCATCGCCTGCGGATCGACCGCCCCATCGGTTACCGAGGGAAGAACCGCATCGTGGCGATCGTCGAGGAGTGGACGCGGTGGGACGAGGACAGCGGTTCCGAGTTCCAGACGTTGGCGATCCGCTACGGCAACCTCGCGTCAGCCCAGGACATCATCGACTACTACCGTCGGCGGTCTTCCCCGGATCTCGACGCGAACGGTTGGCGGATTCTGGATCGTAGCGGCAAAGTCCTGATGGAGGAAGGCCAGCCCTTCCCCGCCCATCTCATGTAAATCACCCGGAGGGGTGGCCGAGCCAGGTCGAAGGCGCCGATCTCGAAAGTCGGTGGGGTCTAACACGCCCCCGTGGGTTCGAATCCCACCCCCTCCGCCAAGCCTTAGCCGAGAACTGAGGTGTCTGTTCAGTGTGTTCGCAGGTTCGAATCCTGCTCCCCCCGTCACCGTGGGGGGATAGCCAAGTGGTAAGGCAACGGCCTTGAAAGCCGTGACATCACGTCACAACCCGGACACCCGCCCTCTCTCGGCTTCTTTTTCAGGGAGCCCCTCTAGCCAACGGTGGCACGCCCCAAGAGGGCTAGCGGTAGCGACCTAGCCAGGACTGGAAACGGCTGGCGATCGAGCCTGCAATGGCCCTCCCGGGGGTTCCTAGGTACATCTCGCCCTTCTCTTGGTTGTCCCCTAGTTGGGCCCCGAAGGTGAGTTTCTCCCCGGTCCAGGTGATAGAGAATTTCCACTTCTGGTTCTCCATCTCCCCGGCATACTCCACCCGGCGACCATTTCCGCGGTACGCCCCCGTCGAAGGGTGGAGGACCTTCCCGAGTTGCGGGAGCCGTTCCATGACATCCTCGGCGGTGGCCTTCAGAAACTCTTGGACAAGATCCGGGATGGAAGCATCGGCCGGACTCTTGATGTTCTTCGGTGCCGCTGTCTTCGACAGCAGCGGCACGAGGTCCTTGCGGAGTTCGGGGTTCGAGTGAGCCAGACGGATGAGGCGCTTGCGAAGGTGCGTGTCGATCATGGTAGTGGAGCCTCCTACCGAGGGGTGCTCATAGATAGAAAAACGGAGAGGTGGCCGAGCGGTCGAAGGCGCACGCCTGCTAAGTGTGTGGTCCCGAGAGGGGCCCGAGGGTTCGAATCCCTCCCTCTCCGCCAAACTTGTGCCGGTGACTGTGGTGGGCCCGGGAGGACGCCCGGAGCCTTGGCGTTGGGGTAGGGAGGTGGAGTCCAGCTTCCCTCTGACCCTGGGGGTTCGATCCCCTCCCCGGTCCTATTTCATGGGAGGCTAACGTCAGCGGACTGTAAATCCGCCCCGCTCTAACAAATTGGCGTACCTGGGCTAGCGGTAAGGGGGTTCAAATCCCTCGTCTCCCACCAATTTCTACGAATGAATACACACGGGGCGGTGCCCGAGTGGTCAAAGGGAGCGGACTGTAAATCCGCCGGCATCACGCCTACGGAGGTTCAAATCCTCCCCGCCCCACCAACTTCCCACAGTTCGCCAAGCGAAAGGATAGATCGATGGGAGCCGACGCAAGAGACGACTGAAGTACAGCGAGGAGTTCAGCCGGGACTACGACTTCTACCTCCGTCACCGGAGGCAGTTCAGCGAGTACGGTGGGGTTCCTCCCTCCATCCCGCACGACCCCAACGGGGTTGACCCCAAGCGGGGTTTCTGGACCTTCGAGACGACCGGGAAGCTCGTGCCCTGCACGGACCCGGATCGGTTCTCCGAGGTGTTGCGGTGCAAGCGGGGCATCAACCTCCACTTGAAGATGTGGGCGGACGGTTGGGACGACTTCTGTGAGCCTCTCGGTTACTACATGGAGGTCTTCGACGACCCCCCGCCGTGGGTCGAGCAGTCGTTCCGTAACCAGGTGATGAAAGGGGTTCTCCGGCGCCATCGGCGTCGGAAGTGAGAACACGGGGAGAGCGCCCTAGGCACTTCCGCCCATAACCATGCCTGGTCAGCATGGCGGGCGGTGGAGACGGGCCAGGGTCCGACAAGCCCCTCCTCGTCTTTGCTGGGGTGTAGCCAAGTTGGTAAGGCGCCTGACTCTGGATCAGGAGATCGCGGGTTCAAGTCCTGCCACCCCAACCAAGACCTAGGCGGCGTGGCCAAGTGGTAAGGCAGGGGCCTGCAAAGCCCTGATCACCGGTTCGAGTCCGGTCGCCGCCTCCAACGTTTCATCTACAGGCCCGTAGCTCAGTGGGAGAGCACTTCCCTCACACGGAAGGGGTCAGCGGTTCAAATCCGCTCGGGCCTACCAACTCGGTACAGTGGGAGCATGAACAAGCTGCTACTCGCCCAACGCATCAGTCTAGAACGCAGGCGCCTGAACTGGAGCCAGAAGCAACTGGCGGATCGGGTCGGTGTGACCCAATCGGCGACCTCGAAGTGGGAAAGGGGGGTCACCACCCCATCGATCGAGCAGGTCGAGGCCATGGCCCGAGCCTTCGAGGTCCCCGTCCTCTACCTGATCGTGGGAAGCGCCAGGTTGCTCAACGAGGACCCCCGCGACCACCTCTTGGAGCTTTGCTGGTACGGGTTGTCAGACCTGTTGCCTCCGAACAAGGCGGTATGGGCTGTGCGTCCTGTCGAGGAAGTCCTCGTGTGTGCCCTGGAGAC
>Ga0180433_10011060_pt1 | contig 10755 bp, 9 predicted proteins | sample SS_ome_8_FD_132980 | JGI IMG/M metagenome (GOLD analysis project Ga0180433, IMG submission 132980) | Hypersaline lake sediment archaeal communities from the Salton Sea, California, USA - SS_1_D_1 metaG | ecosystem: Environmental > Aquatic > Non-marine Saline and Alkaline > Hypersaline > Sediment...
CGCCATTAGGCCCCATCACGCCTATGAACTTGCCGCTCTCGACGATCAGTGACACATCGCGCAGTGCCAGATTGTTACCCAACCATACCCATACGTTGCGGAGCTCTACTACCCGGTCACCCATATTGAACCTATTCCTCACGCATCGCTTGCTCGATCACGGAGACATTGTGGTCCAGCAGGCCGGCATAGGTGGCCCGCCCCGGCAGGTCGGCGGCGCCCAGCGGATCCAGGGCTACTAAACGCGCCCCGGTCTGTGAGGCTACGCTTTTTGCCAGATCGGGATTGGAAAACTCCTCAATTACAATGAACCTGACGCCGCTTTCCACCATCTCCTTGATCATGCGGCCGATATGCTTCGCCGACGGTTCCTGCTCGTGCGATAACTCGAGCGTGCCATGTTCGTGCAGACCGTATCTCAGCGCGAAGTAGCTCCAGGCGGGATGAAAAGAAACAAAGTCATTGAAACCGCTCTTCTCCAGGCGGGCCTTGATTGAGATGTGTAGCGAATCGATCTCCTCACTAAACGCCATGGCGCGACGGCGGTAATAGGCGCAGTTTTCCGGATCCACGCGGCAGAGTGCCCCTGCCGCTTCCTCTCCCATAGCCCTGGCGTATAACGGGTCCAGCCAGAAGTGTGGATTGAAATCGCGTCCTATGGTAAGCAGGGATTCACCGAAGCCCTCATAGAAACGGACAATAAGGCAGTCCCCGAGGTCTTCCCCCTCTCCCGGCAGCACCCAACTGTCGAAGTGGCCGCCGATCATGAAGATCACATCGGCTTCGTAGATCGCCTTGGCGGTTCTGGGTGTGGGTTCGAAGTGGTGGGGGTCTGTTCCAGTGGGGACGATGGTGGTCACTTCGGCACTGTCACCGGCGATCTCCCTTACTATCGCGGATAAGGGGTGGATACTGGCTGCCGCCTTGACCGGGGCTGCCTCGATCGCGCCGGCAACCAGGACGACACCAAGAACTGAAAGCAGCAAGATCCGGCTTCGCACCTCGACCTCCGTTCGCACTTGTACCTCTCGACGCTATGATATAGGATTGTGGCCGGTCCTTCAAGCGACATTACAGGAGGGGTTCACAGTGAAGAGAAACCTGGTTATTTCGGTTGTGGTCGCCGTATGCATAATTGCTGCACTGGTCATCTACTTGAGACTCACCGGCCCGGCGGGCTTAGCCTCACGCGTGGCCACGGCTGATGATCGGGATTTCTTTCCCGCCGTGCATTCCCTGCTACTATCGGCCGAGCGGTCGGTGGACGTGGTTCTCTATCAGAGCCGGTTCTATTTCCACTACCCAGCGAGCAAAAGCAACACCATGATATCGGACCTCATAGACGCTTCCGAGAGAGGGGTAGACGTCCGGGTGGTTATCGAAAGGGCGGATTGGAATCTGGACAATACGGAGGAGAACCGCGATGTAGCTCAGGTGCTGGATAGGAGTGGTGTGGATGTCTACTTCGATCCGCCGGGAACGACCAGCCATACCAAGCTGGTCATCGTGGACGACAGGTATGTGGTGGTGGGCTCGACCAACTGGAGCCACTACGCCCTGGACAGCAACAACGAGGTCAACGTGGTTATGGACTCCGACGGTGCCGCAGGGGCGTTTACCCGGTATTTCGAAGGCATACTGGATACCTGTGAGCCGGAATATACTTCGCCTATCGAGCCGATCCTGGCCGACGATTTGCTTGAATCCTCGGGGAGATATGTGCTGATAAGAGATGAGTGTGATTCGGCCTCATATGATCCTGACTCACATACGGGATATATCTATTTCGACGGCCTTAAGGCTGCGGTGCGCGAACGGCCGCTGGAAGAGATACTCGTCCTGGAACCTGTGTTCTTCAGCGAAGCGCCGGGCGGGACCGTGAGAGTCCTGGGCAGAATCAATCCCGAGGGTGTCGTGGATCTTGACGCGCTTGATGTGGAGTCCGAACATACGCCTGACGCTATTGCCACAGCTCTCGACAGGGAAAGGGAGACCATAAAGGCGGCGAAGTTCGAAGAGGCGTCCCTGGATTGGCTTGATGGTGCGAGGGTCACGCCGATTCCCAACCGCGTCTATGCCGTGGAGCTCAAGAAGCTCATTGACGGCGCGAGGGACAGGATCTGGATAGCCATGGCGGATGCTCGCTACTATGAATCCACCCCGAGAACGGCCGGCAAGACCAAAGAGCCGGGCGAGATCCCGAGTCTAACCAATATGCTGCTTGCCGAACTTGTCGAGGCCGCGGTGGACGGGATAGATGTCAGGCTTGTGTGTGACATGGGCTGGCGCGGGAGTGCACCTCCGGACCGGGTTACTTTCATGCGGATGCTCCAGGCCGCGGGTGGCAAGGTATATGAGGACTCGCCGGAGGTCACCACGCATGCAAAGATGGCTATCGTCGATGGTGACTTCGTTGTGGTGGGGTCCACCAACTGGTCATACCATGCGCTTGAAGAGAATAACGAGAGCGCGGTTATCATACAGTCGGAGGGCCTGAACGATCACTACGCCGGCTATATCCAGGCCATAATAGACGCCGGCCAACCCTTCGAACCGTAAGGCCGTGTCCCCTTCCTATTCGTCGTGACGGGAGTCACGACGCTACGGCATACGGCTTGACTCCGACCCTTCCGTAGCGTTGCCCATCCTGTGGCAACGAATTGTCTGTGTAGCGTCGGGGTTCCATCCCCACGGGTATTGCTTCGCTCGCCGTATGCTCGCTTTTCGGAACTACACTCTCGGCTGTGTAGCGTCGGGGTTCCATCCCCGACGTTGGTCCTGGGACATGATGCTTTCCGGCGAGGGAAAGTATCGTGTCCCCTTTTTGGTCGAGGCGCATGATAGCCTGGGACATGATTCTTTCCCGCGAGGGAAAGTATCGTGTCCCCTTTTTCGTATAGCTTCGTGTCTTCGTCAACGAATCCTTGATAGTCGGTGCGATTTGGCGTAGAGTTCTTGGTAACGTTGAATCTTGAGCTTAGTGGACTTTATGGAAGAGCGGAAGACGATCACACATATTGTCAAGCGCGACGGCGGCGTGGTGGAGTTCGACCGGGACAGAATCACAACCGCTATCTACAAGGCGGCGGCGGCGGTCGGCGGGCACAACAAGGAGTTGAGCCAGCGGCTGACGGAAGAGGTGGTGCATGTGTTGAGCGAAGCCTATCCTCCACCCGACATGCCCACAGTCGAGGAAATCCAGGATGTAGTGGAGAAGGTGCTTATAGAGAACGGTCACGCCAAAACCGCCAAAGCCTACATCGTATACCGGGAGAACCGGCGGAGGCAGAGGGAGCAACGGGGGAAGGCGGGGGAGAGGCGGAGCCTCCTGCCTTACAGGCTGATGTACGAGAATCTATTGTGGAATCTCGACCACGGGTGTGAGACGGTCGACAATCTCAACCAAAGGATCAAAGACGGCAGCTTCCCCCAACTCATAAAGGACGCCGATCATGCTTATACCGAGGGTGTCTTTCGTGCCGCCGACGCGATTTCCTCACAGAAGGGTACCAAGCTCATAATAGTCGCCGGACCTTCCTCCTCGGGCAAGACAACGACCACGGCCAAACTGGCCAAACGACTCAGGGAGCTCGGTATCGACACCGTTCTCCTGAATCTCGATCACTACTTCTTCGACCTCGAGGTACATCCAAAGGACGAACACGGTGACTACGACTTCGAGACGCCCGAGGCCCTCGATATACCCCTTATCAACAAGCACCTCAAGGCTCTTGTCGAGGGTGAGACGGTGAAAATACCTTACTATGATTTCGTTACCGGCAAAAGAAGACTGGATGCCACGGATGTCTCGATAGGAGGCGATCAGGTCATACTGATCGACACACTTCACGGACTATATGAACCTCTGACCCAGAGCGTGGACGATGAGCTCAAGTATAAGGTCTATATCGAGACGGTATACATCCTGAGAGACAGGGATCAGAACTTCCTGCGGTGGACGGACATCAGACTGCTGCGCAGAATGGTCCGGGACCATGCCCAAAGGGGATACGATCCGCGGCAGACCATCGGGCACTGGCACTATGTTAGAAGAAGCGAGCTCAAGCACATAATCCCATTCATAAATGATGCGGATTACGTTCTTAACGGCGCTTTACCTTACGAGCTTCCTTTTCACAAGAAGTACTCTTACCATTACTTCCCGAAATTCATACAGGAGTGGGCGGGCGATCCCAAACGACGGGATGCCTATATACGGGCTGAGAGAATCCACAGCCTTCTATCCCAAGTTGAGCCGTACGAAGATGAATCCATAATACCCGGTGACTCACTCCTCAGGGAGTTCATAGGCGGAAGCATCTACAAGCTTCACTGATCCCGGCTATACCTCTGTCACCGATACCAATCCGCGCCCGTCCACGAACTCGGTGCGGGCGTTGTTCGGATCTATCACCGCGCGTCCGTCCACAACGAAACGGTAGCGGTGCTCGCCGGGCTTAAGGGTGATAACTCTTTGCCACAGGCCCCGCCCGTCCACATCGAGCAGAACATCCCCGTTATGGTTCCAGGAATTGAAATCGCCCTCGATCTCGACATCGTCCGCCTCGCTGTCCATGAAAGAGAAAAGCACCCCACCCCCTATTCTCCTGGGAGCCAGGAAGTTCTGGATGGCCTCTATCTCTATGGACTTCTGGGTCGGGTCCTCCCCAAGCACCTCGTGAGCCAGTGAGCGGTAGTCATAGAAACCGCGCGAACCACGGTAGTTGGTTATGGGCACTCCGAATCCTGTGGATTCCTTAAGCGTGATGTTGCTTCTTATGATCGTATTGAAGCTGCGGTCGACATAGCTGGCTTTCAGCGCTGAAAGCAACTCCCGGCTTATTCTGGTGCGGGAATCATACATGGTAGCCAGCACGCGATAGGTTGTTCTGTGACCGTTTATGTTCTCCAGGAGCTCCAGAGCTTCGACCACCCTCGAAACACCTTGGAGCGAGAAGAAGGATGGATCGACCGGTATTATGACCTCATCGGCAGCGGTCAGGGCGTTGAATGTAAGCAGGCCTATGTTGGGGGGAGAGTCGATTATCGTGAAATCGTAATCCCCTTCGACACGGTCCAGAACGCTTCTCAGCCTCCCCTCTCTCCGTTCCTTGCCGGCGAGCATCTGCTCGGCGGAACTGAGCACGACATTTGCGGGGAGCAGATCGAGATTCGAATCGATGCGGTTAATAACCCCCGAAACGGCCAACGAGTCCGAGTCGACCAACAAGTCGTAGACTGTGTGTTCCAACGATTCCTTGTCTGGATAAAGTGACTGGGTGGCGCTTCCTTGCGGATCCATATCCGTTACCAGGACCTTACTTCCCATATCCTTAAGACAGAGTGATAGACAGACAGCCGTGGTGGTCTTGCCGCAGCCGCCTTTCTGGTTTGCGATCGCTATACGCCTCATCTCAGATTCTCAACCTCCTTCCAATGGATCCGAACTCTTCAAGGCAATGACAGACTACGCTACACTACAGGTGAGAGCCGGCTGCTGTCAATACCCTTTACGCGCCCGGCTGGTGAAAAACACCGATTTCCGGATTCCTCGGGCACGGAGACCCGACGCTACAGAGGCAGAGTTTCACCGTTCTTCGTAGCGTCGTGACTCCCGTCACGACGAATGTTGATCTAAAAAGAGACGGACACGAATCATTCCCTTACGGGAAAGCACCATGTCCCTAACGGCCCAACGTCGGGCATGGAAACCCGACGCTACAGAGGCAGAGTTTCACCGTTCTTCGTAGCGTCGTGACTCCCGTCACGACGAATGTTGACCAATAAGAAGGGGACACGAATCTTTCCCTTACGGGAAAGCACCATGTCCCTAACGGCCCAACGTCGGGCATGGAAACCCGACGCTACAGAGGCAGAGTCTCACCGTTCTTCGTAGCGTCGTGACTCCCGTCACGACGAATGTTGACCAATAAGAAGGGGACACGAATCATTCCCTTACGGGAAAGCACCATGTCCCTAACGGCCCAACGTCGGGCATGGAAACCCGACGCTACAGAATGGATCCGATGCTTCGTCGGGCATGGTCCCCCACCCCCGTCGGGCATGGAGACCCGACGCTACAGGGGACAATGCTGGGTTACTTGTCCACCCAGTAGAGGAACATGCCGCAGTTCTCGCAGCGGTAAAGCGTCTTGTTCCGGTCGTCGGCCCCGTCTATAGCGTAGGGGATCTTGACGAAACAGCCGTAGCATATGCTGTTAATGACCGGCGCGACGATTCTGCCGTATCGCCGGCGAGCCCTGTCGTATTCACTGCGAATGGCCGGCTTGAGCTGGCCCTCCAGATCCGACTTTGTGGCTTCCAGGGACTTGAGGTTGTTCATCTCAAATCCCATCTTGCCCATCGCGCGCTTGCTTGTCGGGTCCTTAGCCTCCCTGATCATCAAAAGTATATCCTGAAGTGCAATCAGCACCTGTAGCTGAGCGTTCATTCCTCGATCTCCTCGAGCAGATGGATGAATTGCTGCGGTGTGGTAACGGCTTTGAGCCGTTTGTCTTCTGCAAGGGGTCGTGCCGCCTGGGCTACCGAACCCAGCGTAATCAGGTAGTCTCCAGGATCTCCCAGGGGTGGTGCTACTATGAGGAAAAACAGCCGCACACGCTTCTTGTCGGGAGCCCTGAAGCTGATGCCCCGCGACGATCGGCCTACTGCAACCAGAACCTCGCCGACCACAAGAGAGCGACAGTGGGGAATTGCGATGCCGTTACCAACCGCTGTCGATCCGAGCTCTTCTCTCGCCTGGAGTGTTTTCAGAAGCGCCTTGCGAGCGGGCGGTTTAAGCTGCAGAAGTCCTACCAGCTCCTCCAGGATGCCGTTCCTGGTGGTAGCCGAAAGATTGAGGTTAATCCTCTTAGGGCTAATCGTTTCAGAGAGCTTCATGTAGAGCTATTCTGCCCAGAGCCTTCCCGCCCAATACTATGCAAAGCGGCTCAAACCGTCAAGCAAACTCTTGATCTCATCCCGAACAAGCCGGTCCGGGTCCTCTGCTAAAGATCTTTCCAGCAGGCTGCGCACCCCCGGCCCCCGGATCTTCGCCAGTGCCCAAAGGCTATGTTGCCTTATCATGGGGTCCGGGTGGCCGGCCAGGCGGGTCAAGGCCGGGACAAAGGAGTCCAGGCAGGAATTGCCTGCAGCGACTATCGCGTTTCGCCTTATCACGGCGGGTTCCCGCATTCCGATCTGGTTGTTGGCAAAGCGCCTGTGGAAACCGGGATCATCCATTGCCAGGATTTCGCCAAGAGGTATGGAATTCCCAACCCGCCCGAAGATCACTTCCCGAGGTGTTGGTGTCAGCCCTCTGTTGAAAGGACACACCTCCTGACAGGTTGAGCATCCGTAGAGCCTGTTTCCCCACACATCCCTCACTTCGCGGGGAATAACTCCCCGCCTTTCCGAGATATACTGAATACAACGGGTTCTATCCAATCTGTACGGTGCGGTGATAGCCCCCGTGGGACACGCCTCCATGCACTCTGTGCACTCGCCGCATTCCAGCCGGCTGGGTTTATCCGGTTCAAGGTCTACATCGGCGAGTAGTTCACCCAATACAACGTATGACCCGTACGCCGGGGTTATGATGACGCCGTGTTTTCCGTAGAAGCCGGTGCCCGCCTTTGCAGCAAGAGGCTTCTCTGCAAGGGTGACATAACATGAGAATACCTTGGTTCTGCAACCGAACTCTCTTACCATAAAGCTCGCCAGCCTCTCGAGCTTAACCTTCAGGTCCATGTAGTGATTGGCGCTGGTGTAGCCGGCGATCACGCCCCATGAGGCGTCCGCCTCTAGGTTCCCGCCCTTATGGTAGTATTCGAACGCCGATAGGATCGATCTGGCTCCTTTGAGGTGCTTGCGGGGTGTGGTCAGCTTCTCGATCGTCCGTCGGTGGGGTGCGGAAGCCCTGGGGATCAGGCCCTCTCGGATTGCCGACTCGAATGCTTCCCTTGTTTCCGCGAGTGGCTCCGCATCGCAGGAACCGATACCGTCGATTCCAAGATCCCAGGCGTACTCCCTGATAATACCCTTGGCGGCGGCCGCACGATTCACGTTGCTATTGACCCTCCCACAGATTCTATAGTAACCTCCTGACTGTGGTTGTTCAAGCGGTGCGGGGCGCTGTGCACCGGGGCGGCCGGGCTGCCGGCACGCCGGTGGCCGGGCGGAAAGAGGGTGCCCTTGCCGCAGGACGAAGGACAGGAGGATCAAGTGAGAAGAGCATACCTGATATTGCTTTCTGTTCTGGTTTTGGCGGTGGGTTGCGCGGACGAGCGAAAGCCTGAAGACTCCGAAGTCATACAGCCGGCCCCCCCGGGGCACATACGGGCAAGCCACATTCTGATATCATACGCAGGTGTCCCCAGGACTGAAGCGGTAAGGACAAAAGAAGAAGCCGCCAGTCTTGCTGAGGATATCCTTAAGAGGATCAAAGCCGGGGAAGACTTCGAGGTCCTTGCACGCAGGTATTCAGATTGTCCCACCGCCCAGCAAGAGAAAAGTGGAGACCTCGGGTTCTTTGATAAGGGGAAGATGGTCAAACCCTTTGAAGATGCCGCTTTCGGCCTTGAGGTAGGCGAGGTCTCCGAAGTCACCGAGACCAAGTTCGGATACCACATAATCAAACGCACCCAGTAAGGCTCGCGAGGATTGAAAACCCGAAACAGAATCCTTCTTCCGGTAATCGCGGTCGCAGCGGTTGCTGTCGTGTGGACGGTGGCCCGCCACACCTCGGAACGCACAATACCAACCGCGGTTGTTGAGCGCGGTGCATTCGAGGTCTCGATCTTAAGAAGTGGAGAGGTAAAGGCTCGCAGGTCTGTTACCGTATCCGCCCCGACCGTGGGTGAAAAGCTTGTCATAACCCGGCTGATACAGGAGGGTACCTTCGTCGAGGAAGGCGACCTGCTTGTCGAATTCGATACCACCGAGCTCTTGGAAAGACTCAGAAACGCGGAGCGCGAGCTTGTTGCTGCGGAGGCGGAACTGGAGCTCACGCAGGCAAAGAACAGCCTCCGCGAGAAGGAACTGCTCGAAGAGATCAGGAAGAAGGAACTGGAGCTGAGGCGGGCAGAGGGGAGTTCCCCGGTCGATGTGGAGAATGCAAGGCGGGAGCTCGAATTGGCGAGGGCCAGACATGAAACGGAGCTCAAGGTTATGAAGGCGGAGGTGGTTAAGACCGAGTCCAACATTGGGCGGTCGGAGGAAAGGCTTGAATCGGCCCGCAAAACTCTGGGAGAGCTGTCGATCCGGGCTCCCATCGATGGATTGGTGATACATGAAAAGGTGTGGCGTTCCGGAAGACAGGTCAAGGTCCAGGAAGGGGACTCACCCTGGCCCATGCAGCCGATACTCAGCCTGCCGGATCTGAGCACGCTTTATGTCGCCACGGATGTAGACGAAATAGACATAAGCCGCGTCGAGGAAGGTCAGGCCTGCCTGGTAACGCTGGAGGCCTATCCGGATACCGCTTTCTACGGCATTGTGGGTGACGTGGGCAACCTGGCAAGGACCAAGTACTACGGTTCCGGACCCAATGTCTTCGACGTCCAGGTGGACCTCGACGAGATCAATCCTCGTTTCAGACCAGGCATGAAGGCCAAGGTGGAATTGATTATCGATACGTTCGAAGATGAGATGTTCGTACCCATAGAAGCGGTGTTTTCACGAGGCGGGGAGACAGTAGTCTACGTAAGAAGTGGCGGAGCATTCGAGGAAAGACCGGTTGTCGTGGGCAAACGTAATGACACCCATATCATCGTGCATGACGGCCTTGAAGCCTCGCAGGAGATCGCTCTGGTCGACCCCTTGGAGAAACCTGAGGAGTAGGATAGATCTTGGACATTGTCCAGGTTTTCCCGATTGCCTTACGGTCACTCGCCCAGAACAAGGTACGTTCTTTTCTCACCGCCATGGGCGTGTTGTTCGGCGTGGGCGCCGTCGTGGCGATGCTTTCCATTGGTGGGGGCGCGAGACGTGAGGCCACCGAGCAGGTGGAGCTGCTGGGCGCCAATACCATCTTCATCACTAATGCCTGGGAGACCTGGGGTGAGGCCGAGGGTGAGGGACTGGTCATGAGGGACGCCAGGGCACTGGGCAGCCTGGGCGTCGTTGTGGGCTGGACGGCCCTGCGAAGATACTCGAATGTGGCTGTACAGGCCGAAGGAAACAGGGTGTTGGCTGAGGTTGTACCCACTACGCCCACGTTCAAAGACATACTGAATCTTGATATGGAGACAGGGAGATTCATAGACAGTCATGATTTCAGGTACCTCAGACAGGTGTGCGTACTCGGGGCCTCACTCAAGAGGGAGCTATTTGCTTTCGGAGAAGCCCTGGGACGGGAGGTGAAGATAGGTGACAGCTGGTTCACCGTGATCGGCGTTGCGGAGTATGAGAAAGCAGGGATGTCGCGGGTCCAGGGATTGGAGATCCCCCGGTACAACATGCAGGTATTCGTTCCAATGGGTTTGGCGGCCTATTTCGACCTTGAAGGGGAGCAGGCAAGACGGCCCGATTACAGCGTTGATGAAATCGTTCTGGAGGCGGCCTCTTCCGACATGGTGATGCCGGTCTCCGAGACGGCCCAACGGACACTGGAACGCCTGCACGGCCGGCAGCGGGATTTTCGGCTTGTTATACCCCAGGCCCTGCTTGAGCAAAGCAGGCGGACCCAGAGGACGTTCAGTATCGTGATGGGAGCCATTGCGGGTATCAGCCTGCTTGTGGGCGGCATAGGTATTA
>Ga0180433_10011061_pt1 | contig 10753 bp, 7 predicted proteins | sample SS_ome_8_FD_132980 | JGI IMG/M metagenome (GOLD analysis project Ga0180433, IMG submission 132980) | Hypersaline lake sediment archaeal communities from the Salton Sea, California, USA - SS_1_D_1 metaG | ecosystem: Environmental > Aquatic > Non-marine Saline and Alkaline > Hypersaline > Sediment...
ATCCAGAGCATCTGCATCACCGCCTGTATCAGCGAGTAGAAGAGAAGCACTATCCACCGATACCCGTATACCGTATACCCTGATTCTTGCATTACTGTCCTCCTTTTATCTGTTATATATATTCATTCAAGATACAGAGATACAATTGGGCGACCGGTCGCCCAATTTGAACTTTATCTGTACTGTATATTAATGGACGAACCGTAGAACATCCTGGAGTTCCCTCCTCTCTTCACATCTTACCCGGCAGATGATCTCGTCAATGAATGGAAACAACAGCACTCAATGAGCCTGAATCCTCAATCCATACCGGATAATGAATAAATATGCACCATCATGAATTCAGCGGATAGCTCCCAAATTCATGAATAGCTTCGATCATCCACCGAAGATTCTCTACGCGAACATCAGCATGAGAATTATTCGGCCCGAGAATAAGCCCGCCACCCTCACCGGCCTTCTGTATAACGTCTTTAACATGATCCCTGACCTCATCGCGGGACCCATGTGAGAGGACATGGGCGATATCGAGATGTCCGAGAAAGCTCAGCTGATGACCGATCTCCCCTCTGAAATCTCCGAGATCAACCCCGGCAGTTGTTTCGAGGGAGTGCTGTCCGTCAAAACCCCATTTTACGAAATAGGAGAGGAGCAGTCTCGTATTCCCATCGGTGTGAATAACGATCTTCAATCCCCTCGAGTGGGCATAATCTGTAATCTCCTTAAGATGACTTCCGAAGAGATCATCCATCGTTTGAGGATTGAGCATGGGACCGGTTTTATACGCCATATCATCGGAGTAGATGATTCCCGGATAACCGGCATCCGCAGATGCATCTACACATTTGAGATACCACTCCTTGTTATACTCGATAACCTCTTCAATAAAACCGCGATCTCTCTTAAGCAATCGAACAAAATCTGAGAATCCGAAGGGTTGCCAGGTCTGTTCGAAAAGACCGTAGAGGTGCGAACCGAATATATAAATATCCTTCCCGAACTGCTCACCGATAAAGCGATTATAGCGAAACATCTTCTCCGGGTGATCCTCCCACTCCCGCTTATCCCAGTTCCGCCAATCATCGGATGTCTTGAACATGCCGCTGATATACATAGGGGTGTCCATATTGCCATATCCATCATCGACAATTTTATAGAGGCGACCCCATAAATCGTACATCTGCCGTGAATTTTTCAGTCGGAAGATATTCGCATAAATATTCCACGTCGCATCAAAGCCCATTTTGATATCCGCTTTAATCTTGTTCACCATGAATTCCCTGATATCATCTTCGAAGCTTCCGATCTTGTTCAGGAGGGGGGCGGTGTAATCGATTATTCTGCTCCAGAAAGGGCTTATGAAGTAACGATACATATTTTTCGGAAACGGTTCTTCAAGAGCTTCATAAACATATTTCTGTACATCCATACAGGATATTGTTGGTACCCTGTCAGGTTCCCGGTGTTCGAGAGCAACAGCTACCCGTTCAATTCTGTCCAAAGGGCTCCTCCTTTTGAATGGGGAGAGATATCAGCACATGAGAAATGGGAAGAGAGACGAAATTATTTCAACAGTTAAACTGCACATCATCACTCCCCCTTTGCAACTCTCTTCAAGCGCTCACAGGAACATTTTTATCCATTAACAGGATAATGATACTCGCACCATGAAATACGGAAAAAATACTCTTTCTCAATTTATGCCCGCATAACCGGTAAGGAGACCGTTATTATCATTTCCATTGTATTAAAATATGAACATGTTAAATACGAGAAATGTCAAGTTTATTTCTGAAGATACGAAAATCATCTATTCATTCATAAAATTCCCCGCACTCTATAAGATTATAATAGCGAGAAATATCCGTGCAATTTACTCCTGTGCCATGAAAGGCATCATCTCATTCATCTTCGGTCTGCAGCCGGAAGGATCCATTCATCAAGAATACAACACGTTGATTGTAATTTAATTGACAGCTACTCACTATCAGTATGTACTAATCGATGAGCGGTCACGCACTTATTACGACAGGAGAATTCCACAGAGCCGTTTATGACAAAAGCAAAAATACTCATTGCCGAAGACGAGCGCATCATCGCGCTGGATATCAAGAGTCTTCTCGAGCGTCGCGGTTTCGAGATAATCGGCATACAGTCAACAGGTGAAAACGTCATCAGGGAAGCAAAAGACTCTCATCCTGACATCGTCCTGATGGATATCATCCTCGAGGGATCGATTGATGGCATCACGGCTGCAGATGAAATCAGGAAAAAGTACGATATACCCGTCATATTCCTCACCGCACACTCTGATGAAAAAACCTTAAACCGGGCAAAGGAGGCACAGCCCTACGGATATATTCTGAAGCCGATAAATGAAAACGAGCTCTACTCGACGATTGTCACCTCACTTTATAAATACGAGCTCGAAAAGGAGCTCAAACATGAGCACAAATTCTTTCTCAGCATAGCAGAAGCCAGTCCGCTGCCGATAACGCTCGTCAATCGCGAGGGGAAAATCATTTTCGCGAATAAACTGGCAGAAGAGATGTTCGGCCTCAGCAGAGATGAGATAACATCGCGCTCATACAACTCACCGAAATGGCAAATAACCGACTTTGACGGAAATCCATATCCCGAGGATCAACTCCCCTTTCATCTCGTCATGAAAACCGGTGAGCCGGTTGCGAACATTCGGCACGCTATAGAAACCGATACCGGTCGCATTCTGCTCTCAATAAATAGCTCACCCATCATCGACGATTCCGGAAACGTTGAGATGGTTGTCTTCATTACCCAGGATATCACCGAACAGGTGCGGCTCGAGTCGATGATCAGGAAACAGTATGAGGAGATGGAAGTTCAAAATGAAGAGCTGCAAGCGGCCATGGAGGAGCTTGAAGCAACCAATGAGGAGATGGAGGCAACCAACGAGGAGCTGAACAGGACCAATGAAGAGCTCATGAAGACACAGGACGAACTGCTCGAACTGAACAGGCAGCTCAGGGAAAAGGAGGAATACCTCCGTGGTGTTTTTAACGCCATTCAGGACGGTCTGAGCATACTCGACGTCGACCTAACCATCCGGGAGGTGAACTACTGGATGGATGAGATGTACTCGGATTATAAACCCCTCAGAGGCAAAAAGTGCTATACCGCCTATCAGAACCGGAATACCCCCTGTCCCTGGTGCCCTTCGCTTCGCGCACTCGAAACCGGAAAAAAACAAACAGAGATTGTCCCTTATCCTGCAGAGGAGAATCCCACCGGATGGATTGAGCTCACAGCCTTTCCCCTGTTGAAAGACGGCAGGGTCACCGGGGTGATAGAATATGTCAAGGACATCAGCAAGCAGAAAAATGCGGAACAAGCCCTCCGCGAGAGCGAAGAGCTGTACCGCAATCTCGTTGAGCGGGCGAATGATACTATCGGGATAATCCAGGACGGTGTTTTCAAATTTATTAATCCCCGCGCAACCGAGATATTCGGATACACTCCGGACGAAGTCATCGGTTCGGACGTAACAAAATACCTTCATCCGGATGAACTGCCAAAAATGATCGAGCGCTATCAGAAGCGCTTTGCCGGCGAGGAATTACCGGAGATATACGATACTGTATTAGTTCATAAAAACGGCACAAAAGTTGATGTTGAGTTAAGCGGCGGTATAATCACCTACGGAGGAAGACCCGCTGATCTCATTATCATGCACAACATCACCGAGCGTAAACGGGCCGAGTTCGCGCTTCGTGAAAGCGAGGCGAAATACCGCGATCTCATCGACCATGCAATCGATATCATCTACACCGTCGATCCGGAGGGGAACTTCATAGATGTCAACGAGGCCTTTCTCCGCTCGGGAAATATCACGCCGGATAAAATTATCGGGCGAAATTTCAGTTTCCTGGTACACCCGGATGACAGTCTCGTCGCCCTCGAAGCCGCCCGGAAGGGCTTGCAGGGTGAGCCCTGCAGGTTCGAGATGCGCATATTGCAGCGCGACCTGAGTTACGAGTGGTTCTCCTTTATCAACAGGCCAATTCTGGATTCCGACGGCAATCCTGTGGCTGTTCACGGCATCGCAAGAAATATCGGCGAGCGAAAGCGCGTCGAGCAGGCGCTTCAAGAGAGCGAGCGGGCATATCGGGAACTGGCCGATCTCCTGCCTCAGACGGTTTTTGAGTGCGATACGACGGGAAAGTTCACCTACACCAATCAGCACGGCTATACAACCTTCGGGTATACCGTAGAGGATCTCGGAAGAGGGGTGAATATCCTGGACATGATGATTCCGGAAGACCGGGAACGTGCCGTCGATAACATTCAAAAGCTCTACCGGGATGAGGGGCATGTGGGAAACGAATATACTGCGTTGCGAAGCGACGGAAGCACTTTCCCGATTCGCATATATTCAACAGCAATCATCCGCGACGGAAAACCGGCCGGGCTCCGGGGAATTGTGGTCGATATCACGGAGCAGAAAGAGGCGGAGCAGAAGCTCCGAGAGAGCGAAGAGCGGTACCGGATGATCGCCGAAAATGCATCGGACGTCATCTGGATACGGGATCTTAACTTGAATTACTCCTACATCAGCCCATCGGTGTTCCACATGCGGGGATATACCGCCGAAGAGGCCATGAAGCATACTATCGATGAGACATTAACTCCTGAATCCACAGAGATTGCAAAAAAAGCATTAATAGAAGAGCTCAAGAGGGAAAAAAGGGAGAAGAACCTGGACCCAAACCGTGCAATAGTTCTCGAGCTGGAGCACATTCGAAAAGATGGAACCACCTTCCCTGCCGAGGTTAAGATTTCGGGACTCCGAGATGATAAGAATAATCTCATAGGGATCTATGGCGTTACCCGGGACATCAGCGAGAGAAAACAGGCTGAAGAAAAATATCAGAAGCTCGTGGAGAGTATCAGTATTGCCATTTTCGTCACCCAGGATCAGAAAATAAAGTACATCAACCCAAAAGCCCTGGATATCAGCGGCTACAGTGAGGAGGAGCTGACATCAAAGAATTTCATCGAGTTCATTCATCCCGACGATCGGGAGATAATGATCGACCGCTATACCCGTCGGCTCAAGGGCGAGAAGATATCGGATGAATTCCATTTCAGAATAATTGACAAATTCGGTAACACCCGATGGATGGAGATAAGCGCCATCGTCATCGACTGGGAAGGAAAGCCCGCCATACTCAACTTTATGATTGATATCACCGAGCGTAAAATCGCCGAGGAGAAGATACGAGCCTCGCTCCTGGAGAAGGAAGTTCTCCTGAAGGAGATCCATCACCGCACGAAAAACAACATGCAGATTATCTCAAGTCTCCTGAATATACAATCCAAGCTCGTTCGTGACGAGGAGGATCGAGATCTCTTCAGGGAGAGCCAACAGCGGGTTCGGTCAATGGCCCTCATTCATGAAAAGCTCTATCAATCCGACGATCTGTCACGAATCAACTTCTCTCGATACCTGGAGACCCTTGTCACCGAGCTTTTTCGCGCATATCAGATATCCGGCAAAGAAATAAAGCTCAAGACAGATATTACCGAAACCCATCTCGACGTAAACATCGCCATTACATGTGCACTGATTATCAACGAACTCGTTTCCAACTCACTCAAATATGCCTTCCCGGAAGGGCGGAAGGGAACAATCCATATAAAGTTTCATCGAGACAAACGTGGAAAATATACTCTTTCAGTTCGCGATACCGGCGTCGGGATCCCTCAAGAGATTACTCTGGAGAAAATCGAAACGCTCGGACTTCAGCTGGTAACTATGCTCACCAAGCAGCTTAACGGTACAGTAGAGCTTCAGAGGGAAAAGGGCACCACTTTTACCATTACTTTTGAGCAAGAACCTCCTTCACCCCCGCTTTGATACCGGTAGTGCTTATCTTATAGCGTTCGTAGAGATCTTCCGGATATCCGATATCGGAAAACACATCAGGCACCCCGTGTCTCCTGAAGGAAATACCGATGCCCGCCTCAGCCAGCGTTTCCGCAACAGCGCCTCCAAGGCCACCGATGATGTTGTGATCCTCTGCGGTTATCATCGCACCTGTTGCTCGTGCATTCTCGAGCACCGCTTCGGTATCCAACGGCTTGATGGTATGCATGTTTATCACCCGGATGTTAACCCCCTCCTCCTTCAGCTCATCGGCCGCATCGATAGCGTGTTTTACGCAAACCCCGCAGGCAATCACCGCAGCATCGGTACCGAAATCACGCATCATGATACTCTTTCCAATGGTATACTCAAACTGATCATTCTCATGCGCCATGGGTTCAAGAGAACGGCCAATTCGTATGTACACGGGTCCATTTAAATTCTCGGAAGCCACAACGGCTTTTGCGGTTTCAATGGAATCGGCGGGAACAATCACCGTCATGTTTGCCATTGACCGCAGTATTGCAATATCCTCGGTTGCGTGATGCGTCGTACCCTGATTCCCCAGCGAAAGACCTCCATGTGTGGATATTATCCTCACCTTTAAGTTGGGATAGGCGATATCGGTTCGAAGCGCTTCAGCGCTTCGCATGGATGCAAAAACAGCCATTGTTGATACGAAGGGGATCTTGCCACTGACTGACATTCCTGCTGCGGCGGCAAACATGTTCATTTCGGCAATACCAAAATTGAAGAATCGCTCGGGAAATACCTGCCTGAAATCACCTGTCTTGTTTGAACGCATCTGGTCGGCCGTGAGAACGACTATATTTTCATTCTTCTTGGCCAATTCAGTGATAACCTTCCCGTAAACCTCGGCCTGGGTAAGCTCATTATACGTATCGGTTGTGAAGGTAAATCCATCGACAATCTGCTTCTGAATATCTTCGCTCATGACACCCTCCTCGACGGTCTGTTCTTCTCGATGCTGGCTATCGCCTCCAGTGACTTCCCCTTGTCAAGACCGGAGTAGTGCCAGATGGGAACATTCTCCATGAAGTCGACACCTTTCCCTTTGACCGTCCGCGCTATAATCAGGGTCGGCTTGGTGTCATTCGGCTGAGGAACCTTATCGAGAGCATCCACAAGCTGTTCCATATCATGACCGTCAACATCAAACACCCTCCAGCCAAAAGCCTCCCAGCGATCCTGAATCGGTTCGATACTCATTATCTCCTCGGTGGGGCCATCGAGGCACAGCTTGTTCCTGTCGATAATCGCGGTGAGATTACCCAGCTTGTAATGACTCGCTGACTGCGCTGCCTCCCATACCATCCCCTCATTGGTTTCACCATCACCCATAAGAACAAACACCCGCCATTCCCCTCTGTCGAGCCGTGCCGAGAGCGCAATGCCGACACTCACCGAGAGACCATGTCCCAGCGAACCGGTGCTCATTTCAATACCCGGTATCTTGTTCATGTCGGGGTGCACCCCGAAGGGACTGTCAAGTTTATTAAAGGTATCCAGCCATTCCCGGGGAAAGAAATCATAATCGGCAAGCACCGGACAGTATGCAACAGCACCGTGCCCCTTCGAGAGAATAAAACGATCCCGATCCGGCCACTTCGGATCACCCCGCTTCAGATTGAGCTTATAGTAAAATAATGCGACAATGATGTCCGCCATGGAGAGTCCACCGCCAAGATGTGAACCACCCGCAATGGCGGAGATACGTATTATCTCCTTGCGAAGCCATTCAGCTTTGTCATCGAGATAATCGAGCAACTCCTCCTTTGATACAAACTTCTTTTCAGCCATCTAACAATCCTCCTGAGCAGGTAATGTATGTATCCGTGAAAATAGCCACTGATGCCCATGACAGCAATGATAGACAATGAATCTGAAAAATCAAGATAAAATGGCCCTTCGCAAACAAAATTACACCGGGAAGAGCAACATTCCGATACCGGACAGCATCTCACAGAGAGATGCTTTTTTTCTTGACACTCCCTCTCGCTCAATTAATAGCGGTTGTAGAATGATCGAGGAATATTCCACGCAGTTCATTCCACTGCTTCAGATACGATGATCGGAATGAATGCAACCGCAATGGAAAACCAATCACTGTGTTCAGCATAGTTCATCCGGAGCACTCGTTCCTTCCTCGTCCCGATGCTCTGCTCCATCGCTGAGAATCCCTCGGTGAATAACAGGAGGATATTTCAATGAAACACTTCTTTGATCCGGAAACAGTAGCACTTATCGGTGCCACTGAGAATCCTTTTCGAGCTGGTTATCAGCTCTTCCTGAACCTGAACTACTGCTTCGGAGAGAAGTTCTATCCGGTAAATCCGAAAGGGGGCACCATTGAGGGAAAAACCTGTTATCCCAGCATACTCGACGTCCCGCTGCCGGTGGACGTTGCCGTCATCTTTATCAATGCGAACAGGGTTCCTGAAGTCCTGGAACAGTGCGGGGAAAAAGGCATCAAGCGGGTCATCATTGAATCGGCAGGCTTCTCAGAGACCGGCGCAGAAGGACTGGCACTTCATAAGCGGTGTCTGGAGATTGCCCGTGAAAACGATATCCGAATATGGGGACCGAACTGCATGGGTGTCATCAATGTTCATACGATGAAAGTTATCTCATTTTTCCGCCATGATATGTGGCGAGAGAAGTTTCTTCCCGGTCCGGTCTCACTGGTTGTTCAGAGCGGTATGCTTTCTGCGGGTTTCCTTACGCGAATACTGAGCCGCAATCCCTTCGGCCTCTCAAAGATATGTTCAATCGGCAACAAGATGGATATCGACGAATCTGACATCCTTGAGTATCTGATACGTGATCCGGAAACCGAAGTAATTGCCATGTATCTTGAATCCGTTGAAAATGGCCGCCGCTTCTTCACGCTCTGCCAGTCCACCCGGAAACCGATTGTCGTCCTGAAGGCCGGAAGAACAAAAATCGGAGCTCAGGCAGCACAATCGCATACCGGAAGCCTTGCCCAGAACGACACGATCCTCGATGCAGCTCTTCGTCAGACCGGGGTTATCCGCGTTCACGACATGAATGAGCTCATCGAAATCGCCCGCTGCTTCGGCATTGTGAATGTGGAATCACCAAAGCGTACCCAGTTAGCTGTTCTTACCTTCTCGGGTGGTGCCGGAGTGGTGTCATCTGATACGATATACGACTACGGAATGGATCTCGCGCGATTTAACGGCTCCACCACAAAGAAACTGAAGAAACTCTTCCCCGAATGGATGGAACCGTCAAATCCGCTGGACCTCTATCCTGCAATGGAAAAAAACGGTTATTACCAGGTGATGCAGCCATCGCTCGAAGCAGCAATACACGACCCCGAGGTCGATGGAATCTTTGCACACCTGTTCGCCTTTCCCTCCGACAAACCGCTCTTTGAATATGAAAAAATCGGTACAATGCTCAAGGACGTCAACAAGCCCATGGTGGTCTGGACTCTCGGTGACGATACCTCTTCAAGTGAACTCAAAAGTCAATTTGAACAGGTGGGCGTTCCCGTGGTTGACGAAATAAGCAAGGGAGTGCGTATCCTCTCTGCTCTCCTGCAACGGAAATAGTCCGGTAGTCGAGGATATGCATTCCTGACTGTACATACTGCCCTGTTTCGCTTCAGAGTATCATGCATTTACTATTGACTTGACTTTTTCCAAGTTCGCCATAACGTTGTCACTGATAGAAGGAGGTGGGGAAATGCCAAGCTTTACCCTGGAAGAAGATCAGCAACTTATTCAGAGTACGATGCGCAAGTTCGCACAGACTGAGCTCCGGGAAATCGCCCGGGAGTGTGATGAAAATGCTACACTTCCCGATGAAACCATCAAAAAGGTCTGGGATCTGGGATTCTGTCCAAACCTCATTCCAGAAAAATATGGCGGATATGAGATGGGCCGCTCAGCGGTGAATGCCGCAATAATGGTTGAAGAGCTCGCCTGGGGCGATTTGAGCCTGACGATTGGAGCACTCTCTCCACAGCTCATGATGATTCCCATCCTCGAATTTGGAACCGAGGAGCAGAAGGAGGAGTGGTTACCGAGGTTCTGCGCCGAAAAGTTCTTTCCCGTTACCGCCGCGATAATGGAACCCCGGATCACCTTCAATCCGCTGAATCTCCACACAACGGTAGAACTGAGCGGCGATTTTCTGTACATCAACGGCATGAAATGCATGGTCCCCCTTGCTGACAGTGCCGAGCACATCCTGGTCTATGCAACGGCATCGAAGGGATCAGGAGTATCCTCCGTACAGGCAATCATCGTCGACAGGGATACCCCCGGCATGGAAATTGGAGAACGGGAAAAGTATATGGGTCTCCATTCTCTCCCCCTCTATCCGATAACCTTTCATGACTGCAAGGTTCCGAAATCACGACGCGTGGGGGGCGATCGGGGAATAGAGTATATGCGGTTGATGAATCTCTCCCGTGCAAACCTCTGCGCCATGGCTGTTGGCGTTTCACGCGCTTCCTATGAATACGCGCTCGAATATGCACGTGAACGAACCGCTTTTGGAGAGCCCATCGCAAGCAGACAGACCATCGCTTTCATGCTCGCGGAGATGTGTATGGAGATTGACGGAATGCGCATGCTCTCCTGGCGTGCCGCATGGCGTCTCGACCGGAATGAGGACGCAACCCGCGATTCGTCACTTGCCAGGATGTATTGCTCGGAGCAGACCATGAAGATAGTGGACTACGGCGTTCAGATACTGGGGGGGCATGGTTATATACGAGATCATCCCGTCGAGTTGTGGTTGAGAAACGGCCGCTCCTTCTCTATTATCGAGGGGCTCTCGACCTGTTAGAACAGA
>Ga0180433_10011062_pt1 | contig 10753 bp, 9 predicted proteins | sample SS_ome_8_FD_132980 | JGI IMG/M metagenome (GOLD analysis project Ga0180433, IMG submission 132980) | Hypersaline lake sediment archaeal communities from the Salton Sea, California, USA - SS_1_D_1 metaG | ecosystem: Environmental > Aquatic > Non-marine Saline and Alkaline > Hypersaline > Sediment...
CCACAACAACGCTTGTTCGACGCGTCCTGCCCGGACGCGATTCTGCCGGTCGGCCACCAGCCGTTCGCACCGGCACATTTGAATGTCGAGCGGATCTACCTGGCCAAGGGCAGCATGTCCTCCCAGCCGCGACGGCGCTTCGTGCAAAGCATCTGCGATTGCTTCCAGGACGCCGAGATCACCGAGTGCTTCGACACGCCGCACAACCGGATCGATCTCGGCCAGGGCGATCCGCTTATCCGACACAGCACCGGCAAGCGGACGTTGGTTCTCGGCCAACTCGAAAACTCCGTCCGCTTCAGCGAGGAAGACGGTAGCGGGTGTCCCAACTACTGGCACTTTTCGCCGTACGGCTTTTGTCCATATGGGTGCAAATACTGCTATCTGGCCGGGACGCCCGGGGTGTGGTTCTCCCCGACGATCAAGGTGTACGTAAACCTCGCGCAGATCATCGAGAAGATCGATCGCGTCGCTAACCGGCTTGGCGGACCCACCGCGTTCTATCTGGGCAAGCTCCAGGACGGCCTGGCGCTGGACACACTGACAGCCTTTTCGACGGTGCTGGTGCCCTTCTTCGCCCGCCATCCGTACGCGCGGCAGATCATGCTGACCAAGAGCTCCGAGGTCGGCCGCCTGCTGAGCCTGGACCACGGCGGCAACACGATTCTGTCCTGGAGCGTCAATCCGCCTGATGTCGCCGGGAGTACGGAGGAGAACGTCCCGTCAGTTGACGATCGTCTGTTGGCCATGGCGCGCTGTGCCGAACGGGGCTATCCCGTCCGCGCAGTAATGATGCCAATGATCCCCGTGCCCAATTGGCAGGACGTCTACGCCGATTTCATCCGGCAATTGCTCACAGCCGTGCCGCTGGAGCGACTGACGCTCGGGGGGATTTGCAGCTACACCAACGCCCTTGGGCTTATGCGTCGCAAGATGGGAAGCACCAATTGCATCGCGGATTACATGGAAAAGCGATCGAAGTCCGACGGCAGGAGTCGCTACAGCTGGGACCTGCGGACCAGAATGTACAGCCACGCGATTCGCGTCGCCAGGCAGGCACGCGGCGATCTTGAGCTGGCACTGTGCCTGGAGCAGGCGGACGTTTGGCAGGCCGTGGGGCTGGCTGATCGCGTGGGCCGCTGCAACTGCCGCCCGTGAAGCAAGTCTACCGGCAAGACCATTTGATAAGCCCGATCAGAAGAGCCGGGACAACCGCGACGACAATAAAGACTGTGTAACTCCAGATCGCGACAGGGTTATCCCACGTTCCGGTGACCACACGGCAGATTAATGACAAGACACCACAGATGGGAACTCCCAACATAATCGCAAAGCCCGTGATGCAGCCAAGCTTGTCTATCCAAGCATCCTTGTCATACATAATGCCGCGCCCAGTGTCTTTTCACGGAATGAACAGGAGAAGTTGGCCGGTTCGGCCGGCTTCCTGCTGGGCCTTGGCCAGCCATCGCCGGGCCGGGGTGAAGCTGGGGTCCACGTCCAGCGAACACTGGTAGTAGTAAATGGCCTGCTCCAGATCGCCGGTGGCGTAGTTGACCCGGCCCAGGTAGTAAAGCGCCTCGGGCATGGCTGGGCGGGCATCGACGGCTTGGCGCAGCAGCGACTCAGCGTCGTCAATGTGACCAACCTGAAACTCCGCGATGCCCCTGTCTCGCAGACTTGCAGGCGAAGGCCCGCAACCCGAGACGAACACTGCCGCACATAGTCCGAAATAGGCCAAGCGTGTCATCATCCCTGCACCCTTTCCCGTCTACCCGCCCAAGGTCCGCTAGGATCGTCGTCCGTCGGTTGGTAGTATCATAGCCATGAGCAAGGCATTTGTCATCCACGTCCATAGCGGCTACGGACCGACGCACTACGACCTGATGCTCGAAGAGGACCAGGCGCTGGCGACGTGGCAGCTGGCCGACTGCCCGGGGGAACTGGCGACGGGGCAGCAACTCCCAGCCAGGAAGCTCAAGGACCACCGCGCAGCCTACCTGGACTACGAGGGGCCCGTCAGCGGAGGACGGGGACACGTAAGGCTATTCGACAAGGGCGCATACGAGACGATCCACCGGACTCCGGATTGTTGGCAGGTTCGGCTGGACGGGCAGAAGCTTTCCGGACGGTTCGAGTTGCGTCGTGTGGGCCCCAGCCCGGACGAGTGGACGCTTGAGTCGCTTGGCCCAGCCGGCTAGCGGCGCCGGCCGGCACGACGGATCGGCTGGACGTGCAGCGTCATCCTGCCTTCGGTGATGTCGATCCGTTCGATCCGCACGTGCTTGCTATTCACCGGCCAGGTTATCTCGGCCGCTATGGGCTGGGCGTCCATAGCTGAGAGAATCACGGCTGCCAGGGCGGCCAGGTCCTCCGGACGCAGCCCCATCGCCCCCCGCGCCGACTGAGCGTCGGGTGCGCTCGTTGTGGCGGCCAGCAGCGCAGCCTTGAGGCCATCAAGCCTGTTACGGACCATCGAGCGCGGAATCGGAAGCCCGCCGATTCTTGCACCTCGCAGCAAAACGCGCATCAGGCCGCCCTGCGCGAAGCGAAACTCCAGGTCCGCAGAGACGATCCTCTCGTGACGGATCGAGCGGATCATCAGGCTCACGATGCCGTCATGAAGGCTCACCGCCGGGCCGGCTAGGCCGATTCGAGCCATCGCGGAATTCACCCGCCCGGCTCGCCCGCGAGGCATGCTCGCGACGATTTCGTCCAAGGCGGCCAGATACGCGTTGACCTCGTCCTGCGTGAGCGACCAGACATACCGCTCGTTGTGCTGGGCATCGTTGCCGAAGTCCTGTATCCGACGCGCGAAGCGCTTGACCGCGATCTCCTTTTCATCCCGGGTCAAGTCGGCTGGGCGGTAGTTCGCGGGCGGCTTGCCAGCAAGGCGATAGAGCCCCATGGCCACGATCGAGACAACCGCGACCAGCGCGATCAGGCCCCACTTGAGCATGCTGCGGATACGCATCCAAGGCTCCCAATGACGAAGGCCAGGCCCGCAGGTGCGCCACGCGAGCCTGAGGCCACTTGGGTGAGTTTCGCTGATCGAGGCAACGCTGACAAGCCTCTTTGGAATCTCACCCCGCGCCGCTCGTCGGCCTTGCCGCACGAGGGCCGGGGTGCGACCGATCCCATGGCGGCGCTATTCGGGGAGGAAATACGCCTTGACCAGCTCGCGGCAGCGAGGGGGAACCTGCCCACGATCGAGCGCCTGCGCCGCCCTTTGCCGGGCTGCCCGCCAGGCTGCGTCATAGGGCAACAGCCCGGCTGGCGCGGGCGCCTCGGCCGGCGATTCCACGGCATTGGCATCTTCCGGGCCGTCGTGCGAGGCCAGGTGCTGCGCGTATTGTGGATCCCAAACGTGGGTCCATCGGACCAGATCGTCCTGGCCAGCGGGTGATGTCTGGGAAATCTCCGGCCTCTCCCCGGCCGGTCCCGTTTGACGGGCCGTGGCCCGTTCAGCGGCGCTATCGGCATCGCCCTGCCCAACAGCCAATGCGAGCGCCTTGGCGATGTCGTCCCCGCCCCCCCCCGCCTCGAGTAATGCGCGGCGAGCGCGGCCCAGGGCATCAGTGAGTTGATCGACTTCCTGCTCGCCGGCTGCCGTCGCCGCAGCCGTCAACGCCGCGAGCAGTTCCGGGTCGTGGGCTGCAAGTTCAGCGACGTCTAGCAGCCTGCGGGCAAGCTCCTGCTGTTCGGGCGGTTGCATTGTCTGGAAGTCCTCAGCCAGCGCCGCCAGGTCCAGTTCGCCCGGTTGCGTGGACGGGCCGGGCAGGAACGCCACGGCTGCGCACAGCAGGACAATCAGCGTCAGCGCGCCGGCCGTGGCTCGCGTGCGCTTCCAGAACGGCCTCTTGTGAGGACGGCTGCCTTGCAGCGCGTCCCATGCCTGACTGTCAACCACCGCGGCAAAAGGCGTCCGCGATTGCTGTGAGTCAGCCAATTCCGCAGCCGTGCTGAGACGCTCGCCCAGCTTGAAGCGCACGTCCAGGAACACCGCCGCCTCCTGCAACGACACGCCGGACGCAACGACGACAACGACGCCCACGACTCCACCCAAGCCGATTCCGATCACCGGCAGCGCCAATGCAGGCAGCAGTTGATCCGCCCCCGCAAGGACCGCCCCAATCCCCGCCGCGCCCCCCGCGACGAGAATGGCCGCAACAGCAATGCTCAGCCGTCGCGTACACCGCAGGACTCCGCAAGCGGACGGCAGCATTGCCGCCAAACCGAGCAACACCGGTAGCGCACCCATCGCCCCAGCCACGGTGACGGACCGCGGCGCGACGAACCAGGCAACCTGCAACGCCGCTGCCGTCAACCCGCCGGCGCCAGCCGTCACGGCAGCTGCTTCGGCGGCGCGGGTCCACAGTAGCTTCCGGGCCTCGATTCGCAACTCAGCCAGCACTGCACCAGCCGGAATGTGTCGTTCGTCATTGCCCACCCACACATGATAAGCTATCAGGAAGGCTGGCCCGCAGAATTTTCGTCGGCAGGCGGACCGCACCGGCCACCGTTGTCTTTCGTGCGATACCCGCGTCACCTCGGTCAGGAATCGGGGTTCCAGTATGACTGGCAACCTACGGGCTGCCGAACAGAAGCAACTGCGCGTGGTAACGCAAGTAAGGAGCAGGATCATGATGAAGCGTATGGCGAAATGGATCGGTTCGATCGCATTGATCGTTTTCCTGGGCAGCAGCCTGTGCTGCGCCGGCTTGCCGGAGATCAAGTCCGGCAACAGCGGCGACCCGCTGCGTATTTTATTCATCGTGCCGGGAATTGGGTGGTCCCCAAAGGCCGAGATCGACGCAGCCTACCAGGATAAGCTCAAGCAAGCCGGTTACGACGTAACTGTGGTCCTGGGCACGTTCTGACAGCCGACGCCGGCGCGCAGTGTGCCGCCGGGACGAGGAAGATCTTCAAACCTTATGGCATCAGCACGCTGGCCGAGTGCGTCCGGGACCCCAGCAACGACAACACCAACCTGCAGGAAGGCAAGCCGGGGGCAGCCAACCACTCCTATTCCTGGACCGAGAATATTAAGTCCCACCCGGCCACACGAGGCGTCAAGCGGATTTACTACCCCACCGCCATAACCCGCTGGGACGATGCCTATGCTACCAACCCCCTGATCCTCAAAGACCCCGCCTGGAAGCCGTTGGTCGTCGGCGGGCCGAAATCGGCCTCGTTCTGCAAAACCGCAACATATGTGGAAGCCTGGTGGCAACCCGGCCGGCCGATTAGCCACTTCGGCACCTACGAGGGCGCGGGTTGGGCGAACATCGACATCTCCAAAGGCGCGACCTTCTATGTCGGCAACCTGGTCACTTGCGATCGGCCGGAGCTGAAGATATCCGTGCCGTTGTGGACCAAGGATCGCATCTTCATGCAGGTAAACAACCCGACCGGCCAGGAGATCACCGCAACGGTCAAGACACCCGCAGCAGTGAACGATCATCTCCAGTTCACCAAGCAGATCACTGTCCCGGCGGGATCGTCAATCGACGTGACCAACGAGTAGTAGTCCATACATTACCCGGTCGCCGGGATGCTCCCGGCGACCGGGTAGGTGCTGCAGCCCCCAACGGCGTCCCGTGCACTGGGACGCCGTTTTCATGTCGCTGCGACACCGCTCGGCCGGTAGAATCCTACCCGCAATGTCTGGCGCGAATCCACCGGCAGTACGGGAAGACCACGCACCGCCACCGCCATTCGGCGTCCGGGCGGCTGGTGCGATTGCCCTGCTGGCAGCGTGCAGCTTGGCCGTGCTGTTGGCGGTCCGGCCGCTTTCCAGCCCAGACCTCGGCTATCACCTGGCCTACGGTGAAGAGTTCCTCGACACCGGCCACATTGTCAATCACAACACCTATGTCTACACGCTGCCGGACAACTCAGCGAAAGTGGACCGTTTCGGCGATAGTCTGACCTGGGCACGGCCGCAACCCGGACCGGGGTGCTGGTACGACGCGCAGGGCAATTACTGCTTCGCCAACGCCAACTGGCTCAGCCAGGTCGTCATGGCTGCTGTCAACAGGCTCGGCGGCCCCAACGCGCTGGTGGCGCTCCAGGCGGCGCTGGTGGCGGGAATCGTCTTGCTGACAGCCGGGACGGCGCACCGGCTGGGAGTGCCCACCATCTTGTCAGCCGCGGGGATCGCCCTGCTAGCCATGACGGCTTACGCGCGGTTCAACCTCCGCCCGGAACTGTTCGGGTACGCGCTTCTGGCGGCGCAACTGTTCGTCCTGAGTGCGCCAAGAATCACCTGGCCGGCGGTGGCTGCGCTGGCTGTGTTGCAGCTGGTGCTGGTGAACGTGCACAGCTATTTCCTGCTGGGCCTGGCGCTGACAGGCGCTGTCACGGCCGATGCGACACTGCGACTGATCTGGCTGCGGGCCCGACATTCCCAAGGCACCGAGGAGTTCCGCAACGTCAAGCGCCGCGTGAGCCGTCTGGGCATTGCCCTGGCCATTCAACTGGCGCTGTGCTTTGCCAACCCGTGGACTTGGCGGCTGGCGGTCTTGCCCGTCCAGACGCTTATCTTCATGCGCGTCAACGACATCGCCGGCGGCAGCCCCACGGGCAGAGGGCATCCCTGGTCGCGCATCGGCGAATTCTTCAGGCCCTTCGCCCCGGGCGCATTCGTCGGCACCAAGGCCACCGTTGCCTACTGTGTGCTGCTGGGCGTCGCGACGGCTGGGGCCTTGGCGGCTGCGCTGCGACGGCGGTGGGCCTGGGCGCTGATCATCGCGGGAATGACGCTGGTATCGCTGTCGATGCGGCGCAACATTGCCCCGGCTGCGATCCTGATTACGCCGCTGGCGCTGGCGTGCATATGGCTTCTCGGCAAGGGTCTCGCCGCCCGGTTGTCCTCCCCGGCGCGAGCAAGGCTGTCGTTGGTCGTGGCGGGTGTAATTCTGCTGTGCTCGGCATACTGGATTGTCGCCGTCGTCACGAATGAGTTCTACTACCGCGACCGTCTGCCGTGGCGATTCGGCGCGGGTTTTTCGCGGTTGACCGTTCCGTTGGACGCGGCTGAGTGGCTAGGGCGAAACAGGCCGACCGGGCGGCTGTGGGCGGATTACAACAGCTCCTCGAACGTCCATTACTTCACCAAGCCTCACCCGGACGTGCCGATCCTGACCAACACCTGGGCCTACCCGCCGGACGTAATGGCGATGGTGCTCGACGCCGGGCGGGACCCCCGCGCGTTCGCGGCCCTCGCCGCGGAGTACGACGTTCAAGCCGTCGCCCTACGCGTCGACAGCGCATCGGGGCGACTGGCCAGGCATCTCGTGGACTCGCCTGACTGGTCGCTGGTGGAATTGGACGCCTGCCACGCGGTGTTTCTGCGGGCCGACGGACCCAACGCAGCCCTGGCGCGCCAGGGCATCACCGAAGCCTCTCTGGACGTCGGAGCCCTGATATCCCGTCTGGCTGGGCAGGACCCGCGCCCGGCAAGCTCGCTGAACGTTGGGGGCGTAGCGCTTCTCCAGCTTGGGATGTACGGCGCCGCGATCGATGTCCTTCAAGCTGCGGTGGATAACGATCCGGAGTACCACGAGGCATGGAACTCGCTTGGGCACGCCCTGGCTAACCGGGGCAACCAACGACTGGCGGCGTGGGACCTTCCTCGCGCCCGGGACGACCTTCGCCGGGCCAGGCGGAGCTTCTTGCGTTGTCTTGCAATCCGGCCGGACTACGAACACGCCAAGGTGAACCTGACGCTGGTCGAACGGCAACTGTCACAGTTGCAGTAGCCCCCGTCGCAAGCCTCATCAACTCAACGAGCGAGGGCACCCTCAGCCGGGCTGACGGCGTCGGATCCACCCGCACCCGAAGACCCTGGGCCGCCAGATCGAGTCGATCGCCGGCGTCAGCGTGTTCATGGCCAACACAGCCATGAAGCATGGAACCGGCACGTCCAGGTAGAGCTTCAGCAGCATCGCCAGCGCACCGCAGCCCAGGCCGAAAATCACCTGCCCGCCGGTAGTGACCGGTCGGGAGGTCATCTCTGTCGCGAAGAAGAACGCCGCCAGCAGCAGCTCGCAGCTGAGAATTTGGTAGCTGACGTAGACAAAGCCCACGTCCAGTCCCTCAGCCACAAGTGGATACCACACGGTCTTGGTCACCTGATTGGGCCCGGCCAGGCAGATGGGCGCAATGGCCAACACGCAACACGCCGAAGCCAGGAACGCCAGCGGCAACTGCCACTTGACGTAATTGCGATAGACCAGATACAACCCCGCGATCACGATAACCACGGCACAGGTCTCCCCCAGGCTCCCCGGCCGGCCCCCGTACAGCAGGTCACTGATCGGCGGTAGTTGGCTAAGCGCGGTGGGTTTTGCGCCGGGCACCACATCTGGGCCGGAAGGCAAATTCGCCAACGCGCTGAATGCTGGGTCGGCCGGCTTCATCAAGCCGTTGAGAATCGTCGTAGGCTGGTTCAACAGCAGCGCATCGGCGCCTGGGGGGGCGGGTGTCTTCTGCCAGCCCTTGTAGTTCTGGACCCGCCGGACGTTCATCACGTCGCCGGTCAGCAGTTTGTCGCGAGCCAGGACCGGCCAGGCGTTGCGGTGCGACGGAAACGGCATCGTCAGCGCCACCGGAAACAGCACCGCCACGGCCAGGCGCCCTACCAGTGCGGGCTGCCACAGAAAGTGTCCCACGCCACCGAAAACCGCCTTGGCCACAATGATCGCGAACGCCGCCGCCACAAGCGGCACGTACCATGGCACGAAGGCCGGAAGCGTAAGCGCCAGCAGCACGCCGGTGAGGCATGCGTGCGACCGTCCAAGCAGTGCCGGCGCGCGTGTTACTCGGTAGTACAATTGCTCAGCCACGATGCATCCCGTCACCGAAAGAGCTGCTACCATGGCTGCGTGATACCCGAACAGCGCGACGCCCGCCAGCAGAGGCCCGCACGCCGCGCCGAGCGTCACAAGGAACAGCGTCCGGGCACGCTCCGGCGCGCGGACGAACGGCGCCCGGATGGCGGCGAACCGACGCATCTCAGCCGGCGCAGCTGCGTCCAGTGATGGCTCGGCTCGATCCGTCATGACTCACCCCGGCCTGTCTGGTCCTTCGGCATAGACGCAAGCGCCGCCCGATTCGTAGGCACCCTCCCGACCGTCCGTTTGAGTTGCTTCACCCGGGCCGTAAGCGGCAGCCGGGCCGGGCATACGTAGCTGCATACGCCGCACTCCACGCACGCCCGCGCGCCCAATCGCCTGGCACGCTGCAACAACCCCAGCTCGAACGCGTCATTCAGCGCAGCGACGTTCAGCCGGGCCGGGCAGTGGTCCGTGCACCACCCACAGCGGATGCAAGGCCCCGGCGGCGCGGGCAAGGGGGCATCCAACGCGAGCACCGCGTTGGTGGCTGCGGTGGCCACGGCCGATCCGCAGCGTACCGCGTCCATGGGGCCGCCGCATATAATCGGCTCTTGGGCCCCGGCTACCAACGTTCGGCACGCCAGGCCGAAGGGAATCCAGAAGTTGCCACACTGTGGCGCTCGCTCACCGGCAACCGTCGCCACCCGGTGAGTCTGCGGCTGCCCGCAGACCACCCATCGATACAGGGCGAAACACGTCGAGACGTCCACGATCACCACGCCGACGTCCATCACACTGCCGCCGGGCGGCATTTCCCTGCGCGTCAGCACCTTGGTAAGCATTGGCGGCAGACCGATCGGATACTTGTGCGGCAACGCGATTCGTTCGATGCCGTACATGCGGGCCGGGCCTATGATCTCCCGGTAATCGTCAATCCGGCGTATGTCCGCCGCCAGCAGGACGGAGCGAATCTGCAAGGCCGTACCCAACATCGCCAAGCCTCGAATCACCTCTGCCCCGTGCTCGACCAGCAGACGATGGTCCGCCGTCACGTAGGGCTGGTTTTCCATCGCGTTGAGGACCAGCGTGCGACACTTGCGGCCAAAGGCCTTGCGGACCCACACCTCCAGCGGCAGCGGCGACGATCCAGGTCCGGTCAATCCCCCGCCACCGATTTGCCCTCGCAGCGTCTGTGGACTTACCGATCGCCAGTCGAAGGTCGGGCTCAGGGGCATGATGGGCGACGGCGCCGAAAGGTCCGTCAGTTCCACGGCCGGCACGGAAGCAAGGCCCTCGCCCGTCACGACGGAGGCCTTCGTCAACGATGCCACCGTCCCTGCCAGTGGGGCAAATACGTCCGCACCACCGGCGTCCGAAGCGGCGATCTTCTCGCCCGCGCTTACACGCTGGGCGGGCCTGACCAGCAGATGCGCCGACGCAGAGGCACCTCGCCCCAGCGGCACGCACAGACGCTCGATGCGGCGCCAGGGGACGATGGGCGATTCGAGCGTGGCGTCCTTCTCGTCGGGAAGGTCGATCCCACCGGTGAACTGCCCGTATCGTCTGAAGATCATGACAAGAGCTTAGCGTAATAGAGGGCTCTGGCCAACTGTCGTGTGCGCAACGTCAGTTGCTCGTGCGCTTCTTGCGTATCTTGGTGGCCGAGGGCGCCTTGATGCCCTTGTTGAGCGCACGATCCATCTGGCGGACCGCCTGCTTGAGGCGCTTTTCGTTCTCCACCAGGGCCACGCGAACGTAGCCCTCGCCGTTTTCCCCGAAGGCCCGCCCCGGCGCGACAGCCACCTCGGCCTCGTCCATCAATCGCAGCGAAAAGTCTATCGTCCCCTGCCCGGCCAAGTGCTCGTCGCTGACCTTGGCCCAGACGAACATGCTCGCGCGGGGGCTTTCGACCTCCC
>Ga0180433_10011065_pt1 | contig 10752 bp, 8 predicted proteins | sample SS_ome_8_FD_132980 | JGI IMG/M metagenome (GOLD analysis project Ga0180433, IMG submission 132980) | Hypersaline lake sediment archaeal communities from the Salton Sea, California, USA - SS_1_D_1 metaG | ecosystem: Environmental > Aquatic > Non-marine Saline and Alkaline > Hypersaline > Sediment...
AAAGTAGCTTTGGTAACTGGTTCGGCCGGCAACGGCATGGGACGCAGCATCGCACTGACACTGGCTCGCGAAGGCGCTAAGATCGTCATCAACTATCGCACGAGCAGGGATCAGGCCCGGGCCATCGTCGACCACATCAAGAGTCGTTCGGGCGAAGCTGTCGCGATAGAGGCCGATGTGTTTCAAGCCGAGGGGTGCAAAAATCTGGTGGACGCTGCAATGGAGCATTTCGGCCGGATCGATATCTGTGTGGTCAATCCCGGCGCCGGCTGGCATCCGGAGCCTCTCGACAGGCTCGATTCGGCCGCGGCTTTGGAAGACGTTCGAAATGAGGTTGCGCCTTTCCTGCATCTTATGCCGCTTGTCCTGCCTCAAATGTACGAGCGCCAGTGGGGCAGAGTAATTGGCATCGCATTGCTGCCGCCTTATGATTCCCCCGCCTATTCTTACAATGTGGGCAAGGCCGCGAGAGTGCAGGCGATGCTCCGGGGGCGCGACCAGGCCTGGCACAACGGCGTAACCATCAACGTGCTCGGCCCCGGACCGGTCCCCGCAATTGAGAGCTTAGACGAAGCGGTCGAGCAGTGCGATCACGGCCCGGCATGGCGTCAGCGCAGCAGCACCTCGCCTCAGGATATCGCCGAGGCGACAGCCTATTTATGCTCCGACGCCGGCAAGTTCGTCACCGGATGTGTGCTGCCATTTTTGTATTGTTCATAGATTTCTTTTTGAGGTAACTGACATTATGACCAGAGAAGAATTGATAAAACGCATCAAGGAAACGGCTTATCTGGAGGGCGACTTCGTCCTTCGCAGCGGCAAGCGCAGCAAATACTATCTCGACAAGTATCTCTTCGAGACCTGCCCCGACATACTCAAGGGGCTCGGCGCCGAATTCGCCCGGTACGTCACTGATGACGTCACCCTTATCGCCGGGGCCGAACTGGGCGGAGTCGCCTTAGCCGCGGCGACGGCGATGGAATCGGGCAAGAACTGGGTCATCATCCGCAACAGCAAGAAGGGCTACGGCACGAGCAAGATGGTCGAGGGCGTCCTGAAGGAAGGCGACGTCGTTCTGCTGGTCGAGGACATCGCCACTACCGGCGGCCAGGTCCTCGAAGCGGCTAAAATAATCACCGAAGCCGGAGCTAAGGTCAAAGAGATCATCTGCGTGATCGACCGCAAGCAGGGCGCCGGCGAGAACATCACCGAAGCCGGCTACAAGTTCGGCTCTATCCTGACAAAAGACGACCTCGGCATCAAAGACACCGAGTGATCACAGCGACGACTTGCAACATGGGCATATGGAGAATCTAAATGATCGTAGGCGTTCCAAAAGAAACTAAAACAGATGAGTACCGGGTCGGATTGCTCACCGTTGGTGCCGAGCTTCTGACCAAAGAAGGGCACACCGTGCTCGTTGAGAAAGACGCCGGTGTCGGAAGCGGATTTATCGACGAAGAATATTCTGCGGTCGGGGCCGAAATCGTCGACCGTGCCGAAGATATTTACTCACAGGCCGAGATGATCGTAAAAGTCAAGGAGCCCCAGCCGGCCGAAATTACGATGCTGCGAGAGAAGCAAACGGTCTTTTGTTATTTCCACTTCGCCGCTTCCCGAGAGGTGACTTCCCAATGCCTGAAGAGCGGGATCACTGCGGTCGCTTATGAGACACTGCAGGACCCTTACGGGCGGCTTCCCCTGCTTACGCCCATGAGCGAGGTGGCGGGCAAAATGTCGATCCACGAAGGAGCCAAGTATCTGGAGCGGCCCATGATGGGACGGGGCATACTGTTGGGAGGTGTTCCGGGTGTGGCGCCGGCTAACGTGCTGATCCTGGGCGGTGGAGTTGTCGGCACCAACGCCGCGAGCATAGCCGCCGGGATGGGCGCCAATGTCACCATAATGGACATTAACCTCGACCGGATGCGGTATCTCGACGAGATCATGCCGGCCAATGTTACCACCATATATTGCGATCCGCACGCCGTAGAGGAGTATGCCATCCTTGCGGACCTGATAATCGGAGCAGTTTTGATCCCGGGAGGGCGCACGCCGATGTTGATCGAAAGATCGCTACTGAAAAAGATGAAGACCGGCAGCGTTATCGTCGACGTTTGCATCGATCAGGGCGGCTGTGTGGAGACATGCCGTCCGACCACACATCACGAGCCTACCTACATAGTGGACGGCGTCGTGCATTACTGCGTCACAAACATACCGGGGGCCGTCAGCAGAACGTCGAGCCAGGCGTTATGCAATGCGACGCTGCCGTATGTTCGAGAGCTTGCCTCGCTGGGTGTAGACGCTTTCGCCGCGGTCGACAATGGTCACGCCGCCGCGGTGAACCTGCGGGACCGTCGCCTGGTCAACAAAGCCGTATCAGGAGTCTACCCCGACCTGCCGAAAGGCTAAATAACCGGTAGGATGGACAACTCGGTTGCTCATGCTGTTTACTGCAGTTTCTAAAAGGTGGAAGAATGAAGAATTGTGCTCAATATCTGTTAGCGTGCTCAATCATATTTATGACAGGATGCGAGTCGGTATCTTCAACCAAGAGGGTCGATGAGGAAGTCTACGAGAAGAATGCGATCCCGATCGGTGGCAAGCTGAGTGCGGCGTCAAAGCGGGCGTTGGAAAGAAACTACGCACAGGGCCCGGAGTGGTTCTGCGGTTTTAGAAAGCGCGATCTCAGGGGCGATTTCCGATATGAAGAAGGCGTGATTCGCAGGGACCCGAGCGCGGTTATTTTGGTGGGTGACACATATTACGTCTGGTATACCAAAGGCGAAGGAAAGACATACGGATTCGGCACGGGCGATCCTTCGAAGAAGGTCTTCCCCTGGGACCTGACCGAGGTCTGGTACGCCACGTCGAAAGACGGGTGGGACTGGACCGAGCAGGGTCTGGCCGTACCAAGAGGGCCCGAGGGGGCTTACGATGACCGTGCCGTGTTTACGCCTGAAGTATTGGCCCACGACGGCAAGTTCTATCTCGTTTATCAGGTGGTCAAGGCGCCTTACGTCAATCGCGTGAAGAACAACGTCGGCATGGCCATCGCCGATTCTCCGGACGGGCCGTGGAAGAAGCTGGATGCACCCATTCTCAAACCCGCCGAAAACGGCCAATGGCTGGGCGATGAGGATAATCGCTTCAAAGTGAGAAGACAGGGCGATTTCGACAGTCACAAGGTGCACGATCCTACGCTGCTGTACTACAGGGACAAATTCTATTTGTATTACAAAGGCGAGCGCATGGGCGAGCGCATGACTTTCGGCGGCCGGGAAATCAAATGGGGCGTCGCAATCGCTGACAAGCCGGAAGGGCCCTACGTCAAATCTCCGTACAATCCCATCACCAACAGCGGCCACGAGCTCTGTGTCTGGCCGTACAAGGGCGGGATCGCCGCGATGCTTACGACCGACGGCCCCGAAAGAAACACGATTCAGTACGCCGAAGACGGCGTAAACTTCGAGATCAAATCGCACATCCGCTCCGGCCCGCACGCTCTCGGCCTTGTCCGCTCACTCGACACCGACAAAAGCCCCCTCGAAGCCCTGCGCTGGGGCCTCTGCCACGAGTATCGAGGCAACTGGCAATACATCAGAAGATTCGATAGCTACATGCCCCATGCGTGGTAATCATAGGTGAGTGGTATCAACTTGAATTTGAGACACTGGTTTCTCATCTTAACAGAGGCTGAACCGAGCAGAGCAAACCAGCTTCAGCTGGCAAGATAGGGGCCAAGACAGCCGGTACTGATTCTTGCAATCGCGGGAAGATTCTTCTATGATTGCCTGGCTTAGGATTTCGGAAAGTAGGCTTTCAATGAGTACCGGACTATTGTGTGTGTTGGCGCTGCTGCCTATTATTGCGGTGGCGTTTTTTCTGGTTGGTCTGCGCTGGCCGGCCAGCCGGGCGATGCCGATCTGCTATTTTGTCGCCGCCGCGCTGGCCCTTTTCGTATGGAAAGTACCCGGTGCACGGGTCGCAGCGGCTTCGATTAACGGACTGGTCATTGCGGGAACTCTTCTCTATATCATCTTTGGCGCGATCCTGCTGCTCAACACTCTGAAGGAAAGCGGGGGACTTCGCGCCATCAGAAAGGGATTCACCGATATCACGCCCGACCGGAGGATTCAGGTGATTATCATCGCCTGGCTGTTCGGCGCGCTTATGGAGGCGGTGGCCGGATTCGGGACGCCTGCGGCGATATGCGTGCCGCTTCTGGTCGGGCTCGGATTCCCGCCGTTGGCTGCGGTAGTCTCGGGCATGATCATTCAGAGCACACCGGTATCATTCGGAGCGGCGGGCACTCCGATTCTCCTCGGAGTCAACACCGGCCTGGCAGATTCAAAGATCGTGCAAGACTACGCTCAACAGACAGGCTTTGCAGAGTGGACTGACTTTCTGGCTATGATAGGTTGGAAGGTGGCTCTCCTACACGCGGTTGCCGGTGTGCTGGTTCCGCTGATAGTCGTATCTTTTATGACACGTTTTTTCGGCAAAAACAGAACTTTCCGTGAAGGGTTGGCCGTCTGGAAGTTCGCGATTTTCGCCGGCTTGGCGATGGTAATACCATATCTGACTGTGGCGCTCCTGCTGGGTCCGGAGTTCCCGTCCCTGCTGGGCAGTCTCGTGGGCCTGGTCGTCGTAACAACCGGTGCTCGGAAAGGCTTTTTTATGCCACGGGACGATCAGCATTGGGAATTCGACAAGAGGGAAAACTGGGACAAAAGCTGGACGGGCAAGATCGATATCAGCGAAAACGATAACGGCAAAACGATGGGGCTGCTCAGGGCCTGGATTCCTTATCTGCTGGTGGTGTTGTTGCTGATACTGACTCGATTGGTGGTTCCATTAAAAGAACGGATGTTATGGGAGGTAACGTTGCCGAAACTGTTCGGAACGGATATCGCCCCCAGATTCCAGCCGCTTTACTTGCCGGGAACGATTTTCATTCTCGTATCGCTCATCACGCTGCTCCTGCATCGAATTGACCTAACCTCTTACAGGCGCGCCTGGAGCAGCTCTCTCAAGACCGCGCTGGCGGCGTCAACCGCGCTTGTTTTCACAGTTCCGATGGTGCAGGTGTTCATAAACTCCGATAGTGGAGCCGCCGAGTACGCCAAGATGCAGATAGCGCTAGGCGGGAGCCTTGTGGCTTTAGCTGGTTCGGCTGGGGTCGGGTCCATTCTTGCACCGTTCGTCGGTGGGATAGACGCTTTCGTGGCGGCTAGCAACACTATTAGCAGTATTTCGCTGCCCTCCATGCCAATAGCGCTGGCCGAGGGAGTTGCAGCTTTGGCAAGCTCGGCCTGGCCGATCTTTGCACCGGTTATCGGCGGGATTGGCGCTTTTGTCGCTGGAAGCAACACTATCAGTAATATGATGTTCTCTTTGTTTCAATTCGACGTCGGCCAGCGAATCGGCGTCGATCCGACCTGGGTGGTCGCGCTGCAGGCGGTGGGAGGCGCGGCCGGCAATATGATCTGCGTGCACAATGTTGTTGCGGCTTCTGCCGTTGTAGGATTGTTGGGTAAAGAGGGACTTGTGATCCGCAAAACATTGATTCCCTTTGCCTACTACGCCCTGCTCACGGGGGCAGTGGGTTATTCCATTGTGTGGTTCGGCAAGAGCGGAGCGTTGAACGCGGGGACGGTGATTGCCGCCATGATCGCAGTCGGCGCCATCGCTATCATTCGCTACGGAAACAAGAAGAGATGAGCTTGAAGACTATTGCGCTGCAATTCGGCGGCAGTCAGATTGAGGTGGAAGTGCCCGATACCTCCGATGTCCTGTCAGCTGGGAAGGTCACAACTCTACCGGATCCCGCCGCGGCAGTCCATGCCTGTCTGCGCGAGCCAGTCGGGACCGCTTCCTTGCCGGAGCTGGCGCGGGATTGCGGCGACGCCGTTGTTGTGGTATCGGATAATACCAGACCCGTGCCGTACGGCGGCCCGAAAGGCATTTTGCCGCCGATCATTGAGGCACTCAAAGCCGGCTCGATCAGCAAAATCAAGATACTCGTGGGCTGCGGCACGCACAGGCCTATGGCCGAGCCGGAGTTGAGGGACATGCTGGGTGATTCGGGTTTTCAAGACGGGATCGAGGTGATTAACCACGTTTGTACAGACGAGACAATGTTGCGATCCATCGGTAAAACCGACCGGACGCCGGAAGTAAGGGTCAACCGGCATTACCTTGACGCCCAACTGAAGATCGCCACAGGTCTTGTGGAACCGCACTTTATGGCAGGCTTTTCCGGCGGACGAAAGGCAATCTGCCCCGGCGTTTGCGGCCAGAGTGTAACTTACGGCCTGCACTCGGCTTCGATACTGAACGCCGAACGCTCGACAAATCTGGTACTGGACGGCAATCCCTGTCACGAGGAGGCGTTGCGGATTGCGAGGATGGCGGGTGTCGATTTCATCGTTAACGTGACAATCGACAACAATAAGGAAGTCACGGGAGTCTTTGCAGGCGAGCTGGAAGAAGCTCATCTGGCGGCCGTGGAGCATTTGCGCGGTTATGCGACGATTCCGATAAAAAAGCGATATGACGTGGTGATAACCCAGGCGGGCGATGTCGGCGTCAACCACTACCAGTGCGTCAAGGCTGTCTTCGAAGCTTCTCGAGTAGCCAAACCTGACGGCAAGATTATCCTGTTGGGAAACCTGACCGATCCCGATCCGGTCGGCAATCCGAATTACAAGGACATGCTTGGGCTGGCGATTCGCCTGGGACCGGAGGGTTATCTCGAAAAAATCCTGGATCCGGACCGGACTTTCGTGCCGGATCAGTGGGAGGTGCAAATGTGGGCGAAAGCTTACTGCCGTCTGGCCGGGCCGAAGAAGATATATATTTGTGCTCCGCAATTGGAGGATTGCCCGGGCGATTTGCTGCCGGAGACAAACGTAGCGGCACAGAACAAACGGCTGCCGGGCGAATCGAATATGGATTTCGCACGCCGGATCGTGCAGGAAACCATAGATCAGCTAACACAAGGCGCCGGTGAGAAGGAAACGCTTGTGCTGCCGGACGGGCCTTATGCGGTGCCGCAGTAGGATCAGGCCTGCGTGCCGGCCCAGGGCGACCACATAGGGTCGCCCCTACTCCGTTGGAGATGACTACGAAGGGCTTGCATTTTGCTTGTTTTTTATGCATAATGTGAACTTTTTACGGGTATGAGCCGTAGAAAATTAATCAAAAAGTGTACGCAGAAGGCTTAGTGTCTAACCAGGCGCAAATTATGAAGACAGGTCTGGGCGACGGCAGGTTTTTTGAAGGAGAGTCTTTATGGCAACAGATGTAAAGCAGATCGGAGAGGCGGTTAAGGAAAAAAGCGAGTTTGTAAGGTCACTTTTTGCCGAGATGGACAAAGTCATCGTCGGACAGCGGTATATGCTCGAACGCATGCTGATAGGGCTGCTTTCCAACGGGCACATCCTGCTCGAAGGCGTGCCGGGCCTGGCCAAGACGATGGCCGTGACGGTTCTATCGCGGGCTATAAACGCCGATTTCAAGCGGATTCAGTTCACTCCCGACCTTCTGCCCGCGGATTTGACCGGCACGCAGATATACCGCCAGTCGGACGGGGAGTTTCAGACGCGAAAAGGGCCGATTTTCGCCAACATTATATTAGCCGACGAGATCAACCGAGCGCCGGCGAAGGTGCAGAGCGCCCTGCTCGAAGCCATGCAGGAAAAGCAGGTTACGATCGGCGATGAGACTTTCCCCGTGCCCAGTCCGTTCCTGGTGCTCGCTACGCAAAACCCTATCGAGCAGGAGGGGACATATCCGCTGCCGGAGGCGCAACTGGACCGGTTCATGCTCAAGCTGAAGATCGACTATCCCGGCAAGGATGAAGAACGCGCGATTCTCGACAGAATGGCCGCGACGAATGTTCAGTTCGACATCAACGCGGTCATCAGCCCAGAGGATATCACCCAGGTCAGGAGCGTGGTCGACGAAATATACATCGACGAGAAGATCAAGGACTACATTGTCGATATCGTCTGCGCCACGAGAGATCCGGAAAAATACGGCATAGAGACGGCCAACTTCATAAACTACGGCGCCTCGCCGCGGGCGACGATTTATCTCGCTGTAGCCGCAAAGGCACATGCATTTATTCAGCAGAGAGGCTACGTTACCCCGCAGGATGTCAAGAGCATCGGCCCCGACGTCCTGCGCCATAGAGTGATCGTCAGCTACGAAGCCGAGGCTGAGGACAAGACCAGCGAAGACATTATCAAGACGATCTTTGACAGCGTCGAAGTGCCGTAGGAGAGGTACAACCAATCTTGTCTTGAGATGCCATGATTCCGCAGGAACTAATAAAGAAGATAAGACAGATTCAGATCTACACGTCCCGGACGGTGGACGCCAGCTTTGCAGGCCAGTACGAGAGCGTCTTCAAAGGCCGCGGCATGCAGTTCGACGAAGTCCGCGAGTATACACCCGGCGACGACGTTCGCACCATCGACTGGAATGTTACAGCTCGGACGGGAAAGGCATACATAAAGCGATACGTCGAAGAGCGCGAGATGACCGTGATGTTCGCGGTCGATCTGAGCGCATCGGGCGATTTCGGCACGGTCAACAAGATGAAGAACGAGCTGGCCGCCGAGTTCTGCGCGGTTCTTGCTTTTGCCGCGGCCAAGAACAACGACAAGGTGGGGCTGCTGATTTTCACCGACCGGATAGAGCTGTACATCCCGCCGAAAAAGGGCATCCGACACATGCTCAGGCTGATTCGGGAACTGCTGTATTTCAAAATGTCCAAAAGGAAAACCAATATTGGCGGCGCGCTGGATTACCTTGCCAAGGTCATACGCAAGAAGGCGACGGTCTTTCTCGTGTCCGACTTTATCGAGACCGGATTCAAGAAACCGCTGAGTCTTCTGAACAAACGGCACGATGTGATTGCGGTCTCCGTTCGCGACCGGGCCGAGGTTGCTTTGCCCGCGGCGGGATTGATCGAATTCGCCGACGCCGAAACGGGACAGATAATTCTCGTCGATACGTCCAGCAGGAGATTTCGAAATCAATACGGCGGCAGAAGCGAGCGGCGTTTCGAAGAGCTGAAGAATATGCTGCGAACAATAAACGTTGATTGTATAAGCATCAGCACGGACAAGCCGTATGTACAGGACCTGGTTCGGTTCTTCCATATGCGACATAGGAGATTATAAATAACCGGTAGGGTGTGCACCGCACACCAGAATATGATCGGTGGGGCAATACCATAAGGCATCCCCAAGGGAGCCCCACCCTACATGGAGAAGAATTAATGGAAGAGAAACTGGATTTTTCGCTTCCCGAGAAGAAGCAAAGAAACGCCGCGGCTAATTGGATCATAATCGTATTGCTCCTGATCCTCACGGCTTTGACGGCTGCGAACCTGGTTCTCAGACCGAAAGTCTCGGCGAACGCAGGTGACGCGGCAGGCTCATGCCTGTCGGCCGAGCAGGTCGGGCAATTGGCCGGAAAACTTGCTCAGCGAAACCTGCACGTCCGGGCGGCGGAAGTCTGGCAGGATTACCTGGCACGCGGCGAACTAACCGACGCCGAGCGCGCCAAGACAATGTTCCAGATCGCAACGCTTCTGGAAAAAGCCGGTCTTTATGACAAGGCGATTGAATTCTACTATCGCAGTGAAACAGTCGCCGAGCTGGACGAACTGAAATCTCAGATCAACGCGCATATAAAGGAGTGCTTCGAAAAACTCGGCAAATTCTCGGCATTGCGTTACGAGCTGATGGATCGAACGAGCTTCGAAGCGGCTCCGCCGGCCGGCGCGAAGATAGTGGCCGAGATAGGCCCTGAGAAGATAACAGAAGCCGACCTCGATGCAATGATCGAGAATCAACTGGAGCCTATGGCGGCCTTCATGTCAGCCGAGCAACTGGGCGAACAGAAGAAAATGATGCTCGAACAATACAAGGCGCCCCAGGCCAAACAACAATATCTGCAAGAGTGGCTTGAACAGGAGGTGCTGTACAGGCAGGCGCTGCAAGAAGAACTGATTGACAAGCCCGAGGCCAGGAAGTTGATCGATCAGTTTACACGCCGTGCACTGATCCAGCTCGTCATGAACAACGAGCTGGCGAGCAAGATCAATATTACCGAAACCGACATTCAAACATACTACGCGGCCAACAAGGGCAAGTTTGTCGATCCTGCCAAAGCGACGATAAGCCACATACTCGTCGACGATGAAGAAAAGGCCGCCGAGTTGATAGGCAGGATTAAGGAAGGCGAGGATTTCGCCGAACTGGCAAAGGAGTTCTCGACGGACGCCGATACGAAAGAAAACGGCGGCAGGATCGAGACGGAAGTTCAGGAGGGCTCATACGTGCCTGGAATTGGCGCCGAAGCGGAGTTGAACGCGAAGATATTTGCCGTCGAAGCCCCTCAGGTTATCGATGAGCCCTTCAAGACCGAAAAGGGCTGGGAGATCGTAAAGGTTGAGACGATGGTTCGGCAGCGGCAGAAGCAGCTTGACGAAGTCAGGCAGCAGGTGATGTCGATGCTGAAAAATCAGAAAAGCCGGGACGTCCAGCGGGATTTGATAGAACAGTTGATGAAGAAGTATAATGTAATTATCCACACGTCGGCATTTGGTGGAAAGCAGGAGAACGAAATGTAGAGTGTGCTTTGCACACCACAATTTGATTGGTGGGCAGAGCCCGCCCTACGGGACATATGCGAAAGTATTCGGCAAGACAATTATTTGCTTCGTATATG
>Ga0180433_10011066_pt1 | contig 10752 bp, 11 predicted proteins | sample SS_ome_8_FD_132980 | JGI IMG/M metagenome (GOLD analysis project Ga0180433, IMG submission 132980) | Hypersaline lake sediment archaeal communities from the Salton Sea, California, USA - SS_1_D_1 metaG | ecosystem: Environmental > Aquatic > Non-marine Saline and Alkaline > Hypersaline >...
AAAGAACTAACTGGTGCTGCTTTAGACATTGCAAAACATAGCGGGCGTAAAGTTTTTTTTAATTAAAAAAAACGCATAAAAAAGTGACCCAAGAGGACATGAAAATCGCTATTAACATGATCTAAAGCAAAGCTCAAGCTTCAAATTATTAACCCTTTTTTTTTTTTTTATTTTTAATTTATGATTTAAATAAATCTTGTTATAAATCCCTTATTCCTATTTTAAAAAAGCTTTATTCTTTTAATAACTACAAATTAAATCTTTGGTTATGGAATTTCCATAACTAAAAAATAAATAACTAATTTTACTTATTATGAGCCAAAAAAAGAGACCATATAATAAACTCACGTCAATTCCTCTTCAGCATGTAGTTATTAATGATCTATTTTGGTCAAATAGACAAGAGATAAATCGAAAAGTAGCAATTCACCACCAATATGAGCAATTAGAAAAGGCAAATCATATCAATAATTTCCGTATAGCAGCAAATCTTAAAAATGGGCGACATAAGGGGGAGTTATATTATGATTCTGACTTATATAAATGGTTGGAAGGAGCTTGTTATATCCTTCATCATAATGAGGATGAGGAGCTAAAAACAAAAGTGGATGAAATTGTAGAACTTATTCTTAAATCACAACTCAAAGATGGGTATATTAATACATATTTTTCCACCAATTTTATTGAGAAACGATTTAGTAATATTACATTCATGCATGAACTATACTGTGCAGGACACTTGATCGAAGCGGCTATTGCGCACTATAATGCTACTGGTTCACGAAGATTTTTAAATAATGTTGAACGGTTTATTGATCTAATTTTTACGATATTTATGGAAGAGAAAAAAATAAATCCACCCGGACATCAAGAAATAGAATTAGCTTTGCTTTCATTATATCAACTAACAAATAAAAAAAAGCATTTTTTACTGGCTGAAGATTTTATTAACCGGAGGGGAAAAGGTGCTAATTCAAAAAGATATATTTTTAATCAATTTCTTAATCTTAACTCTATTTTAAAACAAGTTAAAGATCTGGGGTTAAAGGAGGGGGAAAGTTCTGAAATCGAAGATTTTTACTCAAACCTTTCAATTAAAGAGCGAATTAAATTCTATTATGCTATTCTTAATGGTACGTGTTATCAACTTGACACACCAGTACGGATGATAAAAGATCCTGTAGGTCATGCGGTAAGAGCTATGTATATGTTTAGTGCCATGGCGGATCTTTATGCTGAAAACGGAGATAAGCATCTAATAAATGCTTTAGTGAGATTGTGGTCAAAAATAATAGAAGGAAAAATGTATATCACTGGCGGTATTGGCTCTATTAAAGGAATTGAAGGTTTTGAAAAAGATTTTAAATTAAGGATTAAAAGATCGTACTCGGAAACTTGTGCTGCGGTTGGGTATCTGATGTGGAATTGGAGAATGCTTCAAATTACAGCACAAGCTAAATATTCTGATTTAATCGAAAAAATATTATATAATTCCTTGTTAGTTGGTCAATCCCTCGATGGAAAAAAGTACTCTTATACAAATCCTCTTATTTCCAATGGAGATTATGAAAGAAAAGAATGGTTTTTATGTCCTTGTTGTCCTCCAAATCTTGCTCGCACTATTGCTTCTCTTGGTCAATATATTTATAGCAAATCAGACAAGGGATTTTTCATCCATCAATATATTGGGAGTACAGTTCAAGGGGAGATTAATGACATTCCTATTAAAATTCATCAGCAAAGCCAATTCCCATGGCAAGGGAAGGTTAAAATAAAAATACTGCTTGAGCAAACCAATATACTTCCTTTTAATATATCTCTAAGAATCCCAGAGTGGTCCAAAAAATCAGAGATTTGTATTAATAAAGAAAAATTAATGATGGTTCCATCCCGAAACAATTATTTCGACATAAGTCGAACCTGGAGCAATGATGATGAGATTTCCCTTATGTTTGAAATGAACCCCCATTTTATAAAAGGCGATCCCCGAGTTAAAGATATTAAACATAAATTGGCTATAGCTAATGGTCCATTAATATATTGTTTAGAACAAAAAGATAATAGGGGATTTGACATAAATGATACACGAATTCGAGTAGAGAGCTCTCTTGATATTACCTATAAGAATGATTTATTAGGAGGAATAAATGTCATTGAGGGAACTACATTTACAGGGGAGAGATTTGTTGCGATTCCTTATTATGCATGGAATAATCGAGGTCCATATACAATGCAAATATGGCATAAAAAAATTTAGTCTGCAAAAACCGTATTAAAGGATCATTTACTGCTCAGTATTAATTTTTAATTATAAGCTAAATTCAATCAGAATATCTCTTTCGTATATTTTTCAAAGAGTGATTCTGTCATCAAATTGAATGCCTCCTCAACATTTTGACCTGTTTTTGAAGAAAGCTCAACAAATGAGGATAAGTTATATTTTTTTGCGGCTAGAATTCCCTCGTTTCTAGGGACAGCTCTAAATTCTTCTAAGTCGAGTTTCGATCCTACGAGCATTATTGGTATATCTCCAGCATGCTCTCTGATGATCTGAGTCCAATCAGGTAGGTGGTCGATCGTAATAGAATTAGTGATGTCGTACAGGAAAAATGCAGCGTTTGCTCCTTTACAGTATTGAGATAGTAGAAATCTAAATCGTTCCTCCCCTCCAAAATCCCAAATTTGTAATTTCACTTTCTTTCCTTTAAAATTAGTGGTTTTAGAATAAAAATCAACTCCGATAGTGAGTTTCAAATCTTCAAGAAAGAATCCGGAGATATATCTAATTGTGAGTGAGGTTTTACCCACACTTGCATCCCCTAACATCATAATTTTGAATGTGAAATCGTAATCAGTCATATTGCTTAACAAATTAGGAATTTAGGTTATTCTACCATACTTTAATGATAAATACATTAATAAGAACTGCCTTTTTTTGTTAAATTTATACCCATACAATTCTTTATTATTAACATTTATTATTATTAGTATTTAATATTTCTTTCTAAAAAACTTCTCTATCGAAAATAAGGTTCATAATATTAGAATTAAGAAATTAAATACAGAGTGTGCTAATGAACTGGGAATCAAAGAAAAATTCGAATAAATGAAAACTAATGCTAATATAAATCCAATGGTAAAATAGTAGCCGAAATAGCTAATGATTGTAGATATTGGAACAAGGAAAGGGGGTACATGGAATAAGGCAAAAAAAACCGAAGAAATCACGATGGCATAGATAAGAGGCATTTTTGGCTTTAATTTTGAAATAATAAAACCACGGAAAAAACTCTCTTCACAAGGTCCGATGATGAAAAATTGAATTATTACAATGATAAAGAATTGTAGGTAGGTTGGATTTACCAACTGGGTGCTTATGGCATTCTCAGTACCTTCAGATACAAATTCCTCACTAAAAACAGATATTGCTATAATATCTCGGAAAAAAAATAAAATAAGAGTACTTAATATGACTAATCCAATGCCAATAAAAATTCCTAGTACTGCTTTTATAAGTTTATTAATAAAGTTTGAAAAGGAAAGCTTCACTCCAATATGATGCAGTTCTTGCTTTATAGTCGTCGTTGATATCCACGACGATATTAAGGGAGGAACTATAATAAATAAGATCTCGAGTGTTGATAAAATGATTAAAACCCAAGGATTTTCTCCAAGTTGAATCATTACTCTAAATAATTATATCCGTATTTTAAATATATCTTAGAAATCATAAAATCGAATATCTCGTTGATTTTAATAATAATTTGTGAATCAAATATTTTTAATGAAAGCGCAAGATGAAAATCTCAATTTGAATGGAATCGAAAAATATAAAGAGGCAAAATCTGATGAGATGGGTTTAACTAAAGAGCAGATATTGCTTAACAACATTCAGAACATAGCAGAAGAATATCAAGAAATTGAACTCTTAAAAAAGAAGTTTGTATCTGCCATTATCGACAATTCGGATGAATTAGATTTTTCTGAATTTATTAAATACCCCAATTATGATATTAAAGAGAATCTTATAAAAAAAAAGATACAAATGTCGAACATTAGTGGTTTATATGTAGTATCTGTTGATGGAAGTTCCGTGATCAAAAAGTTTATGAATGTAGACTTCTCGTTTTTGAAAGCAATAGCAGTAAGATATTATTTCTACAAAAATCACTCCTCAAAGATTGAATATTATCCTGACTTAAGTGGGTTTAATAACTATGTGGTCCAAGGTAATTATTTTAACCTCGAAGAAACTACAATGGAAGCAAAAGTTTCAATAGATATGACATTCATGGAAATAAGTTTGTTAAATAAATTAATTGAGAAAAAACCACATATAGATTTAATCATTATTGATGGCTCTATTGTTATAATGCCAATTAATTTATTGTTTACCCAAGATATAGATATAGCAAAAAAATATGATAGGCTCCTAAGAGAATACCAGAAATTATATAAGCATTGTAAAGATAATGGAATAATCTTAATTGGTTCAATAAAAGATACGAGAACGTCAGCGCTGACCCATCTACTTGGAAATTCTATCTTGATGTCCAAACCAAGCTATAATCATTTAAGTACTTTTGTCGATATAAACTATCGACAAGTGATTGAATATTTTTCGGACATGGATCTTTACCATCGATTATTAAATAAGGCTGAAAGAAGTTGTATTTTTGCTTGTAAAAAGGATATAGACAAAATAAGGGATACCGGAATCAAGAAAGAAATTCCTTATTATTTTCCATTAAGCTTTTACGCATTCTATCTGAAAACTACGCAATATGACACACCATGTCGTATTGAGTTTTTTATGGATGAAAACCAGTCAATTGAGGATGCTAAAAAAAGAGCTAATTTAATTTCTTCGATTTTATTGCCCATATCTAGCCTAAATGAATATTATGGCTTACCTATCCCTCAGATCGAAGCGCATAAAAGAGCAGTATTCAAACCATCAGAAATTGATTTGTTATTTAATAATCTTTCAAGAAAAATAAGTGGTTATGGAATTAATTTATTAGAAAAACGGAGATCACGGCGACCCTTTTAAAGAGAAATTCGAGTAGCCTTATTTAGGATTATATCCTCAAAAAAAATATGTGTCTTAGCAACTTCTTCTGTTTGAAATCCTAAATAATTTAATTTTTCGGTAATATTCTCTTTTTCCACTCTGCTAGAGGTTATATAGTAGAGTAGTGCGACGGTATTAGGAGCAAGATTGAGAAATTTAAGTACTTCATTAAAAAATTCAATTAGAGTTTCATAGCCCATTTCTCCACCGCTCCAGCTATGATCAAGATCGCTAAAGGATTTTTTCCCATTTTCTTCTAATGCGGGTAAATAAGGAGGATTAAAAATTATTATGTTAAATTTATTTTGCAATTTATCAGGAAAAGATTGAAATAAATTCGAGTGGATAAAGTGAATTTTTCCTTTTGTATTATTTAATTTTTCATTTTTTTTTGCACAATTTATTGCTTCCTTTAGTATATCCGATGCATAGATTTTCGGATTGAAATTTATAAGCCTATTGGCAAGTAATTTAAGATAAATGGCGATAATTCCCGTTCCTGTCCCCATATCCAATAGGTAACGAACTTTTTTTAAACTATATCCATCAAAACTAGAATCTGTAATTGTTTTTTTAAAATAATCAATTAAAAGGAATGTATCATCTGATGGAGAGTAAACGTTTTCACTCCTAAAATTAATAGTTGGTTCATCGAAAGTAGTTATTTTAAAATTCACCTTTCATTTTTTGGTCCAATAACTCATAAAATTTCTCACTTAGAACGATAAAATCATCGTATTTAAACTGGGAAAGTTTTACATTATTAAAATCTATAGAAGCTAAATATAGTTTTAATTCATTTTTTGAAATCAGATCTGACTTTATTGTATTCAAATATGAGTGAATTGCATTTGAGAGATTTTTATTTTTATAGGGCATAATCCCTGAAATAAACTCTAAAAAAAAGGCTCTAGTCTCCTTTGATTTCAAAAAAGGATGGATAACCTCTCTAGGAAGCACTTTAATCATTGAAAGCTCGATTTTTGGTGATGGATAAAAGGCATTAGGAGATATTGAGACTTTTTGCATAGGAATCATGAATGCATTAAAATTTATGGAGATTCTTGAGAAGTTTTTATAGCTATTTTTGAGAAATATTCTATTAGCTATACTTTTTTCAATAATTAATGTACCAATGGGAGGTGAAACTTTGTAAAAAATTTTTTCTAGTATAGGTCCAGTTATGGAGTAAGGAATATTGGAAACTACTTTATTATGAGGAGGAATATTAGTATTCAAGATATCTTCATTGATTAATTGGATATTTGGAGAAGATGAAAATTTAGTTTTTAGGTATTGGTAAAGAGTTTTATCGATTTCATATGCATAAACTTTATCTACTAGCGTACTCAATTCGAAGGTTAACGCTCCTAATCCGGCTCCAATTTCTAACACTATATCATCGCTGGTAAGCTCAGAAATCGAAATTATCTTTTTTAAAATATTTTCATCGATTAAAAAATTTTGACCCAGCTTTTTCTTTGGTGAGAGCTTTAATTGTTTTAGGATAGAAAGAGTCTCATTTCGATTCATTTTTTATTCATACTTCTGAGTCTTTGAAAATAAGTAATACTTTACTCCTTCTCGTTGCAACTCTTTGACTATCCTCTGTGCAATTAGTTTTGAGGGATTTGAAATGCTTGTTCTATCGATAATATCTTGAAAGGTCGTAAATTTTTGGCGATTTCGTGCATTTAATATATCCCACATATGTTTTTGTCCCACTCCGGGGAGTAATTTTAAGGCATGCATTCGTGGTGTAATCGATGTAGAATTATTGAAAAAGGTTATGAATTCATTTTCGTAATTTTTTACCTCGTTTTCGAGTATTGGTTCTAAAAGAGCTTTTGAAGTATTAGTTAAATCATAATAATCAATCTTTTTAATAACATCCCTCAATTGATTCTTATTGGTAAATTCTTCATAAGTATTTTTTTCTTGAACTTTGATATCTGCATCCTTATTTAGTTTAACTTCATACAAAACAAAATCAGGCAAAGTAATTACTTGTGCTATGGGCGTTTTGGACCAAGTCGGTTTATCATCTTCAGGATGACCATGGAGTAATATATCTAATATAATTACCTCTCGAAACTTTTTGATAAATTGTTTCTTTTTTCTCGGACCTCTCCTTTGATAATCTGGTTTTTTCGGAGGTCTTCTGTATCGATCCCGAGGTCTTTCCATATCCACCAATTCTCTTTGTAATTACTATCTTGATATCCATAATAGATATATTTTTTAAAATCTCTTGTATAAAAAGCCTTTTTCATTAAAAGTTATAGCCACAAGAATTTATAAATTCTTCGATGTAAATATGAAAATTTAGCCTCTTCTCAGCAAATTTATTTTAATTCTTCTATTTGGTATAAAAGATCTTGTAATTGACTATCATTTAATGTTTTTCCTATAAAACTTTTTTCTAAAATCATTCGTAATTCGGGGACTGTCTTAGGAGCGATATTAATAATATTGATGGCATAAACATCTTCAATTTCGAATTTTTCCGTTAAAAATTTCAAAATTTTTTGAGCGGATTTTTCCTCGAATTTAGCGAACTTATTTACGTAATTGTAAGTAATTTCTTGAAAATGAGATAATCCTTCTTCTGAGTCTATTTCTTCAACATCTTCCTTTACTTTTTCCATTATTTTCTTTACTTCCGGAATTGAAACCGATTTCTCACTAACTTTTCGTCCCGACATAATACTTTCAACCTTTATATCATTGTATTTATAATTATGATCCTTTGTTTAATCGCAGATGTTCTTTTCCAACTATCAATTTTTTTTTTGATCTCCCCAATTTCACATCAACTTCATAACAACGCCCTCTTGCCCCACTAATCGTTCCTGTGAGTCCGTGATATCTTCTATGCGGCATGCCTCTCTTTTGTTGGGAGGGATCAGTTATAATATCTACTTTATGCCCGATCTCATATTCTCTTAAATATTTATCGATGGATCGCAGTCCTTTCTCTCTTGCCTTCTTTCGATGTCGTTTTCGGGTCTTATTTCTATAGCCTTTATGTAGGGTCATCTTCTCCACTAAATAACAAATCAATAATATATAAATTAGAGTAAGTAATTTTATACGGGATAATTTATTTATTTTTTGCTTTTATTCCCTTATTAAGAGTATTAATAGATTTTCAAAACATCTAATTCTTTACAGAGGAGGGAGCTATTGAAAATTTCGGCAAAAGATGGCTTTGTTCGCCCATCATCTCCCGTAATCAATTCTTTAACATACACTCCCCCTTGTGTTTCAATAATAAATTCAAAAAATCTTGATTTTCGATATTTTCCCTCGATATTATAAATAGTTTTCTCTCGTACTTTATCACTTCGTCGATGGGAAACTCGAAGAGGGGTCCTTTGTTTGATTTTATTATCGATAAAGATGTCCTTAAGTTGGACTAATTTATTATTAAAATTTTCTTTGTTAATCTTTTGTTTAGAAACAACTTTAGCAAGATAAGTTTTCCTGGTTTGCTCTGCATTTTTTTTTAGACTCTTCACCTCTACTTTAGAACTATATCGTAAATTAGAGATTTTTATCTTTCGTTTGTTTTGTTTATTCACTTTTTTCTGAATTCTTTGAAGATTCAATGTTCTTATTTTAGGATTTCTCAGTTCTAAAATAAAAGGGCGGCCCTCACCTAGCATGCGAACGTCAATATCTTCTCGTCCGCCTCCATGAAATTTTGAATCGGTGGCCAAGGACTCAGATATGAAGATGGGGGACATCAACTCTTCTACACTAGTTTCATATTGTTTACCTGTATATTTACATAACTTACATCCCTTTCCCTTACAATTACTACAAAACCAATGAGTTTGTGGTATGGTTCGTAAATATTTATTATATCTTCCATAAATAAAGACTGCCCTTATTAAAAGATTGATAGAGTGGGATTGTGAATTTAAGTTAAAGATAATAGTAATATCGGGGAATAAAAATTCGGGAGGTTTTTTTAAATCATTTGATATTATTTTCCCAACCTCACGATTAAAGTGAGTTTTAATGGATTCTGATTCAAGTAAATTAAACTCAGCTTTAAATTTATCTTCTAAGTTAATCAATTGAGAATCAACAGATGATCCGACTAAAAAGTTATCGAACTCAATATCTTCAGTTTGAGATTTGGCATCTTGAGCATAAATCTCCAAATGAGAAAAAATATCGCCACACAAATAACATTTTTTAGTAGATTTAATTGGACATACTTCAACTCCTTCTTTCTTTAATACCTCATGAGCAGGAATAAAATTCGCTTTCTCGGCTAATAACCTTAAATTTTTAATGGAGTCTTCCTGTTTCTCGCTCGAGGAAATTAAATGGTGGTGACTCTCCATTGTAAGCGCCAATAATAATGAATGGCCGCGCTCAAAATTGGTAGTATTGGTTCCTAATAACGAAAACATTCGCCCTAAACAAGGAACACAGATATAATATTTGTGATAGATCTCTAAAACTTTCTCAAAGATAAACATGCTCAAGAATAATAATGAGAGATCATATTAGGATTTATTGATTAGGCTCTTTCAGATAAGGGAGGATTAAAAAAATTTTAAAAGAAAATTTTATTTTTCTATCTAATTTTATTTCATTTTTATTTAAGGAATTAGTGGTTCGATTATGAGGGAAAAAAAAACTGGTTTTGTCAAGTGGTTCGATTATAAAAAAGGTTTTGGGTTTATTACCACTGATACTGAAGAAGATGTATTTGTTCATTTTTCAAATATCTTAATGGACGGCTTTAAAAAATTAGATATAGGAGATCAAGTCGAGTTTGAATTGAAAGAATCGGAAGATGGAAAAGGTCCAGAAGCACTTAATGTAAAAGTGATTTCAAAGGATAGAAGATATTGAATTAGAATTCAATCTTAGATATTACAAAAATAAAAAAAAAGAAGTTATTTTTCCCACTCAAAGTCAAGAGTAACAAATTTTTTAGTGTAAAAGTATGTGAGTATTAGTATAAAGGAGCATATAGGGCCCCATAAAACTAAACCTAAAGAATAAGTCAAAGTTCCTACAGTAATTTCAGGCAAGGACAAGATTGATCCAACTATTAATGGCCCAAAAGCTTGGAAAATATTAAGCATTATACTTGGGAAACCTGAGTAAATACCCGCTTTTAAGTTTCCTGTACGTTTCTCATCATCTTCAGCTAGATCTGCATAGTATATATAGGGAAATAGACTCCAACCAGCTAGTGATGCTGCTATAATCAGTATAAAGATAATTCCAAAGATTATATTAGAGGCAAATGGTAATAATCCGATAAGAGTTGTTGGTAGGAGGATTGTTGCAAATAAAAACAATGTTAATAATGCTTTCTTCTTACCTTTATTCTGTATCCGTTTTCTCCAAAAGATTAACGTAACTATAAATCCAAGTACAAGAAAAACAGCCACGAGATAATATTGTAAGTCGCTTAAACCTAAGACTAATTCAATAAAATTTAACATCACAGTAGTGATAATAGCCCAAGCAAAACTAGCAAAACCTTGCATAAATACTATAAGCATATAATTTTTGTTTTTGACAATTATTTTTAGGTTTTCAAGAAGATTGGTATCTGTTTCGAATTTTGGTTCGGTAGGCATCGTAAATACAATTAAGTAGTACAAGACAATGACAAGAATTCCAAATATTAAAATCGGAAAAAG
>Ga0180433_10011067_pt1 | contig 10752 bp, 26 predicted proteins | sample SS_ome_8_FD_132980 | JGI IMG/M metagenome (GOLD analysis project Ga0180433, IMG submission 132980) | Hypersaline lake sediment archaeal communities from the Salton Sea, California, USA - SS_1_D_1 metaG | ecosystem: Environmental > Aquatic > Non-marine Saline and Alkaline > Hypersaline >...
AATACAGAGGAAGAGTATTTGATGAAGAAGGAGATAAAGTATTATTTTAAGGAGAGAAAAAAGATATGAAAAAGACACCAATAATAGGTTTTGATGGAATACCAAAAGGTATCAATGTCCTTGTAATGAAGGATAAAAGATATGGTGATTATGAAGTATTCAGAGCAGATAATATTGATAAATTATTAGCAGTATACAAAAACAAAAAAGAATTGGAAAAAGCAATATCAGAAAATAATTGGATTGTGATATAAAGAAATGAAATACACACCAATAATAAAAGTAAAACCAAAAAGCAGTTTAGGAAAGTTTGTAAGTAAAGATACAACTAATTATTCTTTTTTATTTGGAGATTTTGATAACGATAACATCAAAAATGCAGATGATAAATATCCTTTTGACCCAAGTCGTTCAGAGACAACAGGTGAAATACTTTTAACAGAAGAACTTCATAAGATAAGAAAACATGCTATTCAATGGGAAGAAATTACACCAAAAGTTGCAAAAAAAGTTGGAGCTGATAAATATAGAATTAAAACAGCACAATCTTGTATTAACAAAATGAGAAGAAAACATCTTGATGATTTTACTGATATTGGAGCAATGATTATTTTAGTTGATAGTGAAAAAGATATCAAACCAACTGTTAGAAAAATAAAGAAAAAATACAACACTATAATTAAAGAAAAAAACTTTTATAGAAACCCAAAAGATGGTTACTATGTTGCATATCATTTAGTTGTTCTTGCAGGTAAGAAAAAATTACCTGTTGAAATTCAAATCAAAACAAAACGCCAAGCGAAATTCCATGATGAAGTTACACACACAGGATACAAACGTGGTTTTTTCAGTGAATCAGATAAGAAAAAACTTCATAAAAAAATGATGAAAATAAGAGATATGGATAAGAGGTGAAATAAATGGGAATAAAAAAATTTACAGATAGTTTATTAAAAAAAGGATATAAAATGAGAGAGTGAAATAAAAATGGCAAGAAAAGAAAACGCTTATATAATAACATATACAAGTAAATATACAAATAAAAAATTAGTTTACGATAAAATTTTTTATAATAAAAAAGAAGCTAAAAGAATAATCAAATGGATGTTAGAAGAACAATATATGTATAAAAATCCAAGAATAAAGAAGGTAATATAATGGCAAACAGCAAAAGTGAAAAAAATATTTAATGAAAGAGTTAGAGAAGCAAGGAGTTGGTAAAATGAAGAAGACACCAATAATAAGAATAAAACCTATGAATATTCCAATGATGAAAAGTTATGATGTTGTTGGTTATGTTGAAAATGCAGATACATATTGTTCAAGTTGCGCAATAGAAAAAACAAATCCTATTTTTGCAGGTAGTGAATGGGATTATCAACCATATTGTAGTGAATGTGGTGCTAAAATATCTGTTAGTGTAATATAATGAGAAGATGATATAATGTTTCAAAGAGCAAAAAAAACTGATTGGTATAACAAAGGTGGAATGGTAGGTTATAGATGGGCAAAAGAAAATCTTCAAGCTATAGAATCAATTATAAAGAATCCTAATTTAAATAAAACAAGTATTCAAAAATTCATTATAAAAGGTGTTTTAGATTTTAATAAATACGATTGGCATTATTTTAATAATTTTACAACAAAAGATATTGCTCATTTAAAACATGCTCTTAAAAAAGTAAACAAATCAAATGTTGTTAGTGAGTTACATTGGATTGAAGCAAGAACAGGTATGTTAAGAACACCATTAACAAAAACATTACACGTACTTGCATATAAATTACAACCAAAAAAATATTTAGAATATGCATCAAGGGATTACAAATTTTATGGAATGGATGATAAACAAGCAAAAGAAAGAGCAATATCATTAGTTAAAAAATGGGAAAAAGAAATATGAAATACGATTCAATTCAAGAACCAAAACCGCATCATACATGTATTTGTTTGAATTGTGATTATATATATCAACGAAGGAAAAAAGTATCAAAACAATGTCCTCGTTGTGGTTATAAATATAAAAAAATATTAAAGAGTGAGTTCTACAAGACACCTTGGAAAACTCATATTGGTAAAAATATGGAAGAAAAAAGGAAGTATTTGGTATGAAAAGAAGTTCTGCAAAAAGAAGTATGAAGTTTAGAACATCAGGAAGAAGACGAAGAAAAATAAAACCAAAGAGGCGAAGATGATATACGTTGCATTTTATGATAATATAGGTTTCAACAGTGAAGTTGTACCTGTAGAGTTTTCTTCTGAAAAACAATTAAATGCCTTTGTTGATAAATATCAATATTTTGGTGGTTATAAACAATTTAACTATGATGTTCATGGTGGAAACAAAAAAGAATTTGTTGAATGGTTAAATAAAACAAAACCTTTGAAGTTTTATTCAAGAGAACCACAAATAACAAAATATAGAGGAGAGAAACTTTATACATATATGATGTCTATTTTTGGAATAAAAATAAGGTGATATTATAGAAGATTATTGGGGAACAAAAAAATTCTACAGGTATGGTTCTAAAAAAGGTATTGCAGGTAGTTGGGGAGATACAAATCCAAATACTTATTCACATTTTAAAAAATATGGAAAACATACTTTTACATTTGATAATAATGATAAAATATTATATGTAAATGTACCAACAGGAACAACTGTTTGTAGTGAATATATTTATAAAAAATTTATTACACCAAAACAAAGAAAGGATTTTAAAATATTTGTTGAAAAGTATGGTGATGATGATGTTATTATGGATATAATAACAGCGATAGGAGCAAAAAGAAAAGGTTATGATGGTGTGATATTCACAGACGGAAATTTTTTCAATCAAGCAATAGATTTAAGAAATCATAATTTAAATGATTTAGAAAGAGAATATAAAAAAATATTATTAGGGGAATATGATTAAGAAAAAATAATGTGATATTATGAGACCAAGACGAGGATATGGAAGAAAAGAAAGGAGATGTATGGTTGTTCTTTGGTTGGGCATCGTGCTAGGGGCGATGAAACCAGAAAAAATTCAGAATGTAGAATGGTGGTGAAACATATGATAGAACTACCAATAAAAAAAAGGTACAAATCAGAAAGATATAAAGGACGATTGATAAAATTTAAGGAATATGCAGAACCGAGTTTAAAGAGACCAGTTATTGCATATTGGAAAGACTATGAGCCAATTTTCAATCGATATGGAAGGAGTGAACATTTTGATGGTTTCAAAAAAGTAGATGTTCATAGAAGTGGCAAGACAAAGAAAGTTGCTTTGATAGAAGCGAAAAAAAAGATAGATGTACTATCAAGATGGGATTATTTAAATTTGAGGCGATAGAAATGCCAAGAAAAGGATATGGAAGAAAAGATGGAAGTAAAAGAGGCTTAAAAGCTGGTGGTCGTGGAAGAAACAAAACATCAATTTGTAGACATCCTAAAAAGAGGAGATAAAATGGTATTTCATCAATTATATGGAAGAGATAAAGGAACAAAACGCTGGTATAAATGGGGATATCCTAATACATACGAAATTATAAAAGCTGAATATAATGCTTTTAAAAAGAGTAAAAAATATAAAGGAATTGAATTTAAAATGAAAAGAGCTTATCCTAAAAAGAGGAGATAAAAAATGTATATACTAATAACGTATGAAGGATTTGGACCACAAGAAATTGTAAGTTTTTATAAAACAAAAAAAGAAGTTGATGATATTATTAACTTTTGGAAAAAACAAGGAAACTATCCAAATTTTTATTTAGCAAAAGTGATTAAATATAAAAAATGATGTGATAAAAATGGTTAGACACTTAACATTAAATCAAGCAAAGAAATTAAGAGTTGGGCAAACACTTTATCATTTAAAAAATAAAAATGCTGATGGTACAGCTCAAAGATGGAAAGTTAATGGTAAAGTAAAAACATGGAAAACAAAACCAGAAAAAGTCCAAGTTCCTGTAAAATATGGAATGTATGGTTATGATTATGTAACTGAGAACGATTTAAACATGGTATCACTAACTGAACCAAAAAGAGTTAAGAAAAAAGCAAGAGTTTGAATATTAAAAAAAAGTTAACATTTAAATAATAAAACTATAATATTAATAACATGAATAAATCAAAGATACTAAAAGAAATACAAGAAATAGAAAAAAATAACGAATTAACATTAATAGAAAAAGAATATAAAATACATGATATTGAAAGAAGATACCAAAATGTATTTATCAAAACAGACCTATGTCCAAACTGCAATCATTTAACGATTGATGTTTGGTTTAAAGAACATAGATTATCAATAGAAGGTAAAGATATGAAACACAGACCACCAAAGAAAAACTTTGGAACACTTGATGAAAATATAGATGAAAAAGGTGAATTTAATCCATGAAGATTAGACAACCAAGAAAATCTGAAATGAAAGCATTATATGAAGAATTAAAAAAGTATGGTGATATCCCGCCATCAGAAGCAAAAGAAGCTACACAACCAAGTAAATGTAAACAATGGTTGGTAGTTATCTATAATGGTAAAATTGTTGCAGGTGGTAGAACATATAAAACTGATTGGTATGAGTGGACAGTAAAGAATGGATTTGTTATACCTTCTGCAAGAGGTAGAGGTATTGCAACAAAACTATGGAGTGCATTAACCGATAAAGCAGAACAAGAAGGTGCTATGGTTGCAGAAGCAGATATAACATCAACAAACATTGCATCTAAGATGGCTGCATATAGAGCTGGGATGCGACCAGTTAATAGTTTTAAATGGGATAAAAAAGAAACACATGCAGATATTTATCAAGAAGTTTTTATGCCACCATCAAAAAGAGAAGTTTTATCTGTAAACAGAAAAATAAGAACAGATTTAACAAAAAGAAACGTGCCTGTTTTTCAAGATATATTATCTCCAACATACTATTTCAAAAATAAGAAAAAAAGATAGTTTTGTGGGGGAGGGTATGTTATTTTTACATATATTTAAATAGAAAGAGAACTATATACAATATGAAATAATTGTTATATAATATACATTAACAATTATATAAGAAGGTGGTTTGTTGGGAGAGGCAAACAAAATAATATCCATAAGTATTCCGCAATCAATTTATGATTGGTTGGAATCGGATGAAGGTAAGGAAAAGGTTCCAAATAAATCTGGACTTTTTCAAGATGCTGTTCTACAAAAGAAAAATAATACAAAAGGTAAAGTTTCACCTCTTGTGTTCTTTATATCAATAATGGGACTTGTTTTTTCTATTGTTTTAATTGGTATAGGCATAACACCATCACCAATGTATCAAACAGTTAGAATGATATTACCAATACTTGGTGGTTTTTTAGCAATAGGTACTGCTCTATTATATTATAAAGAAAGTAAAAGGAAAAGCATGTTATGAATGAAGTTCCGCCTGATTTTGAAAGAGATGTTGCTCTTACAGTTACTCAGTTTTTATTAGACCCAGATATACCACCAAGAGAAAGACATCATTTTGAACAATTTTATCTTATGTTCTCAAAAATTATGGCATTAGGTAATATCAAAAGACAAGACGTTTTTCCAATTATTTTAGCTTTTGAGGAAATATGTATGTTACTTGAAATAGGATTATATGACGAAGCTCGTAAATTAATGGGGAAAGAAATAATGAAAATGCAAGTATCAAGAAGTGTCGATGGATTTCAAACATTATATGGAAGAGGTATTGATACAAGAGAAGAAATACAAAGAGTTCTTACACGTAGAAGAAAGAAAACATTATCTGGTAAAATATCAGGCGCATTTAAAAAAGATAAAGGAGAACAGTGGGAGGAAATTTAATGATATTCTTGTTAGGTTTTATGTTATTATTTTTTGGACTTTTTTTAGCAGGTCTACCAGGATTATTACCATATGCAGAACAATGGATTATACCTGATATGTTTAGAATATTCTTTTTTATCATAGGACTTATATTATCATTCTTTGGTATGATGATTATACATGGAAGGGCAATGAAGACAGGTGCAATACATTTACTTGAGTTTGGTAGACCAAATAAAATACTTTGGTTTTATGTACATAAAGATGGAACAATAACAATAACACCAGCGATGCGTGAAGTAGAAGGACAGTTGTATTCTCCTGAACTTGATGCACAAATACATGAAATGAAATCATATCGTTTGTTTGACCATTCTGTAAGAATAGTTCCAGAAGGAATGGGTCATGCAGTTGATTTGGGAATGTGTCTTTATGCAAAGTTTTTGAAAACAAGATATGGTTTTGAAAATTTAAGAGAAGCAAGATATCAAACAAGAATGCAAAAACTTTTACCATTTTTAAAAAATAAAGGAAAAGAAATTGAAGGTGCAGAATCAGTAGAAGGTGAGTTTTAATGGGTAGATTACTAGATAAAATGGGTATGAGTCAACAAAAAGAAGAGGAAGATGAATTGCCATATTTTTCATCAGCAGAAGAAGAATATGAAGGGTATGAAGATGGCGGATATAAACAAAATCCATATCCTTCTATTCCTCCTAATTATAGACAAGAAGAAGAATATTCTCCATTATCAATAATTGAAGAAATTAAAAAAGACCCAACACCAAAAGGAGAATGTGAAATTGTTATATCAGGTGTACCTGTAGATGTTCATGCATTAGAAGATTATGTTGTAAGAATAAGTCCATATGCTCTTAAAACAATATTACGATATCATCATGCAAGAGATGTTGAAGAAATGAAAGGATATTCTAGACGTTCTTCATTTAAAATGAATGGTAAAACAATAATTTTGATATTACTTGCAGTTGGTATGGCTGTGCTTGGTATTATTATGATGGTGTTTATGCCACAAATAATGGAAATGTTTCAAGGTGGAATTTAGTGGGAGCAATATTAGAATATTTCAAAATGTGTTTCAGAGATGGCGCAAATCAAGCTGATAAGTTGAAAGAAAAAAAAATAAAAAAGAAGGAAGATAAAAAAAATGAGTGAAGAAAAAATATCTCCTATAACTTTAATATCAATCTTAGTTTTTATTATAATTATTGCTGGTATTTGTTTTGTTGTATATAATTCTATTTTAGCAGATGTGTCATATGCAACACAAATGAATGTAACATCATCTGCATCATATGATGGAATAAGTAGTGGAGGAAATACTGTGTTTAATGTAGTGGGTATAATTTTAGTTTTAGCAGCTGTTATGACAACTATATCTGTTATTTATGCTTACGTAAGTTCTGCAGAAAGATATAGAAAAATAAATAAAATTTTTAGATTTTTTGGAACAACATCATATTATTTTGCTTGGGGATTAGTGAGTTTCTTAATAATCTTAGTTCCAAGTTATATGTTGTGGTTATTATTCCAATACACAGCAATTGAAGGAAACACTGGTTCATTGATTGAAGTTGGAAAATGGATTGGTATATTTGTTGGTGCATACTTTGGTCTAGCTGGTCTTGGTTATTTCGTAAAGAAAAAACTTGTTGATAATTACAGAAAACGCAAAGAGGAAATGAACACATCAGAATTCTTTAAGAGAGTGATTAATTGAGTAAAGGTAAACTGTTTGCTACAATAGTTGTAATAATTACACTATCATCAGTTGCAGTTTATTCTTATTCAACAATATCAACAGAAATGCCAGACGAAGACGAAATCATTGCAACAACACCAAAAACAGAACCAATACCAGCATTTATAATTCTAATTGCTTTTGGTATTATCATGTTTATAATATCAAGAAGTTTACCTTGTCCTTGGAGGAAAATAAAATGAAAACATATGATGATTTGAATGATAAAGAAAAACAAAAGATGCAGACGTTTCTTGCAGCAAGGTTAATATCAATTTTAGATGTTAATCATATATCTTTGATAGGAACAATATTTTTGGCTATAGGTATTCTTGGTGGTTTTCTTATAATTACAGGTACAATTAATTTATTATCAACTGGATTGTTAATGGAATCAATAGGTGCAAATGAAACTGTTAGTCAAAAAGCATTTAGTGTTGCTTTTGATATTACAACAATTGATACATTTTTGTTTCTTGCAGGGATGTTTGGTTATTTAATAATGAAAGCTCTTGGATATTATTATTATGAAAAAAACAAAAAGATTGATTACTTAATTTTTGGATATGATTCAATACTTGATGAACTTGAAATTAAAAAATCAGATATAAACGATTTAAAGAAAGAATGGAAAAAGGTGAAAAAAAATGGTTAGACCACCAGAGGAAAAATCTATAATTGGAAAAAGTTTAGAAGACAGGTTAGCAGAGAAATTCGATGCGTTGCAAATATCAAGAGAGAACAAACAAGCTTTCTTATTTGATGAGATATGTAAAAGTATTGAAGTATTACTTATTGCTGTCCCAGGTGCATATAATCAATTGATGAGTGAAAAAAAGAAACTTAATCACGATAAAGAACAAATTGATGCAGATATTGAATATAGAGCTGTTAATGCAGAAGATAAAATAAAACAAAACTATATAAGAAGTACAGAAGGATTTCAAGCTGAATGGGAATATAGAGAAACATATGAAGAAATATTAATGGAAATTATGACTGTTTGGTCATTAATAACTATTGAAAGTGTTGATTATGCAGAACTCATGCCAGATATACCTGAACCACCAGAACCTATCCAACAACCAAAACCTGTTACAGAAGAACCTAGAAAAAAACCAAAATTATCAATAAATAAATAACATGGCATCAAAACCTGAAATAATTGGTACTCGTTTGCTTGATGAATTACTTGGTCAAAAACAAGATTACGGCGGAGCATTTGCATATATCACAGGTGCAATGGGTGGTGGTAAAACATCAGCAATGTTCTTTTTATTGATGTATACATTTTTAGGATATCCTGGTCAAAAAATATTTCTTAGTGAAACATATGATGCACCAATGCAATGTTTTAAGATAGGTAAAGATAAATGTCATTTTATGATAAGAGAAGGTAAAGATATTGTTTTTCGTGATAGAAATAATCATTTAGCAGAATATGGATTAGACCCAACTTATTTTACTGATTTCAAAGATTTATGGAACAAAGCACGTAGTGATAAAGTAAACGTTGTATTCTTTGGTGATAGAACAGTTTGGATGAATTTCATAGCATTCTTACGACATACAGGTGAATGGAGTCATGTGTTCCTTGATGAAATCGGTGAAGTTATACCATCAAACACATCAGGAAAGCTACATAAAAGAATTGGTCAATTTTCTATATTTATAAAAGATATCAGAAAATGTACAATAAAAGTAATTGCAAACACACAATCAGTTCGTGATATGGATTGGAGATTACTTGATAAATTCATGTATAGAATATTTCTTCCAGGTGCTATGGCAGATAAGAAACATAGTAGAGTAATGCAAAAAGCAATTGATAATTTATCAGGTAGCGAAGAATATGGAAACGATGCATATATTGATAGGTTGGGTAAATTTGGATTAATTACGTTTACTGATATTTTTAAACCAAATCCACATTATAGTATTGAAGCACATATCAATACACAAGAAGAGTATCATGCAATTCCTGATGATGAGGAAGATTAATAATGGTCAGTATTCAAGAACGAAAAAGTCGTCAAATAAGAATGACGTATGAGGATACAAAAGAAAATGTTCTTATTTTGATAAAGTTCTTGAGATTAAAAATCAAATACGAAGAAAAGATAAAAGATGAAAACGAAGCAGAAGAATTCATTAGTTTGTTTAGTGATGTTGTTTTATCTCATGGTTCTATAAATCAAAAGATTACAATACCAAATAAGGGTAGATTTAATTTTGGTACATTGTTTAATTTTGTACATCAAGTTGTTTGGAAATCACTTGAATCAGATGATAACTATTTGTATTTACAACCATCATATATTGATAAACCAATTAAAGTTGATATTGTTTTTTGTTGGAAAATTATTCTTAAAAGAGTGATGCAGTTGCATTCTTATGTTTCTGAGGAAACAATTCATATGTCACGTGAAGCTACAATGCGTGAAGAAACAACTACACATAGGGTTTCTTTGAAAGAAAAACTAAAACAGAAAGAACGCCAATAAACATCTTTTTTTACCTAAAAACTATTAAAAATAGGGAAACCTTTATATACTATTTATGTATATAGTATTTTGTGATATAAATGAAAACCACACGAAACCCGAACAAAAACCAAGTTCCTTTTGGGAACAAGGCTGGTATAGACGTTGTGTATATTTGGAACACAACAATGAAAGTGAATAATTTTTATTACGGGGGTTACAAACAATGATTGATTTAAATAAAATCCCTGGTGTTAAAACAAAGGTTGGAACAAAAAGACGACAGTATATTTCTATTAATAATAAGAGTTATGGATTTATAAGATACAACAAAAATGGAACATATAGTTGGTGTTTAAAGGTAGAAGATAAATGGCAAACACATAGATATCGTACTGTTTCAGAAATTGTTAATACAGTTCAAAAACTAAGTGAATTTAAAATAGATGAAACAAAAATTAAACAAACAAAAAAAGAATCAAAAGAAACAGCGGAAACATCAGAACCAAAAATTGTAAAAATTAAAACACCAAAAACAGCTTTTGTTGAAACAAATAATGAAGTATCATTGATGATGTATGGTATTGAAAATCAAAAGAATATTCTTTTAAAAGGACCAACTGGTTGTGGAAAATCATTTCTTGTTGAAGAAATGGCAAAACATTATGGTAAAAAACTTTACACTGTAAACTGTGATGTTGAAT
>Ga0180433_10011069_pt1 | contig 10751 bp, 9 predicted proteins | sample SS_ome_8_FD_132980 | JGI IMG/M metagenome (GOLD analysis project Ga0180433, IMG submission 132980) | Hypersaline lake sediment archaeal communities from the Salton Sea, California, USA - SS_1_D_1 metaG | ecosystem: Environmental > Aquatic > Non-marine Saline and Alkaline > Hypersaline > Sediment...
GATCCGGGTGCCGCCCGGCTCGCGCGTGATGCGGCAGGGAATTCCCCGGTCGGTCAGATAGCGGCCGACGAACGCCATCTGGGTGCTTTTGCCCGAACCTTCGATGCCTTCAAAACTGATCAACATGCTGTTCCGTCAGGTTCCCTTGTAAAAATGGCGTTCCAGCAGCCGGTGAAAGGATGTCCAGCTGCCGCCGTCGGCCGGCTCCCGGGCGATGAATTCCCGGATGCCCTGAACTTTGGCGTCGATTTCGTCGATGTAGTTCAGTAAGACCGCTTCCACTGTTTTGGGCGGCTCCGGCGAACCGAAGGCCCGGCTGCCGTGGTGGCTGATAATGAGATGCTTCAGCAGCAGGGCCTGGTTGACGGGAAAGTCCTTTACCCGCTGCAGCTTTTCGGCCAGTATTTCTAAACCGAGGACGATGTGGCTGACCAGCCGTCCTTCGTCTGAGTAGTCAATGGTCACCTGAGCGGTGAGTTCGCGGATTTTCCCGATGTCGTGCAGGATAACGCCGGCCAGCAGCAGCTCTTGATCAATGCCTTTGTAGTGGCTGGCGATTTTCTGGGCCAGAAGGGCCATCGACAGTGTGTGCTCCAGCAGGCCGCCGACATAGGCATGATGCATTTTCTTGGCGGCCGGCGCCGCGCAGAAGCCCTTTACCAGCGCCTCGTCCTCCCAGAAAGCCTTGAAAAGGGCGCGCCAGTGCGGCGCCTGCATCCGCTCGGTCATGCCTTTCAACCGTTCAAACATGCGATCCATGTCCCGCCCGCTGACCGGCAGAAAATCCGAGGGGTCCACACTGTCCTGCGGCACCTTGCGCATGTCCCTTATCGTCAGCTGCAATGCATCGCGGTACGCACTCACGGTGCCGCTGACCGCCACCACTTCGCCGGTGCCAGTTTCGGCGGCGATGCGCTGGGCGTCATCCCACACCACGCCTTTGATACGGCCGGTTTTGTCGGTCAACGTCACCGTCAGATAGGGATCGCCGTTGCGTTTCTGCGCCAGATTTTTTTCCGTGAGCGCAAAGAGATCTTCAACCGTGTCCCCCGCGGCCAGTGTGATTACCGTTTGCCGTTTCATGCGAATATCAGGTCCCAGGCTTTCATGCGTTGAAGGGATTCGTAGTCGGTCATGTCGCATTTGATAGGGGTCAGAGAAACGTAATTGTCGCCCATGGCGACGATGTCGAGGGTCGGATCGTCGATGTGTGATTCCAACACCGCTCCCTGCCAGTAGTAGGGCCGGTTCCAGGGATCCATCCGTTTTTCAATGGATTCTCTGAAGGGGGAAATCGCCTGCCGACTCCACCGGTAGCCTCGCAGGCGGCCGCGGGGAGCATCCGGCATGTTCACGTTCAACAGCGTGCCGGGCGGCAGACCCTTGCGGCCGATGTATTCCGCCAGTTCCGCCGCCGTGGCGGCGGCGGTTTCGTAGTGATCGGGCGCACCGCCCTGAATGGAGACGGCCATTGCCGGAATGCCATAGAGCGTTGCTTCTCTGGCGGCGGCAAAGGTGCCGGAATAAAAAACATTCACGCCGACATTGGCGCCGGGGTTGATGCCGGAAATCATGAGGTCCGGTTTTTCATCCAACAGCTCCATCAGTGCCAGCTTGATGCAGTCGGCGGGGGTGCCGCTGACGGCGTAGGCGCTGGAAAAGCCATTGATCGGCACCGCCTGCACCCGTATAGGCAGATCCAGGGTGATGGCGTGGCCGATGGCGCTGCGTTCCCGGTCCGGCGCTACAATGGAAACCGCGTGCCGCTGCGCCAGGTGTTTGGCAAGCACCTGCAGTCCCTTTGCGTGAATGCCGTCGTCATTGGAAATGAGAATGTTCATGATTCACCGCTGGCCCATAAGGGTTGTCGTTTGCGTGCGGAAACCTGTTTCGTTCACGCAATTCATACATCAATTGGCCGTTTTTGAAAAGAGCCTTGTGCACAGCCGGTCCCCCGGCGATGCGGATGCCGGCGGCTTAGCATTTGAGGCGCGCACGGATATATGGTAAATGACCCGCATGCCACCCTGCTTTTGAACCGTACGGCCTGCATCAGGGCGGCGCTGCCACCAACGGAATACTGGAATGAAGGAACATTGGGCGCTTCACGCTGTTTTGCTGAAAACGTTTTTCATCCACCGTCTGCACGGCTGAAACCGCGCCTGCGGCTTCTGGTCTGCCTTCCGGTCTGCCTCTGGCTGGTCCTCTGCGGCTGGCGCCCGGCCGGGGCGCAGCCGCCGGATGCCGCCGAAGATGCGGCCGGGGCGTGGCATATTGTGGCGGACACGGTGCAATACGACGACCGCTCCATGACCTACACGGCCAGCGGCCGGGTCGTCATCACCAGAGGGGATCGGCGGCTGGCCGCGGAAACGGTTTTTTTCGATCAGCGCAACATGGTGGTCGCCGCCAGCGGAAATGTGGTGTTGAGCGCCGGGGAGGACGTGATGACGGCCGACCGTCTGCGCTTCGACCTGACGACCGAGACCGGCGTCATCGACCGGGGAACCTTTTTCCTTCAGAAAAACAACTTCCGTATCAGGGGAGAACGCATCGAAAAGCTGGATGCGGACACCTATGCCGCCTTGAAGGCCAGCGTCACCACCTGCGACGGGGAAGTCCCGTCCTGGAAAATTACGGGCCGGCGGCTCAAGGTCACTTTGGAAGGCTACGGCTATGCCTGGCATTCGGTTTTCTGGATCAAGGATGTTCCGGTGCTGTACAGCCCGTTTCTGGCCTTTCCCGTCAAGCAGAAACGCCAGTCCGGCCTGCTGGTTCCGAAATTGGCTATTCGAACCGCCGGGGATTTGAATATCAGCAGCCGCTGTTCTGGGCCGTCAGCGATCACGCCGACGCGACGTTCTACTGGCATCACATGGGGCTGCGCGGGGAAAAAACGGGCGCCGAGTTTCGTTATGCGGCCGGTCCCCGGTCCGGAGGGATCCTTATGGCGGATTACCTGGAGGATGCCCGGGTGGACGACGGCGTCGGCGATTCCAGCGAGAAGTGGGGATATGCGGACGACGCTGCGGGAAAGGGCGATCCGTCCTTTGACCTGCCACGGGAGAATGCCGATCGCTACTGGCTGCGGGCCAAGATCGATCAGGCCTTGCCGGCCGGCTTAATGGCCCGCGTGGACCTCGACACTGTCAGCGACCAGGATTACCTGCGGGAGTTTAAAAGCGGCTACACCGGCTTTGAATTTACCGACGACCAGTTCAGCGAGACTTTCGGCCGGGGGTTGGATGCGTTTGACGACCCGGCCCGTCTCAACCGGCTCAGCCTGGAGCGGCAGTGGTCGGCGTTCAGCCTGAACATCGAAGGCCGGTGGTATGACGATGTCGTGAAGCGCCTGCACACCGATGAAGACACCACGGTTCAACGCCTGCCGTCGGTCCGTTTGGGTGCATCGAAACAGCCGATCGGCGTCACACCGCTTTTTTTTGATTTCCACGGCGAATACACGTTTTTTTACCGGGAGGATGCCGACACGGACAACCGGGTCACGCAGGACCAGCGCCTGGATCTTTATCCCAGAGTCTATCTGCCGCTGAAGCTCGGTCCGTATGCCGTTCTGGAGCCTTCAACCGGATTCCGCGAAACCGTCTGGCGCCGTGAAGCCCTGGACGACGATCAACATACGGAGGCGGACGCGGCGCTCCTTTACCGGGGTCTGCCGGATGTTCGTGTTGATCTTTCCAGCGAGCTGCAGCGTGTCTACCGGCTTTCGCAGGAAAAACCGCAACACCGGCTCAAACACGTTGTCAAACCGGTGCTCTCCTACACGTTTATTCCCGAAAAAGACCAGAGCGCCTATCCGGATTTTGACGCCGTCGACCGCATCGACGAATCCCAGCGGGTCCGTCTGTCCATGGTAAACCGGCTGCTCACGAAGCAGGGGCGCCGGCCGAAGGAGGCGGGGACAACGGCGCCCCCTTCCGCCGCTGACTATCTGGATCTCTTTCGCTGGGAAATCCGTCAGGACTATGACGTGAACGAAGCCGGGGAATCCGATCCGGCCGAGAGGCGCCATCCGGAAAGCCGGCGGCCGTTTCTGCCGCTTTTCAACCATCTGACATTGACACCGCAGGAATATGTGCATATACAAGCCGATTCAAAGTGGTCTTTTTACGACCATCGTTTTATATCCGTTAATACGGCCGTCGCGCTTTTCGACAAAAGGGACGACCGGCTTTTTTTGGAGCACCGTTATCGAACGGAGACCGCGGACGGCGCATATGATGACATCGATTCAATCTACGGCGCGTTGACGTTTGCACTGATCGGACCGCTGTCGGTGTCGGCGGCGTATGAAAGGGATCTTCATGCGGACCGGGAGTTGTTGACCCGGTTCGGCGCTTTTTATGAGGCCCAGTGCTGGTCGCTGGATCTGAATTACACCCGCGATCTGGACGAATACCGATATGCATTTGTGATCAACCTGAAGGGATTGGGTAAAATTTAGCGAAAGTTGGATTGATGCCGAAAACAGATGAAGTCCGCCGCGAATGGTTTGTGGTCCATACCCGCAGCCGGTTCGAAAACGTGGTGTTCGAGGGGCTGCAGAAGAAAGCCTTCGAAGTTTTTCTGCCCAAAGTGCGGGTGAAAAGCCGCCGCCGCGACCGCAAACTCATGATCCGGATGCCCATATTTCCGGGCTATTTGTTCGTGAAAACGCGTTCGAACCCATATGAACAGGTGGAAGTGGTCAAAACGCTCGGTGTGGTGCGCTTTATCGGCACAAAACATGGAGGGCCGGTTCCCGTGGCGGAGGAAACCATCGCGTCGCTGCGCATCATGGTCGGTGCCGACAATCCCATCGTGACCGGCAACCGATTGGTGAAGGGTGATCGGGTGATGGTCACCCGCGGACCCTTCAGCGGTGTTATCGGCACGTTCGTCCGCTACCGGGGCAAGGGACGCGTGATGATCAACGTGGATGCGCTCGGTCAGACCGCCGGCTTCGACATTGATCAGGAGGACATCGAACCACTGCCCCAAATATTGGCATAGCGCGTTCGTCGGAACGATGTTTCCGGGATACCGCTTGTCACGACGCCCGGAAGTGTCCATACGGGTCATCGCTGATTTCGCCGGGCAGCCAAAACCGAAGCGAACATATGCATGACAACCGGTATCGCTTGACTTTTCACCAGCATCTCAATAAACTCGTAGCGTTATTTTTAAATTTTTACGGGAACAAAGGGAAAGTTGACAGGCTGTCAGGGATTTGAACGGATTTGCATCCATCGTCGATCAGAAACGACCGGTTCATATACTGAGAACAATTCTCAACGGGGGGCGCGTTCCCCACGCCCTGCTTTTCACGGGCATCGAAGGCGTCGGCAAAAGAACGGCGGCCTTTGTATTCGCCAGGGCCTTGAACTGCGCCCGGCGCCGGGGAGACGCAACAGCATCAAATGCCGCAGCGCCGGCGGAGGCCGCGTCGATCCCGTGTGAACAGTGCCGGTCCTGTAAAAAAATCAACGCCGGCAGCCATCCCGACATCCTGGTTGTGAAACCCGAAAAAGCCCTTATTCGAATTCAGCAGATTCGAGATTTGACGCAGGTGCTGGCGATGAAGCCCTATGAGGCGCGCCACCGGATTGTTGTCATCGAAGCGGCGCATTGCATGAATCCGGAAGCCGCCAATTCGTTGCTGAAGATACTGGAGGAGCCGCCGCCGCAAACGGTCCTGATGCTGACGGCCGAACATTTGGACGGACTGCTGCCGACGGTTGTATCCCGTTGTCAGCACCTGCGCTTCGCCCCGTTGCGCCGTGATTTGATCGTGGACCATCTGGTGCGCCGCAAAGGCCTGTCGTCCGATGCGGCCGAGGTCGCCGCCATTCTGGCCAACGGCAGCATGGCCAAAGCCCTGAAGGCGGACGTCCGGTGGCATCAGCGCCGACAGTGGCTGCTCCGGGCCACCGGATTGAAAGACGACGGCGGGCGGAGCATGGATTCCATCGGCGCTGCTTTGGAAGTCGCCGAGCGGCTGAGCCGGGATCGAAAACGGCTTCCCGACATGCTGGATATCCTGAAAACCTATGTGCGCGATCTTTTGGTGATTCGGTTTCATCCGGACGTCGTTATCAACAGGGACATGCTGAATGATGTGGACCGCCTGGCCCGTCGATGTCCTGTGGACAATGTTCTCGAAGCGTACGACGCCGTTGAAAGCGCTTTGCGGACCATAGAGAAAAACGGCAATGCACGTCTGACGCTGGACGTCATGATGATGACCCTTTTGCGGGCTTTCCGCCGGCGCCAGCGGAATGCCGGCAGCCGGGAGTCGGATCCCGCGGCCTGCGCAAACAGGCAGATGTAATACGCTTATGATAAAGATGGTAGGTGTCCGGTTCAAACCGGCCGGTAAAATATATCATTTTGACTGCGGCGCCTTTGTTTTGGCGGCCGGGGACGAAGTCATCGTGGAAACCGAGAAAGGCCTTGGTTTTGGAACCGTCGCCGTGCCGCCGGTTTTTCTGGAAGAGACGCCCGTGGACAAAGCCTACAAGAAGATATTCCGCGTGGCGACCGAGGACGACCGCCGACAGCGCGACAGGAATATGGATGTGGAAAGCCGGGCCTTTGTTTTTTGCCAGCAATGCGTGGAACAGATCGGTTTGAAAATGAATCTGTTTTCGGTGGAGAGCACTTTTGACGCCAGCCGCCTGACCTTTTTCTTTACCGCCGAAAACCGCGTTGATTTTCGCAAACTGGTCAAAATGCTGGTCAAGGAATTCCATGTGCGGATTGAAATGCGGCAGGTGGGCATTCGCAACAAAGCCAAAATGTGCGGCGGCGTCGGGCGCTGTGGCCGTCCGATATGCTGCTCCATCTACATGGACCAGTTCAAACCGGTATCCATCAAAATGGCCAAACTGCAGGGCCTGTCCCTGAACCCCACCAAAATATCCGGTCAATGCGGCCGCTTGATGTGCTGCCTGACGTATGAAAATGATGCCTACGCGGCCCTGATGAAGGGATTTCCGAAAATCGGCAAAACCGTCAACGTCGACGGTCAACAGGGGAAAGTCGTGCGCCACAATCTGATCCGCAGGAAATACGTCATTCGAACGGAAACCGGTACGGAAGTGGAGGTGAACGCGGATGATCCGGCTTGAAACCCTTGCCCGGGAGCATATATGAGCACTTCATTTTACATTACGACACCGATCTATTACGTCAACGCCAAACCGCACCTGGGGCACGCCTACACGACCCTGGTCGCCGATGTCGCCACCCGCTTCCACACCATGCGCGGCGACAGCGCCTTCTTTTTAACCGGAACCGATGAGCACGGAGACAAGGTCATGCGGGCCGCCGAAAAGGAAGGCATGTCACCCAGGGAATATGCAGACCGCATCAGCCGGCTGTTTCGAGATCTGTGGCCTGAACTGAATGTGGCCAACAGCGATTTTATCCGCACCACGGATCCGGGGCATCAGGCGGTTGTGCAGCATATCCTGCAGAAGATCTACGATGCGGGCGACATCTATTTCAGCGAATATGAAGGACTTTACTGCTTCGGCTGTGAACGCTTCTACACCGAGCGCGAGCTGGTCGATGGCAAGTGTCCTGATCACGAAGCGGCGCCGGAGGTTATCAGGGAATCGAATTATTTTTTCCGGATGAGCCGTTATCAGGATTGGCTGATCGACCACATCCGCCGCCATCCGGATTTTATCCGGCCGGCCCGCTACCGGAACGAAGTTCTGGCCTTTCTCCGGGAGCCGCTGGAGGATCTGTGCATCTCACGTCCCAAGACCCGCATTACCTGGGGCATCACCCTGCCGTTCGACGCAGCGTATGTCACCTACGTCTGGTTTGATGCGCTCTTGAATTATGTCTCCGCCCTTCAGTATCCCGACGGCGATCGGTTTAAAACGTTCTGGCCGGTGGCGCAGCACATCGTGGCCAAGGACATCTTGAAACCCCACGGGATTTACTGGCCCATCATGCTCAAAGCCGCCGGCATACCCGTATATCAGCACCTCAATGTCCACGGGTACTGGAATGTGGACAAAAGCAAAATGTCCAAAAGTATTGGAAACGTGGTGGCGCCGCTCGCGCTGAAAAATGTGTACGGGCTGGATGCATTCCGTTTTTTCCTGATGCGGGACATGGTGTTCGGCCTGGATTCCGATTTCAATGAAACGGCCCTGGTGCAGCGCATCAACGCGGATCTGGCCAATGATCTCGGCAACCTCGTCCATCGGATACTGGCGATGGCGCGCAAATATTTCAAGGGCGTTATTCCGGACCCGGGTCCGCTGGCGGGGGACCTGCAGACCGAGGACCTGAAAGCGGCGGCGGCCGCGGCCATGGACGCCTATGAAGCCGGCATGAATGATTTCATGTTCCACAAGGCTTTGATGGCCGTGTGGGAGTTCATCAACCGCATCAACAAATTCATCGACACCAGCGCACCGTGGACCCTGGCCGGGAAAGCGGAAACACGGCCGGCGCTTTCCCGGCTGATCTACAATCTTCTGGAAAGCATCCGCATTATTTCGGGTCTGGTCTATCCGGTCATGCCGGAAACCGCAGCAAAAATGCAGTCTTTTATCGGCGGTGACGCGGATGCTTTCTTCTACGAGCTCTCTGCGCTGCGCCGCTGGGGAAACTGCCGGCCCGGGACGGTCCTGCCGCCGTCGGCACCGCTGTTTCCCCGGGTTGAAAAGAAACCCGATCCGCAATCGTCGGCGTCTGCCGAATCGGCTTCCAATCGGCCGCCGGATGTTAAGCCGCTGGTCACTTATGCGGATTTTGAAAGACTGGATCTCCGGGTGGCGACGATTCTCAAAGCAAGCCCCATCAAAAAGGCCAAAAAGCTGCTGCGGCTGGAGGTGGATATGGGGGAAAAGCGAACCATCGTGGCCGGTGTGGCCGGTTATTATGAACCGACGGCGCTTACCGGAAAGCAGGTCGTCCTGGTTGCGAATCTCAAGCCCGCAAAGCTCATGGGCGTGATGTCCCAGGGGATGGTGCTGGCGGCGGAGGACGGCGACGCCCTGCGGCTGCTGGCGCCTGACGCCGACACCACGCCCGGAACACGGGTCAAATAAAAAGGACTTCGGCAGCGGACGGACACGTCGTCAAAAACGGCATGTTTCGGAGGTCATGATCAAGGGGTTCAAAAAAAGTCAGCCAGTGGCGTTGTCGTCCGGATGGCGGCAGTACCAGCAACGTCTCAAAAAGGCCGAGATCAGAAGAAACGTCCGGCGTACGGTGTTTCGGCTGGCGCTTTTTGTGCTGATCCCGGCCGTCGGCATCGGTGGGGCTGTTTCGCTGTTTGACGAAATCCCGTTCCCGGATCCGACTTCTTCCGTCGGCACATCGGCCGCCGGGCCGCCGTCGACCGCCGAAAAGCAGAGCGCCGGCATCGATCGATCGACCGTACGGCGTCTGGTGGAACAGAAGCCGATTCTCAATCTGCGGGAAGAGCGGTTTGTACTGAAGGTAAAAGGACGGGATCTTTCTTTCAACACCAGTCTTGACGGCCGTCTGCAGGCGTTTCTTTTGCAGAAACTCGACCGGCGGTATGCGCGGCGCATCGGCATTGTGGTGCTGGAGCCTTTATCCGGGCGCATTCTGGCGATGGCGGGCTTTGATGAAGATGAAGCCGATGCGCGGTACAATCCCTGCACGGATAACCGCTATCCGGCCGCCAGCGTTTTCAAGATCGTCACCGCCGCCGCCGCCGCCGAATCGGCCGGATTGACCTCTGACAGCATGCTGCAATACAACGGCAGAAAACACACGCTTTACAAATCACAGCTGAAAAAAACGGACAACCGCTACACAAATCACATCCGCTTCAAGGATGCGTTCGCGCAGTCCATCAATCCGGTTTTCGGCAAGCTGGGCGTGCACTATCTGGGAAAAAGCGCTCTTCAAGCCTATGCCGAGGCCTTTGGATTCAATCAGCGTTTTGACCTTGAATTTGCCTGTGCACCCAGCCGTCTGGCGGTCTCCGAAGAGCCCTATCACCGGGCGGAAATCGCGAGTGGATTCAACAATGAGACCACCCTGTCTCCGCTGCACGGGGTGCTGATTGCCGCCGCCGTTCTCAACCAGGGTTTGCTGGTTGCGCCCACTATCGTCGACAGCATCGCAGATGAAGACGGCCGAGTGGTCTACAGGGGCCGTGCCCAGCCGCTCGGGCAGGCGGTTTCTCCCGCCACTTCGGCCATCCTTTACCAGCTGATGCAGACGACCATCCGTTCGGGCACCTGCCGCCGGACATTCAGGGGCTATCTGCGCCATCCGGTGCTTTCTAAACTATCTATCGGCGGGAAGACCGGCTCCATTGACAACCGTGAGCATGATACGCGTTTCGACTGGTTCGTTGGATTCGCCGAAGACAAACAGGGCAGCGCTAAGATTGCGGTGGCCGTGCTGGTTGCCCACGGCCGCTATCTCGGCACCCGGGCCAGCCAGTATGCCCGTCTGATCATGGAAAACCACTTCCGCAACCACTTCACCAGAGCCGGACAGCATGAAAAGGCGGATGAGGCCGGTTGAGTCTGTTTTTTTCAGCGTTTATGATGCGGCGTGGCGCCTGCTGCTGCCGATGCTGCGACGCCACCACCGGCTGGCGGAAGGTTTTGAACAGCGGGTTCTTGTCCGACCGCCGGCCGCACCCGTCGATATCTGGATTCAGGCGGCTTCCGGCGGAGAGGCCTACCTGGCCTGGGAGTTGCTGAAGCGGATGACGGCGGATCCTCCGCTTGCGGTGCAGC
>Ga0180433_10011072_pt1 | contig 10748 bp, 8 predicted proteins | sample SS_ome_8_FD_132980 | JGI IMG/M metagenome (GOLD analysis project Ga0180433, IMG submission 132980) | Hypersaline lake sediment archaeal communities from the Salton Sea, California, USA - SS_1_D_1 metaG | ecosystem: Environmental > Aquatic > Non-marine Saline and Alkaline > Hypersaline > Sediment...
ACAAGTTGGCAAAAAAAGGAAGTAGGTTTAGAATCAAAGACGTTTGAAACCCTGGTTCTTAAAGAGTGTTGCTCTTTAGGAGCTCCCTGGCAAATTTTAATGCTGAAATTATGAAGAAAAAAATCATCGCTTCTATCACCCTCCTCTGTTTACTCGCAATCCGTCCTGGCGTTTGCGATGAATTTAGTTATGACGATGAAGAGGATGACCTATTCAATCGAGGCAAGATGGTCACCAAAGAATCTGATGAATACGAACGGGCTAGACGTCGTGAGCGCCAAAAAAATTGGACGCTTGCCCTCACTTCAACGGCTGTTGGGATTGCTACCTTTATCCTTGTCTCAAAAGATCACAATAAGCGTTGAAACGGCTACTCCTTCTGCTTCTACTCTCCTCATGTCAGAGACATGGCCACTGGCACCACCAAAACATTCCCGCAAAAGAGATTGACCATTGCAGTCGACTTCTTTACCGATCGGAAGATCCAATTGGAGGGATTGACCTTGAATGGCTCCAAACAAAAGAGACCTTAACAACCTACCTACAGGTCCACTTTGGCTCGATCCATGCCTCTGATGAATCAGGCCCAAAAGCGAAAGTGATTTTTTCCACTTCAGAGAAAACAGTCTCTTTTCTCATCGATTTCCATGAAGGAGAGCAACGTTTGCGCCTTTTGCCTGCTCAACAAACAGCTCTTCTCACTCTGCTTGAAGAAGGACAACCAGTGACGATCGACTTGGAAGGATTTCATGAAACGATTGACCCTTCCGCTTTTGCACCATTTCTAAAAAAATTAAAAACCCCGCCCTATAAACTCCCCTTTCACCTTCCTATCTAAATGATGATCTCCTATACTCCGCAAAAGACACACTGGAGGATTTATGAATCAATTAGAGCAACTGCAAACATACACAACAATCGTAGCTGATACCGGAGAGATCGAAGAGATCAAAAAGTACAAACCAACCGATGCAACGACAAATCCCTCTCTGATTTTTAAAGCAGCCAGCCTCCCCGAGTACCACTTCCTGATCCAAGAGGCTGTCGAGTATGGAAAAAAAACAGGAAAAACCAAAGAAGAGCAACTCTCTTTAGCTCTCGATAAAGCATTTGTCAACTTCGGAATAGAGATCCTGAAGATCGTTCCAGGCAGAGTATCTACCGAAGTGGACGCACGTCTTTCTTTCGACGTGGAAGCGAGCATCAAAAAGGCCCACTCACTCATTGCCCTCTACGAAGCTGCGGGCATTGGGAAAGAGAGAATCTTGATCAAACTCGCCTCTACGTGGGAAGGCGTGCAAGCTGCCAGAGTTCTTGAAAGCGAAGGGATCCATTGCAACATGACCCTCATGTTCTCCCTTGCTCAAGCGATCGCCTGCGCCGATGCTAAGGCTACTCTCATCTCCCCCTTTGTCGGTCGAATTCTTGATTGGTATAAAAAAGCGGAAGGGAAAGATTCATATCCGTCTGCGCAAGATCCAGGCGTCTTGTCGGTTACTCAGATCTATAACTACTACAAAAAAATGGGTATTAAGACCCAAGTGATGGGCGCCTCTTTCCGCAATAGCGGCGAAATCCTCGAACTCGCCGGCTGCGATCTACTTACCATAGCTCCGCCTCTTTTGAATGAGCTTGAAAGCACAAAAGGAGATGTACCACGCAAACTTGACCCGGCTAAAGGAAAAGCTATCGATATCTCTCCCATCAAAATTGATGAAAAAGCCTTTCGCTGGATGCTTTGCGATAACGCAATGGCTGTCGAAAAGTTGATGGAGGGAATCCGCAACTTCGCAAAAGACATTGTTAAGCTTGAAAAGGTCTTGCAGCAGACGTTTTAGAAACTATCTGTTAACCAATTTACACTCCCTATTGCCTTTTTTTTCTCTTTTCATTAGTCTGCTCGTGCCAAAACAAGCAAAGGAACCGCTTTATTATGTCTATCTCAAATCTCACCTTTCAAACAGTAAAAGATGCTGCTCTTAACTCTTTACCCTTCCCTATCAAACTCATTCATAAGGAAGTCCCCTTTTTCAAAGAGCAGATCTTTTCTCCGAGGCACAACGTTTCTCGAGAAAAATGGTACTATCTTCACACAGACGAGGAAATAGCAAGTAGATATTTTGCATGGCGATTACCTAAGCATGCAACACCAAGTACCCCTCAAGGAACACCACAGCCATACAAAAAAGGAATTGAACTTCGCCTCTCACGCAGATGGGAAGCCATTGAGAACCTTGGAAAAGAGCTTAACCTAAAAAAAATTTACTACTATCTTCATATCCCCCAAACCAGAAATGCAGAAGAACCCCTTTATCAATCTCGAGGATTCAGATGGATTTCACCACTCCTCATCTATTGCCCTGCCGATGAAAAGGCCCAGCCTAGCTCTGAACACAAAGGGCCATCTTCTACTACAGATCAAAATAAAGTGGCGAGCGAAGAAGCACACCGCTTTTCGATCATGCACAATCTTATAGGTATCCAAAGAAACCAATCTCTTTGGAAGGCTTTCTATCTTCTTGGAATTTGTGCAGTAAACGCTGGAACTTGGTATTTGGGGAATCGATACATCCCCCTTCGACTCCCTTATAAACTGGCTGCAACCTGGGTAGCGGCCGGCGTGGCTCACAAATGCGCAGTCTCTTTGTACCAATTCCTGATACGTAGAGACGTTTATCAGACGGATAAACAAACAATGGAATTTTACCGCTCATACAAGTCCAGTAGCGTAGAGAAGTGCCTAAACTTTAGCTCTCCCACCCAAACTACATATAAAACGGAAAGAGTTAAAGAGGTTGCATTAGAATTCCTCGAACGTTTTGCGCCTGAAGCCTCCTTAGAATTCCCTTCAAAAGAAGACCGCACAGCGAAGATCAAAGAGTGGGCTAAAAAAGATCTGTGAGCTGCCCAAAGCAAAAAATAGAGATAAAGATGAGACCAACCCTATGAAGGGTTGGTCGAGGATTTAAATCTCTTTTCTGCCAAAAAGGGGCATTTTGCTGCGCCCGAAGGGGTTTTTCAGGATCGACTATTTAGATTATTCAAGACGAGATAAGCCTTTGGCTCTGCTCTTTTCAAAGGCGATCTTGAACAACACTAGAGTAAGTGTGAAAAAGATAGCGTTAAGGAGAAGACTCATCGAAAAGAGACCCATTGAAAAGGTTCCTTCCATCAAAACCTCTCTCATCCCCTGAAAGACATAGGTAGTGGGCAGGCACTTGGCCACACCTTGCGCCCAAACTGGGAGAGCAGAAAGAGGGTAGAAGATCGCGCTAAAGGGAGCAAACAGAAAGGGCATCATCCATGCAAGCATCTGCACTCTCTGCCCCATGTAGATCAGGATAGCGGCTGAAAAAAATCCAATCAGCCATCCTGACAGGGTGAGCAATCCAATATAAGGGATAATGGCAAGTCCGATCTGGAAGACATTCACAGCGTAGAAAAGCCAGATAACAAGGGCTGAGAAGAAAACCACCATGAGGGTCTTCAAAAACCCAACGAGCATGAAGGAGATAGCCCATTCTGCAAACCGCAAGGGCGTAGAAAAGAGGTTGACTAGGTTCCGTCCCCAAAATTCCTGTAAGAGATTTCCAGACACCTCATAACTCGCTCTCCAGATCACTTGCCAAAAGACAAGGCCGGTAAGGATTGCTACTCCAACATTAGAGATTTCGCTTTGGGCCGACTGGATCCACATGCTGGTCATCCCCCAGAGGAGGATGTCAATGACTGGCCAGTAGAAGTTCTCTGAGATATTTTCAAACTTCCCAAAGAAGTAGAGATAGCGCATGAGCATCGCTTTGATCCGAGTAAAGCTCATCGTTTTTCCTCCTTATCTTTCGATGCTTGGAGGAAAAAGTCTTCTAATGTCGGTTTTGTGATTTCAATATGACTATAGAAGATGTTTTCCTTTGCAAGAATTGCAAGAAATGAAGCCACCCTCTTCTCATCTAGATCGAGTTGAATTGAGCGGTGATCGCACTCGACTTTGATCTTCTCCTTTTCAGCGATTTCTTTTACCTGGTTAATTCCTTTTGGGATAATCAGTTCTACTTTACTTCGTCCTGCCTTTTTTGCCAGGTTCTGAGGCACATCATCCGCAATGATTCTGCCTTTGCGAAGGAACAGCACCCGATCACATGCCTCACTCACTTCCGTCATATTATGGGAGGTAAAGAGAATCGAAAGCCCTTGCTTTTCCCGTTGATCAAGGATAAATTCGATCACCTCATGAGCTATGTCTGGATCTAAAGAGGCAGTTGGTTCATCGAGAAGGACAATCTTTGGATCGACCATAAAGGCTTTGACGAGCATCAAGCGAGTGATTTGACCAGAGGAAAGCTGAGAAACAAGAGCTTTCTTTTTTGAGATCAGGCCAAAACGATCGAGGAGTTGATCCCGCTTTTTTTCTAATTCTTTTCTCTCTTTTGAAAAAAGCCCTCCATACACATTGAGGTTCTGCTGTATCGTTAAGTTCCAAGGAAGGCTTATGTAGGTACTGGCAAAGGTGACGTGTTGCAGCACATGGCTTCGGTGACTTGCAAGTTCTTTTCCAAAGTATTGAATCGATCCTGAAGTGGGTTTTAAGGTGCTCAAGAGCATTTGGATGGTAGTGGTCTTTCCTGCTCCGTTAGGCCCAAGAAGACCTAAGATCTCTCCTTCTTTAAGGTTAAATGAGATCCCATCGACAGCTAAAAAGGGCTTTTTTCCAGGATAGGTTTTGCGTAAATCTTTGACGGCTAATACAGCCATGTCAAACCCCTAGCTAAAAAAAGGCTAGAGTCTCGCTCTAGCCCCCTATGGTTTAGTCGTTGAAAGCGAAGACGAGCTCTTCTTCCCCTTCTCTTTCGGTATAGCGCTTTACTCGATCGCTAAATTCTGCAAACCCTGTTCCTCCAGGGATGATGTGTCCCATGATGAGGTTCGCCTTGAAGTCGAGAGGGTAATCCGTTTTCCCTTCGCAAGCAGCATCGGTAAGGACGCGTGTCGTCTCCTGGAAGGAGGCGGCAGAGACCCACGACTCTGTCGAAAGGGATGCTTTGGTGATTCCAAGTAGGACAGGAGCTGCTTGGGCGGCTCTTCCTCCTTCTTCAATCACTTTGCGGTTCTGGCGGTGGAATTCTTTCTTATCCACATCTTCTCCGTAAAGGTAAGTTGTATCGCCGGGATCGATCACTCGAACTTTTTGAAGCATCTGACGGACAATGATCTCAATGTGCTTGTCATTGATATCTACCCCTTGGAGTCGATACACTTCCTGCACCTGGTTCACCAGATATTTCTGGAGCTCACGTACTCCGCAAATATCGAGAATCTCATGAGGAACAACGAGCCCGTCGGTGAGCTGCTGCCCTTTAACCACATGATCTCCCTTCTGGATAATCAAGTGCTTAGTAAGAGGGATGAGGTGCTCTTCTTCCATTCCAGAGTCTTCATCTTTGACAATCACGATCCGCTTGCTCTTCTGGACGCCTCTAAAGTCGACCACTCCATCGATCTTAGCGATCTCAGCAGCATCTTTAGGTTTACGCGCTTCGAAAAGCTCGGCAACACGGGGAAGACCCCCGGTGATATCCTTTGTCTTAATCGCACCACGAGGCAATCTCGCAAGTAACATACCCGCTTGGACATAGTCTCCTTCTTGAACCGAGATGAAAGCGCCTGAAGGAATTGCATAGGTTCCAATGAGTTCGCTAAACTCTTCATCGCTATAGATCGCAATCTGAGGATGAAGCTCGCCGCGGTGTTGCTTAACGATGAGCTCAGTCTGGCCTGTCTGCTTGTTGATTTCACGCTGGGTTGAAATCCCTTCGACGAGGTCATCATACTTCACATATCCAGGACGCTCACAGATAATTGGAATATTATGCTGCTCCCAAACGGCGATCTGCTTTCCTCTCTTCACAGCCGATCCATCAGCAAGGAGGATCCGTGTTCCAAGCTCAACGTTGAAGCTTTGGAGAGGCTCAAGAGATTTAGAGCTAAGAAGTTTTTTCACCTCTTCTAAGCTTCTATTTTCATCACGCACCACATGGAGCATTCCATTTTTATTAAGAGCAAGCCACTCTCCATCCTGATTTTGAACAGTGCGAAGATCCATGTAGACAAGGATTCCATTATGTTCAGAATCAATCTCTGGAGTTACGTGGGCTGCAGCAATCCTCCCTAAGTGGAAGGTTCTCATCGTAAGCTGGGTTCCCGGTTCTCCAATCGACTGAGCGGCAATGATTCCAACGGCTTCTCCGTGTCCAACAACATTTCCGTTGGCCAAATTGATTCCGTAACACTTGCAACAGACTCCTCGAGGAGCTTCACAAGTAAGCGCCGAGCGGATCCGAACGCTCTCAATCCCGGCATCATCAATGGCTTCTGCCTGGGCAAGAGTTAAAACACTTCCCATTTTAGCGAGCAATTTAGTGCGATCTCCAGGCTGGTAGATATCATCACAAACAGTTCGGCCATAGATCCGATCTTTAAGAGGGAGGAGTTCTTCCTGTCCTTGTTTAATCGCAGAAACTTCGATCCCATTGAGGGTACCGCAATCATCTTCGGCAACAATCACGTCTTGAGAAACATCCACAAGACGACGTGTTAAATATCCCGAGTCAGCCGTTTTTAGTGCTGTATCGGCAAGACCTTTACGAGCACCGTGGGTTGAAATCGAGTATTCAAGAACGCTCAAGCCTTCGCGGAAGTTCGCTGTAATGGGCGATTCCAAAATCTCTCCAGACGGCTTAGCCATCAGCCCCCGCATCGCACCGAGCTGCTTCACCTGTGACCTGGTTCCCCGAGCTCCTGAATCCATCATCAAATAGATCGGATTCAGCTCATGGTCTTTAGGCTTGCTAATCAATTCAAAGAGCTCTTCAGACAAATCGTCTGAAACTTCCGTCCAAATACTAATGATCTTCGAATGACGCTCTCCATCAGTGATGATTCCATCCTCGTACTGTTTCTGAACCTGAGCAATTACTTTTTGCGCATCGTCAATGGCTTTTTGCTTTGTATCAGGAATGCGAACGTCGCAGATTCCGATCGAAAGCGCAGATTTAGTCGCTTGAGAAAATCCGAGATTTTTCAGATCATCCAAGAAGTGAACGGTCGCTTCAAGGCCTACTTTTTTGTAGGTGTCTAAAACGAGTTGACTCATCTTCTTTTTGCGCAGCGTATAGTTTTGGAAACCGAGCTGCTTAGGAACAATCGTATTGAAAATCACACGCCCAGGAGTGGTTTCAATGATTCCTTCCTCTAGACGAAGTTTGATCTTCTCGTGGATATGAAGACCCCGTCCAAGGTCATCACATCGCTCCCCTTCTTCTTTCGTATCTTTCCAGTTGTAGCTTCCAGACGCTTGCATGGCTAAGAGCACTTCTTCAGGGTTTGCAAAGACCTTGGTCTTTTTACCGTGATCTTCAGGGATATAGATGGGCTCGTGCATCAAATAGTAGAGACCCAAAATCATATCCTGAGAAGGAACCACAGAGGGTTTCCCAGATGATGGGAGGAAGATATTATCGGGTGCCATCATGAGCAGCTTTGCTTCCACTTGCGCCTCAATAGAGAGAGGGATGTGAACCGCCATTTGGTCACCATCGAAGTCGGCGTTAAAGGCCGAACAGACAAGGGGGTGGATCCGAATCGCTTTTCCCTCGATGAGGATAGGCTCGAATGCCTGAATCCCGAGACGATGGAGCGTTGGTGCCCGGTTGAGCAGTACAGGGTGTCCTTTAATGATCTCTTCGAGAACATCCCAAACTTCAGGAGCTTGTCTTTGGATCATTTTCTTTGCAGAACGGATCGTGTAGACATACCCTAGATCTTTCAGCCGTTTTACAATGAAGGGCTCGAACAGCTCCAGTGCCATTTTCTTAGGCAATCCACATTGGTTAAACTTCAGCTCAGGACCAACGATAATCACACTTCGGCCAGAATAATCAACCCGCTTCCCGAGAAGGTTTTGTCTAAAACGACCTGTTTTTCCCTTCAGCATCTCGGAGAGAGCTTTGAGCGGCCTATTCCCAGCGCCCATAACAGGGTGTCCATGCCGTCCGTTATCAAAGAGTGCATCTACCGCTTCCTGAAGCATCCGCTTTTCATTGCGAACAATCACATCAGGCGTTTTGAGTCGCAAAATGGCTTTTAGACGGTTGTTCCGATTGATCACTCTTCGGTAGAGGTCATTGAGATCAGAGGTAGCAAAACGCCCTCCATCGAGTGGCACCAGTGGGCGCAGATCTGGAGGAATGACAGGAACGTTAGACATCACCATCCAGTCCGGACGGTTTGGAGAAGAAGTAAAGCTCTCAATAATTTTGAGTCGCTTTGCAATTTTCATCCGCGCTTGCATCGACTTGGTCTTGCGCAGCTTATCTTTGAGTTCAACCACCAGGAGCTTCAAGTCTTCTTTCTCTAAAAGCTCGGCAACAGCCTCACCACCCATTTTTGCAGTGAAGGTTCCAGGACCCCATTTTTCTTGCGCTTCTCGATATTCTATATCATTGAGGAGCTGCTTTGGCTCAAGGGTCGTGCGACCCGGCTCAGTAACCACATACTCTTCGTAGTAGATCACCTTTTCAAGCTCATTGGTAGACATCCCCAGAATATTTCCAATCCGTGAAGGCATCGACTTGAAGAACCAGATGTGAACCACAGGAACAGCAAGCTCGATGTGAGCCATCCGCTCACGACGAACCTTTGAAAGGGTTACTTCAACACCACAACGGTCACAGACGATTCCTTTGTGCTTGATTTTCTTGTATTTTCCACAGGCACATTCCCAATCCCGAGTTGGACCAAAAATCTTTTCACAGAAGAGACCTCCCTTCTCAGGTTTGAAGGTCCGGTAGTTGATTGTTTCAGGTTTCTTAATCTCCCCGCGCGACCAGTCATTACGGATCACGTCGTCCGAGGCGATCTGAATCACCAACTTGTCAAATTGAGAACCTTGCTTCTCTTGATCTTGCATCAACTAAACTCCTATCCCTTTGAAACAGTTTCTGGACGCACATCGAGACATAGTCCCTGCATCTCTTTTACAAGTACATTAAATGATTCGGGGGTCCCCGCATGAAGCGTATTCTCCCCTTTGACGATCGACTCATAAATCCGAGTACGACCTGCCACATCATCAGATTTGACCGTGAGCATTTCTTGAAGTAGGTGGGCTGCACCATACGCTTCAAGTGCCCATACCTCCATCTCTCCAAAACGCTGTCCACCCATTTGAGCTTTACCACCCAGTGGCTGCTGCGTTACAAGAGAGTAGGGGCCAATTGAACGGGCGTGAATCTTATCGGCAACGAGGTGGCCTAGCTTCATCATGTAGATGTAGCCAACGACGACTCGGTTATCGAAGCGCTCTCCAGTCCGCCCATCGTAAAGTTGCATCTTACCATCGGTTGGAAGACCTTGCTCTCCCATCATCTCCCAAATTTTTTCTTCAGGGAATCCTTCAAAAACAGGGGTCTTCATGTAGACACCCGCCTTTTTGGCTGCATAGCCTAGGTGAGTCTCTAGAAGCTGTCCCATATTCATCCGTGAAGGAACCCCAAGTGGGTTGAGGATGATTTCAATGGTAGATCCATCTTCGAGATAGGGCATGTCGGCATCGGGAACAATTTGGGATACAACCCCTTTGTTTCCGTGGCGTCCTGCCATCTTATCCCCACCTCAAGCTTTCTCTTGGTGGCGATATAAACCTTCACCTGGCGGATCACACCCGGATCGAGTTCCGTATCTCCTTTTCGAGTGAACTCCACTTCTGTTTTATGCAGTGACTGAAGCTTTTGGATTTCGTGGTCGAACTCATGGAGAATCTCTTTCATGGCCGAGTAGGTTTCATTCTCAGCCATCAAGAGATCTTCTGCGTTCTCATTTTCGAGCATCTCGAGCATCTCTTGGGTGATCACCTCGCCCTCTTTGATCAGAGCATCCCCTGTTTTCCGATGCATAATCGGTCCTGGTGCAGGGTCTCCAAGGAGAAGAGCTCCTAGTTTCTCATGAAATTGGATGACAATCTCCGCTTCTTTGTTTTTGTACTCTTGATGGATGTCTTTGATTCGAGAAGCCTCTTCGACAAGCTCATCATCGGTTTTAGAAAGGCGGTCTTTTCTGCTAAAGACTTTCACGTCCATCACGACCCCTTCAGTTCCTGGAGGAACAGTAAGAGACGCATCTTTTACATCCGCTGCTTTTTCACCAAAGATGGCTCTTAGAAGCCTTTCTTCAGGAGCAAGCTCTGTCTCAGATTTTGGAGTGATTTTTCCTACCAAGATATCTCCAGGCTTCACCTCAGCACCGATCCGGATGATTCCATCTTCACCGAGGTTTGAAAGAGCCTCTTCCGAGACGTTTGGAATGTCTCGAGTGATCTCTTCTTTCCCAAGCTTAGTATCACGAGCCGTCACTTCAAATTCTTCAAGGTAGATCGAGGTATAAGCATCCTCTTTGATCAACTTCTCAGAGATGATGATCGCATCCTCATAGTTGTAACCGCACCATGGCATAAAGGCTACGAGGACGTTTTTCCCCATCGCCATCTCCCCTTTATCGGTGGCAGGTCCATCGGCGATCACATCGCCTAGCTTCACTTTATCCCCTACGTTACAAAGAGGAGTTTGGTTCAAGCAAGTTCCCGCATTCGATCGCATGAACTTGTTGAGTTCATAGGTGTGTTTTTCGGTTGGGTTATTTTCTGCTGCAACAACAACTTTGTAACCATCGACATACTCAACAGTTCCATTGTTTTG
>Ga0180433_10011073_pt1 | contig 10747 bp, 10 predicted proteins | sample SS_ome_8_FD_132980 | JGI IMG/M metagenome (GOLD analysis project Ga0180433, IMG submission 132980) | Hypersaline lake sediment archaeal communities from the Salton Sea, California, USA - SS_1_D_1 metaG | ecosystem: Environmental > Aquatic > Non-marine Saline and Alkaline > Hypersaline >...
AGTTCTCGAAGAACTTCGTGGTCCGGCGGTGCGGCTGGAAGAACACCGACAGCGTGGTGCGGCCTGGGAACTGCTCGTAGATGTTAGGGGCAATGTAATCGCCGTCGAGGGTGTTCTTCTGTGCGATGGTCTCGTAGTTGCGCCATACGAGACGGTTGCGGTCGAACCAGTTGATGCCGGTCACGCCGTGATGTCCCGGGAACTGGCCCGTCACGAAGCTCGTGAGGTTCGCCAGTGTCACCGACGGCGTATTGGCCACGGCGCGGGAGCAGTAAAGGCCCCGGTCCACGAAGTACTTCCGGATTGCGGGAAGCTCACCGGCCTCGAGCATCTCCTGGAAGATTTCGGCGTTGACGCCATCGACGAAGAACACGATTGCCCCGGCCGTCGAGGCCCCGGGCGGCAGAGAGAAGTCCACGTCGTAGGTATCGGCCGGGCCGTGCGGGCCGGGAGTGCCGCAACCCGCCGGAAGCATTGCCAGCAGTCCCATCACCGCGGCTATGACCACCAGGAGTGCTCGGCGTGGAGCTTTCATGTCAGTCTTTGCCATGGGCTTTGTGCCTTTCGTCCGGCGCGAACAGGAGCGGGAAAACAATGTCGCTCGTACAGCAGGGAATCCACACGGCTGCGAACAGCAGCACCGGAATCGCAAAAAAAGTCGCCACGCTGACGTCTTTGCCGAGGGCCATGATCATGTGGAACAACGACGCGCCGGTGCTCAGCAGGACGTGTCCGGCGTGCGGCAACTTCGTCCGTGGCCAGCGAATCGCGATGACGATGCCAAGGATCGCCAAGGGATTGACCAGCCACCACATCTCGATGAACCCGATGTGGGCCTGGCCGTGGACGTGTGCGTCATGAATGCCCAGGAGCCACTCGCCCAGGTAGGGGATCAGGCTGTCGCTGAGGGTGCCGATGCCGACGGCTCCCGCATAGCCGATCACGAAGGTAGCCACCAGCCCTCCCTTGCTGTGCAGGCGATACATCGCCGCGGTGACGATTGCGCTGAAGAACACGTGGAGGGGATGAAACGTCCAGAAGATCACGGACGATGTCCCATGCGGCACATTCGCGTAGACGAACGCCACGGCGACGGCGATTCCCACGATTGCGCCGCCGAGGGTGAAGGGGACGTGGTGTCTGAGCTCGTCGCCTATCGTCCTTATCATCTGAGTGTTGTGTCTCCGTGCATCGCTTCGGAATGTGTTTGCGCTGTGTTGGTGCTTGCTCTTGTGACCAAGGGCTGCACTTGCACGCAACATCATAGTCGATGCCGGCACAGTTGGGCCATCACCTGCGCAAAAAAGACGTCGCGGCCAAGGCGGGGCAATGTGGCCAACGACGCGTGCTGCGGGATAAAAGTAATAGACGCTTCTCAAGAAAAAGCCCCGCAGCCAGTGCGGGGCGGTGTGTCAAATAACGCTTGTCAGCGGGACGTATTACTTGGGCGTCTTCATGCCGTTGGCTTCGGGCAGGAATTCGTCTGCCGTAAGGCCGACGTTGAACTTGATGTCCTTGTAGATGTAACGGCTGGCAAGTTGCTCGTCCCAGTCGTAGCCCTCGATGCAGACGGGGACCAGACTCTCGGTGTCAACATAGATGACGGTCTTGTAGGCGGGGTAGTCTTCCTCTGCCGGCAGGTAGCGCACCAGCACCAATGTCTTCCTGCCGGCTACCTTCGCATAGCCGCCAAAGGCTTCTTTCAGGTGTCCGTTGGCCTGGGCCTTGCGGTAGACGCCCAGCAAGTTCTCGATCGCACGCTCGAACCCGAACATGTTGACCGGACGGAGCGTGTTCTGCATTGCTTCCCTGCCGTCAGGCTGACGCCGTACCGTTCCGACCAGCACGTAGAGGAGCCCCTTGGGCTTGACGAGCATCTGGTCACCGTAGCTGCCCTCGACGAACAGGACTGCCTCGCCGATGGGGGCGTTCTTGGTCCACTGCATGGCGACGCTGAAGGGCTCGTCCATGAACTTTACGTCGATCCACTGCTCAGGCTTCTTCGAGCCGTTGATGACCTCTTCCTTGATGAAAGTGCAGGTGTAATCCTTGTATCGGCCCTGGTAGTTGGCCAGGCAATGTTCGAGGAAGCCGATCTGGTCAGTCTGGGCGAGTCGTTCGATGGTGGCTTGTGTACTGGAGGGGGTGTTCCCGACGCTTGCGCCGCTGATCTGCTGAACGAACTGCGACTCACGAAACGCATCGGTCTTGGTGCATTGGATACAGAACAGGCCCGCCACCATGATCCCTACGAGCAAACGAATCTTGCGATTCGTCGGGTGCAATAGTCGCATTCGCATGAAGGTCACCTAAGAATGTCTCGTCTTTCGCAGGTTACCCGGCGAAAGACACCGGTCTGGCCTCACTGGCCCGACCCACAGGCTCCGTTGCTTCTATATCGACCAAATAGCGGGCCGACGTTGAATCTTTGGCCCGAGCTGCTCCAGCGATCCCATCGGTTCTTTTCCGGGGGGGGATGCGCGTGAGCGAGCTTGATCTTGAGGGAGTATAGGAAAGTCTGTCCGCGTGAGCAACTGTTTTTCGAGAAATCCGGTGGCAAAATCATCGGCGCGTTCACAAGTGACTACAGCATAAGCGCTTTTTGCATAAAGGTTTGCGGGCCTCCAATGGCGCCTTGGCGCAAGTGCGGTCGTCCGTTCATCTTGCGGCGGTCTTGACGGGGGGGCCATCGGACCTTAGATTACCCGATCTACTGTCAGACCGGTCGGGCTCCGGGCCCCATCGAGTCCTACGGAAAGGCATGGCAATGAATCTAGTTACAGGGGCCACCGGGCTGCTTGGGAGCCATATCGCCGAGCAATTGCGGCAAGATGGCCAGCCGGTTCGGGCCTTGGTCCGCCCGACAAGCGATACCCGGTACCTCGACGAGTGGGGGGTGGAGAAGGCTCCAGGCGACGTGACAGACCCAGCCAGCTTGGCCGAGGCGATGAAGGGGGTCCACACCGTTTACCATGCCGCCGCCCAGGTGGGAGATTGGGGCAAATGGGCAAGATTCGTTGCCGTAACGATCGACGGAACCCGGAACATGCTCGCCGCGGCAAGGGATGCCGGCGTCCAGCGTTTCTTGCACGTCAGCAGCATCTCTTCCTACGGCCATCCTGACGGCGAAGGCCTGGTTCTCGATGAGTCAGCCCCGCTGGGCGTGGACCTGCACAAGTGGAGCTATTACAGCCGGGCCAAGGTGGTGGCTGAGGAGCTGTCCAAAGAGGCACATCGGCGCGGCGAGGTGCCGTTGACCGTTGTCAAACCGAGCTGGTTGTACGGGCCTCGCGATCGGGCATCCATGCCACGGCTGATCCGGGCCATCCGGGCCGGGAAGGGCAAGCTGATCGGGGACGGGTCCAACCGTTTGAACCTCACCCACGCAGCCAACGAGGCGCGCGGATGCATCCTCGCCGCCACGAGCGAAAAGGGTCTCGGCGAGACGTACAATCTTTCCAACGACGGCATCATTACCCAGGCCCAGTACCTCAACAAGATCGCCGAGTGCATCGGCGCCAAGCCGGTGACGAAGAAGGTCCCATACAAGGTCGCCTACAGCGCAGCCTACCTGATGGAGCTCTTCGGGCACATGTTGGGCCGAAAGACCCCCCCTCTGGTCACCCGTTACTCGGTGTGGCTGATTGGACGGCGGTGCTTCTTCTCGTCGGAAAAGGCCCGCCGGGAGTTGGACTGGCAGCCGGCGATTTCCTACGACGAGGGAATTGCCCAGTCGGTCCAGTGGTGTCTGGACAACGGCGCGTGCTAAACGGAAGAATGTGCCGAACAACTGCTTGCATTTGCGGCCACTTGTATTATCATATTTCGCCTTGTACATCCAAGCGGCAGATGCCGGAAGAATTACAGGGCGTGCGCCAGTCCCGAGAGGGAGAATATCTCGCGTTAGGACTTCGGGTCGGGGGTCTTAACCAGCGATGATGCGCACGCCCTTTTCTGTGCGCTGATGGAACTCGGTTGCGACGACGGCGAGCGCCCGTGGGATCTTCTGCGACAGCGAGGCCGGGCTTTCGCAAGCAATCAGATGATGTTGGACCGGCCCACTATTGCTGGTAAAATGTTGGCCCAGCCGCTTGCCTTGGATGCAGGATACGAATAGAAAGCACTTCCACGGCCGGCGAGGAAAAGGCCTGCCGTCCTGATGCAAGGAGACTCAGATGTCGGAAGTCATTGAGATTCCCGTTGTATGGCTGCCGGGCGGAGCGTGCACCGGTTGTGTGGTCTCGCTGCTGAACTCGTTTTCTCCCAGCGCAGGCAGCCTGGTGCTTCGCGAGCTGACACCCGGGAAGCATATGTCCCTGCGGTTCTGCATGACCGCAATGGCCGGGCAGGGGCAGCAGGTTGTGGACATCCTCCACGACGAGTCCGCCGAGGACTCCGGCGGCTACGTACTGGTGATGGAAGGCACGCTGCAACTTGGCGACGACATGTTCGCCACGCTGGGCGAAAAAGACGGCCGGGAAGTGCCGATCCACGCCCGCGCCGCGGAACTTGCCCGCAACGCGGTGGCTGTGGTCAGCATGGGCACCTGCGCTTCCTTCGGCGGGATTCCCGCCGGCGAAGGGAACCTGACCGGCGCAGCGTCGATGGAACAACTGCTCCAGCGCGAGAAGATCGACGTCCCGCTGATCAACATTCCGGGCTGTCCTCCGCACCCGGACTGGCTGGTCGGTACGCTGATGGCGGTTTCGCTCCACGGGTTGGAGACGGTGGCTGGGGACCTGGATGAACTGAAGCGGCCGAGGATGTTCTACGGCAAGAACGTTCACGAGACCTGCCCGCGCCGGGCGGACTTCGACGCAGGACGATTCGCCAAGAAGTTCGGCGACGAGGGATGCCTTTACGAGTTGGGCTGCAAGGGGCCGGTGACGTCTGCGGACTGCCCCACGAGGATGTGGAATACGGGCACGAGCTGGTGTGTCGGAGCGGGCAGCCCGTGTCACGGTTGCGTCGAACCGGACTTTCCCGATCGGCTCAGCCCGCTGTACGAGAAGATCAACGAGCAGCGGATGGAGCGATTCCGCCTGTTGGACCCGCACGTCCAGTCTGCCTCGAAGGCTTGATTGCAGAGAGGATCATCATGCACGGCTCCGGCCCCCATTTTCACGATAAGGACGGCAACGCGATCAGCATCGATCCGGTCACGCGGATCGAAGGGCACATGAAGATAGACGCCTACGTTGATGGCGGAGAAATCAAGGATGCCCAATGCTGCGGGACGTTGTTTCGAGGCTTTGAGAACATTCTCGTCGGCCGGCATCCGTTGGACGCGGTTCGGCTGACCCAGCGGGTCTGCGGCGTCTGCCCGACCGCCCACGGCACAGCCTCGGCAATGTGCCTGGACGCCGCGCTGGGCGTGGCGGACAAGATCCCCAATAACGGGCGGCTGCTACGGAACCTGATGCTGGGCAGCAACTATCTCCAGTCGCACATCCTGCACTTCTTCGCCCTGGCTGCCTTGGATTTCGTCGACGTCGCGGCGCTGGCTGACTACGACGGGTCCGACAGTGATCTCAAGGCCGTGCGGGCGTTCATCGACCGCAAGGATCTCTCGCCGTTCTTCCCCCGTTACGAGGGCGACTACCGCTGCGACAAGGCCACCAACGTCGAACTCGTCCGCGGCTACCTCAAGGCGCTCAATATCCGCCGGACCTGCCACGAGATGCTGAGCATCTTCGGCGGCAAGATGCCGCACAACATCGGCATCGTGCCCGGCGGGGCGACGTCGCAGGTCTCGGCCGACAAGATCGCCACCTTCATGGGCAAGCTCCAGGAAGTCGCGACCTTCGTCGAAGACGTCTACATCCCGGCGGTCTTCACCGTAGCGGGGGCCTACGGCGATTACTTCGATATCGGACGAGGCTGTGGGCGGTTTCTCGCTTACGGCGGATTCGACCTGGACGACAAGAGCACCGATCCCTTGGCACGAAGCCGCTTGCTGCCGCGCGGCATCCTGGACGACGGCAAGCTGGCAAGCGTATGCGTCGAGGGAATCACTGAAGACGTCACCCACGCCAGGTACAGCGACGAGTGTTCCGCGGCCCCGGCACAAGGCAAGACCGTGCCCGCAGCGGACAAGGACGAGGCGTACAGTTGGCTCAAGGCGCCTCGCTACGACGACCTGCCGGCGGAGGTTGGCCCACTGGCCCGTGCGATGGTCGGATACGCCGGCGGGCACGAGCAGATCGTCTCGGAAGTGGACGCGGCGCTGGCGGCGGCGGGCATCGGAGCGGACAAGCTGCCGTCGGTGCTGGGCCGGCACCTGGCCAGGGCCTTGGAATCGCGGATCATTGTTCGCGAGATGGTCGGCTGGCTGTCCGAGCTCAAGCCCGGCGAGGCAACCGGCACGGAGTTGGGAATCCCCGACGAGGCCATTGGCGTGGGGATGACCGGCGCTCCGCGCGGCGCGCTGGGGCACTGGATCGAGATCAAGGACAAGGTTATCAGCCGCTATCAGCTTGTGGTGCCGACTACGTGGAACGGTTCACCGCGCGACAAGGCCGGCGTGCCCGGGCCGATCGAGCAGGCCCTGATCGGCACGACGGTCAAGGATCGGGACAACCCCTTTGAGGTCGTGCGGATCATCCGTTCGTTCGACCCGTGCCTGGCGTGCTCGGTGCACGTCATGACGCCGCAGGGCGACACCAGAGGAATCTACACCATTGTCTGAGCCTATCGTCAACATCGTGGGGGTGGGCAACACGCTGATGGGCGACGACGGCTTCGGTCCGGCCGCCATCGAGGCGATTCGCCGGCGCGGCAAGCCTGCGGGCGTGCGCCTTCACGACGCCGGGCTGGCCGTTTCGGATGTGCTGGGACAATTGGACCCCAACGACCCGCTGATCGTCATCGACGCGCTGCGGGGTGGAGGTGAACCGGGCACGGTGTACAAAGCGACTATCGACGATCCCTCCCTGTGGGGAGATACGCTCGTCGGGCGGTTTTCGTTGCATGAAGTGAACGTTGCCCCGGCGCTACGAATCGAGGCGATGACCGGGCGCGAATTCGCAGACGTGACGGTTTTCGGCGTCGAGCCCCAAGCGGTCGGGTGGGGCGCGCCGCTTTCGGACGTCGTTGCCCAGGCCTTGGAGAAACTCACTGATGCCGTTCTGGCCCATGCCGGGGCCAAACTCAACTCCGCGACAGCAGGAGCACAATTGCGATGAATGCCACAGAGCGCAAATCCAACGAAGAGATCGTCGAATCGCTTTCCGGCGTCGGCAAGGTCTTCATTCTCGGCTGCACGGGTTGTCCGGTCGGTTGCGATACGGGTGGGCAGCCTTGGGTAGACGAGATGTCGGCCCTGCTATCTGAGGCGGGCAAGGAGGTCACCGGCTCGGCCCTGATCGACATGATCTGCAACAAGGCGATCGTAGGCATCAAGCTCGGCCGAGTTGTAGATGCGATCGCCGCGGCCGAGGCTGTCCTGGTCGGCTCGTGCGGGGTGGGCGTCCAGGCGGTCGGCAACATGGTCGGCCGGCTGGCTGTGCCGGCGATGGACACGATCAACATGGGCGATCATCAGGGCCTGTGGCCGTCGGAAGAGCGATGCGCCGAGTGCGGCGAGTGCATGCTGGCGTACACCGGCGGGCTCTGCCCGATCACGCTGTGCGCCAAGAGCCTTGTCAACGGAATCTGCGGCGGTACCGGGGATGACGGCAGTTGCGAGGTCAGCTCGTCGAGGCGATGCGGCTGGTTGATGATCTTCGAGCGCCTCGAAGCGCTGGGCCGGGTCGAGGACTACAAGCGCTTCAACGCCCCCAAGGACTATCGCAAACGAAGCATTTCCGACGAAAACCGCCGAAGCATTCGATGGGCGCTGGAGGTCTCTCAACAGGAAGCCCAGGCCGAACCGCAAACCGCGAAGGAATGACCGGGAACCAGACATGAGCAAGCTTCAGGAAGAACTCGTCAGCGGCAAGTTTGTGATCACCGGAGAGATCGGGCCGCCCAAAGGCACGAACGTCGAGCCGGTCATTCACGAGGCGCAGGAATACCTCAAGAACACCGTCACGGCCGTCAACGTCACCGACATCCAGACGGCGGTCATGCGGGCCGGGTCGATGGTGGGCTGCAAGCTGCTGATCGACGCCGGCATCGAGCCCGTCTTCCAGATGGTCTGCCGCGACCGCAACCGCTTGGCGCTCCAGAGCGACTTGCTGTCGGCCTACATCCTGGGCGTTCGGAACGTCCTGGCGCTGACCGGCGACCACGTGGTGATGGGCGATCATCAGGATGCCAAGGCTGTCTACGACCTGGATTCCGTGGGTCTGCTGGAGGCGATGGTCAAACTGGAAAGCGGCACGGACCTCGGCGCAGACATGAAAGGCAACGCCAACGAATTGGACGGAGCCCCGACGTTCTTCAAAGGCTGCTGCGTGACGCCTTGTGCACCCAACGTGGACGCCCAGGTCATCAAGCTGGAAAAGAAGGTCGCCGCCGGAGCCCAGTTCGTCCAGACCCAGGCCGTCTACGACCCGGGTGCCTTCGAGACCTTCATGAAGAAGGTGGAGCATCTGAAGGTCCCGATCCTCGTGGGCATCGTCGTGCTCAAGACGGCTGGGATGGCCAAGTACATGAATCGCGGCGTGCCTGGCGTGAGCGTGCCGGATCCGATCATCCAGAAGCTGGCCGATTGTGCCAAAGAGGACCGCCAAAAGGTGTCGGTGGAAATTTCCGGTCAACTGGTCGCGCAGATGAAGGATATGTGCCAGGGCGCGCACCTGATGACGCTGGGCTGGGACCATTGCGTTCCGGACATCATCCAGGCAGCCGGCTTGGCGTAGCGACTTAGCGATTGCATTTGCGTTGAGCGTTTGCATATACGAGGCCCACGGCCCCAATCCGTGGGCCTTGGGGAAAGACCTCCCCGGTGCTTGACACCCGGTGCATGGTTCGACAGACGGGGGATTTGTTCGGGACGACCGATGAGCCGATGTGGTTCCCGGTCGAGTAGGCCCTGACCCCGCGTAGAAGGACGGGCGACCCGCTTAGGGGCCACCCCCGTTAAGGAAGGAAAATAGGACTGCCGTTTACCGTCGCCGACGGATCATTCCCAGCGTGCCCAGCGACATCAGGCCCAGCGTTCCCGGTTCGGGGACGCTGTAATCATAAATTATTTCGACGTCAGCTGAGGCGGCCATGGCGAACTGCAGCACCAGATTGCCGGCACCCATTCCGGTGGACGCACCGTCAGCTGTTACCGGAAGGGTGATACTCCCGGTGCCCGTGAATAGGGCCAGGTCGGCGGCCAACGAGTGCGTGGCATTTTCGGTCAGGTCGGCTGAGAGGTTTGAGTACGTCTTGCCGGACGTCCCGCCGAAATCCAGAATACCATCGAATGAGTCAACTACGTCGGATGTGTCGGTGACGGGAATAGATATAACCAGCGTGCTCGAGTCGGGGCGACGGAGCTGCACGATGGCTGAGAGTTGCATCGTCACCGTGGCCGGCTCGGTATCGAGACTCTCGAATTTCGCCGAGCCTTCGGCGTGCCCTGTCAGCTTGCAGGTGACGCTGTTGAGCGTGCCCAGCGACGAGTCGAACTTGGGCACCGAAATGCTGCCGGACCAGTCCGGCTCCGCTAGCGGGATCGAATCGGTGTGCGAGATTGTCGCCGCCTCAGCGCGCGAATCGAACCCGCCCAGAACCACAATCGCCAGCAGAGCTGCGCTTAACGTCCTGAAGACCATGGCTACCTCCAACGGGCTGGGTTTTTGTCGCAGCGCCTCTACGGTGCCGTCGGGAGGAACCATAGGATATAATCGCAGTGCCGGGCCAGTTTCTTGCGGATAATCTTCCCGGAATCCATCCGGAGAGCCATAGATTCGCGCGTGTCCTCGATCGGCAAACGATACGCACTCTGGCTGACGGCGTCTCTGGTCTGTAATATCAACGCTGCCGGCCGGAACGCCGGATTATCGCCGGGATGCCCAGCAACATCATGGCAAGGGCGCCGGGCTCGGGACTGAAGGCAGCATAGTCGTAAATCACCTCCAAGCCAGCCGATGCGGACACCGCAAAGTGAAGCGTCAGATTGCCGGCGCCGGAGCCTGTGGTGGCGGCGTCGGCCGTGATCGGGAGGGCAATATCGCCTGAGCCCGTGAATAGTGCCAAGTCGCTCAAGGCCGACGATGTGGCAGCCTCGGTCAGGTCAGATGCAAGGCCCGAATACGTCGCGCCGGAGTCGCCGGCAAAGTCCAGCGTGCCGTCGAACGCGCCGGCAAGATGTGAAATGGCCACCGATGGAATCGCCGTTACTATTAGGCTTGAATCGGGCCGAAGGAGTTTGACTGTCGCGCAGAAATCCATCATCACCGTGGCCGGCTCGGAGTCCCGGTTCTCGAGCTGAGTGATTCCTTCTACGTGTCCGTTAAGCCTGCAGGTGACGCTCTTGAGAACTCCCAGCGACGAGTCGAATTTCGGGACCGAGATCGACGTTGTCCAGTCGGCCTGTGCAAGTGCGACCGAATCGCTGTAGGAAATCGTTTCGGCCTCCGCACACACGCAGAGAAAACCGGCGATGACAAGTGCCACCACGGCTGTGCTTGATGCCCTGTAATGCTTCGTCAGGGGGATTGGATGAGCGCTAATGGGATTGCCTGTGCGTTGATTCCCCGTGGTCCGGCGAGAGGACGCATCCTTGCGAAAACAACTCTTCTTCAGTGTATGCGATGGGCTGCCGGAGGCCATGTTTTCTCCAATCCAATGGGTCTTCTCGTGGCATCTC
>Ga0180433_10011074_pt1 | contig 10747 bp, 8 predicted proteins | sample SS_ome_8_FD_132980 | JGI IMG/M metagenome (GOLD analysis project Ga0180433, IMG submission 132980) | Hypersaline lake sediment archaeal communities from the Salton Sea, California, USA - SS_1_D_1 metaG | ecosystem: Environmental > Aquatic > Non-marine Saline and Alkaline > Hypersaline > Sediment...
AAATTATGGTTTTAGGACCATTAATAGTAGCCACAAAATCCACATCAGCACCAAATTCATTATCTAATTTTAAACTTACTAAGCTGCCAACATTAGTATTATCAATTTCCCCAGTATTCATTCGAACTGGTTCAGTATATTCAATTGTAATCACTTTATTTTTTTCAACATCTGTATCATTGTCTGCTGGATCAAAACTAAAAGTAGGATTTTCAGTATCTTCAGCAGTAAAAGTCACACTTGTTTTCGCGGTATCATTGGCTGAGCTATCTTCAACTGGTTCAATCGACACATAATAAACTTGCTCACTATCAAAAAAATTATCAGGAGTGATTGTAATTAATGTTTTAGAAGGATCAATTATTGCAGAATATCCTACATCTACACCACTATCATTATCTTTTTTAAAGGTAATTAAACCTGGTAAATCTGGATCATCCAAAGGATCACCGCCAACTTCTCGAACTGCTTCTCCAAATTCAATGGTTACTACGGAGTCACGAGCAACATCAGTTTCTCCATCATATGGATCAAAAATTACTGTTGGAGCTGTTGAATCCTCAGTAGTAAAACTAGAACTATCTTGTATAATTTGATGGTCCAGATTATCTTCAACTTGATCTAATATAGTCACTGTAAAATTATGAACATCTGCTAAATTAGCGTCGGGGGTGATAGTAATCACTTTTTTATCTCCATCAATTACAGCATCAAAAGGCACATTAGCTCCAGCATTATTATCAAATAAAGTAACTAAACTATCTACTGAATCATTATCAATTGGAAGGTCATTAAGATGTCTTACTGGTTCATCAAAAGTAATAGTAATTATAGTACTTACTGATACACCAGAAGTTCCATCTGTTGGCACGAATTCAGCTACTGGGGGTTTAGTATCAATTTCATAATTCCCAAACTCAGCATTATCCACTGAATCATAAGTATTGCTAGATCCGGCAATATCTTCAACATAAATTGAAAAGTCATATATACCATCTGCGTAAACTCCACTATCCCAAGAAGGATCTGCTGTGAAATCACAATTAAAACTTTGCCCACCATCACTAGTAACACAAGTTAGATTAGAATCAGCAACACTATAGCTCTCATTTATAGGAGTACCATCATCTGTTACTCCTGAAACTGTAACCTCAATACTATCAAAATCAATTTCACCATTAGTGTCATTTGCGGTAAAGCTTAAAACTGGTTGATTATCTGGTGAAGGAGATACAGGAGTAATGTTAGCATTATTGACAAATGGAATCTCAAAATCAACAATTGTGCTTGAACTATCATCTAAATATTCCTGATTTCTTGCTAGTCCAAATTCAGAATCAATTACTTGACCACCATCTAATGTAATTTTATCGATTCTAATACCTAGATCACAAGTACCACTCCCAGTATTAGCTAAATTATATCCTAAATAATATCTATTACCATCATCATCAAGAATATTTTGTTGTGCTATATCAACAGCAATTACATTACCATTCATAGTAATTGGAGTATCTAGTTGTCCAATTGAGAAACTCAAATCAATATTATTACTTAAAATAATAGAATCAATTTTTGCAACATCGCAATTTCCATCATTATTGACAATATCAACAGTTATTTCTTCAAAAATCACAGGATTTGGTGTTCCATCAGTATTATAAATATAAAATTCTAGTTGAGAAAAAGTTTGATCTGGAAAACCATAATCAGGAGAAACATCATTAGCTGAAAATACTCCTTCATTATCAGAAGTAGTAAAAGGACTAAAATTAGTAAAATGAGTTGTTGTAAAATCAACATACCCTTCTCCCCAACCGATTATTTCAATCCCATAATCACTCCATTCACCAGCAACTAAACCATTAGCCTGATCATCTTTTTCCACTAAATAGAGGATTTTAACTTCAGCTGGATCAATATCTGCAGGAATTTCCATTCTAATACTAGCTAAAGGAGAAGCATCAGCAGTTTCTGTGACTTCTAAAATATTTTCTGCTTCAATCCCAACTGAGGCTTTATTAGCTTTATTTTGCTTTAAAACTTCTTCTTTATAGCTAATTAAACCACTCTGAGAATTAATTTTAGAAACCTGGGGTAAATCAGCTAAAGCACCTACGTCAGTGACAATTTCTTTTTTAACAAGCGCCTTAGCAGAATCTTCTGGCATTAAAAGGTATTTAACTTTAACTGCCTGCCCCTGAATTGGTTTAAGATTTTCAAAATTTTCCACTTTTTCATCAACGTTGACGTATTCTGAAACACTAATTTCCTCTACAGAGACAATTGGTAAAAATTCTGAATCAGCTTTAACTTTATTTTTCCCTGATTCTTTTAATGATTCCGGAATTTCTTCAATTTTCACTATTACGCCTGAATCATGATCTTTAATACTAACACTAGAACCTTCTTTGGTAATCACTGCTTCTGTTTTTTTGCTAGTTTTAGTAATTTCGATTACACTCTCTTCAACAACTTCAAAATCAGCTGAATTATCTTCAACTTCTGTTTCTGTTTCTATTAAATTTGAGTCGTCTTGGTTTAAATTTGAAGAATCCTCTCCTAAATAAGAGTCATCGTTTAATCCTTCTTCAGCTTCTTGATCACTATTATCTTGTTCTTCTTCTTGATCATTTAAATCATCTAATTCTTGTTCTTGCTGGTCATTATTTTGATCCTCAGCTTCTTGATTATTATTATCTTGTTCATCTAACTGGTCATTACTATCTTGATCTTCTTGATTTTCTTCATGGTCATTTTCCTGATCATTTTCTAAATCAGAAAAATCACCTTCTGAATCTGCATTATTTTGATCTTCTTCCATATCTTCTTGATTTTCGTTCTCTTCACTTTGATCTTGATTATTGTCTTCAGCAGGATCAACTGAATCTTGATCAGTTGAATCTTCAGACTGAATATCGTCATCGTGATCATCTGTTTCAGCTACTTCCTCTAATTGATTATCTGTAATTTCTTCTTGATCTTCTTGGTCATCATTTGTTTGAGTAGAATCAAGGGGTTGGTTGTTATCAGGTTCTTCCTGATTATTTTCCTCCTCAAAATTCTCGTTGCCCTCCGGCGAATTTTGTTCCCCCTCTTGGTCAGTTTCACTATTGAAACTGTTTTCACTTGATTCTTGCTCAGGATAAGATTCTTGGACTTGTTGAGCATTATCTGGCGGTGGAGTTTCTAAATTTCCAACTTCAGCTGCCAAAACTGAAACTGGCAAGGCAAATGTGAAAATTACCACATATACCGTAAATTTGAAAAATATGTCTTTCATAGGTATTTATCCCTATATCTGCCAATATTAATAAAGGCAGAAAGTTAATTATTTAATTATTAAAGTGCTAATTATACCTTAAAAATATATTAAAAATACTAATAAAGCTATCAATCCCAGTGAAGAAGCAATCAAATGTGGATGTTGTTTTCTTACCTCAATAAATATATTTAATAATAAGGCGATTATACTAATAAACAAGATTAATTTAAAATAAGCATTACTTAAAGTAAACAAAGGCTGGATCTCTTTGGCCTGACTGGATTTTAAAAATAAATACTGATCTGCTTTTGAAGGCTGGATATAATCAATTTTTCCCCAGTCTACATCTGTGGTTACAATATTACCTTCCTGGTCCTTAGTCGTCAAGTTAGCCAAAACTAAAGGTTCAAATATTTCCTTTTTCTTAGCTTCTGGCACAATTTTTTCACCTACCCACTGATTATTCGATTCTGGCTGCAAATCTACTTTAAGATCTTTAATCTTTACTTGCGCTGCTTCAATTTCTGGAGCTAATTCTGCTTTAACCTGGACAATTTGTTCTTTTTGTCCATCTGGCTGACTTATGGTGATTTCTGTGTCTTTACTTAATGCTATTTCTAAATTTTTAACCTCTGTTTTTATGGGAATATCATCTAGTATTGTACTAGTTTTAGCTATATTACGTTCTTGGGAATAACTAACAGTTGGGGTGGCAAAAAACTGAGCGACTAAAACTGTATCTTTTTCTTTATACAATCCACTAACTACTCCTACCCCTACTTCCTGATAATCAATATCTATCAAATTGCTATAATGGGTAGGACTTTTTTTCCAGGCTTCAATAATTTTACTAGGCTGAGTAAATCCCATAGCTAAATTTTCTCCTGAAACAGCATGTTTATAGCCAGCATTAGCTAAAAAACTTAACATATTCTCATTATCCGGACTTAAGTGCGCAAAATACTGTTTTAATACCATATCTTCTGCTTTATTCATAGCTGCCCGAGTTAAAACCTCATTCTTCTCTAATTCTGCTACACCTTGACTTTTTCTTAAATTATTGGTCAAACTAAGAATTTCCTGACTTTCCTGCAAAAAAATATCAGGTGTTAATAAAGCTCCAATAGGAAAAATCAAAACAAAAAAAACGACCAAAGCTTTAATAGTGATCGCTGAAAATGCATGAAAAATTATTCTATGTGGATGTAAAATCTGAGGTTGATAATTATTTTCTGGATGAGGTATAAATAAATCTTTCAATGTTCCTGAACCTAAAGGATTGCGTCCAGCTTTAACTTCATCACCATCACTAACTCCATCACCATCAGTGTCGGGATTATTCGGATCAGTACCCAAAATCCTCTCCTGTTCATCTGTTAAACCATCTAAATCAGAATCAAGTTCTGATTCAATTTGTTTTTTATTTTTTAATTTTGCCATAAAAGCAAATAATTTATACTGCTAGCTTCGCATTAATAGTTTAATATATAGCCCTTTAAAAAGCAATATAATTTAATTTTAAATTATATGCAAAAATATAATTTTTGTCAAGAGATTTTTCTATCAAAATTGACAAACTTGAAAATTTATATTATTCTTTGATGATCGCTTAGCGATTAATATCAAAAACGGAAAGGATTTTTAAAATGAAAAAAAAATATTCCGAACTCGAAGCTTTTTGGGTTAATACCTCCGTATTTTGGATATTTATCTTGGCATTAAGCATCCAATTGTTCATGACAATGATATCCATAAAATACAACTTTAAGCCAAACTTTACCTCAATTCCAAACACCGCCCTCCTATTATTAGTGCTTTCCTTGTCCGGCATCAAGTTCTATTGTCTCTACTATGGCTATTTTCAAATTAAAGATATTCTCTTTAAATATAATTGGCTACAGTATCTTCCAGATGTAAGAAGGGGCAAACTTACTTGGGATGAAATCATATACCAAGCAATAGTCTGGGATACTGATGAATTAATTGAAAAGGTTTCGCCCTATGTTGCCAAGCGCAGGAAGTTAACCAAACTCACTGAAGAACGCCGAAAAAGCCAAATGGCCAGAAGAGAAAAACAAGAGGCTAAATTATATGCCAAAAGCAAAAAACAAATAGTTTATTGGATGGCAAAACATTCCCTGCTTGTTCTAGAACTAAAAAAAGCTTTGACTGAAGATCTCAATGAACTGGAAGCCAACGCCAGATTGATTTCAGGTCAGCTTGCTGAAATCCAAAAGTATAGGTGCGAATTAGAAGAGCATCTTCATTCAGACTTTCTCCAAAACCCGCCTGAATTTGAAGATTTTACCCGAACCATCCATAATATGCTCGGGGGCATAACTCAACCTCATGAATTTAATCGTCAGTCATTGCGCTTACTTGCTGACGAAAAATTTTGGGAGGATTTCTATAATGAGCCGAAAATGAAAGAAATCCAAAGGCTGATAAACAATTATAATTTGCAAATAGACAAAGCCAGAAAACAACTTCAAGAATTAAAAGGCAAAATCAGCCTATTCCAAGAACAAGTGTCTCATATCCTCGCCCTAGCCCAAAAAGACTCTAATTTTAGTAAAAGCTTGGGCCCCAATTTAACCCTGCTCAAAGAATATCAGGTGATCCTGGACCAGGGCGACCTCAGGGCAGGCCAGGTCAAAGACCTGGAACACAATTTAAGTAAAATAAAGGAGGAATACGCTATTCCCTAAATATAGTAAAAGCGCCCAGCACTTTGGAAACAAAGTGCTGGGCGCTCTTTTTTTTTGCTAATTTTATCCAAACAATTTATCAGCTAATTATTTCTAATTTCCTGGACTCTGCCCACCTGCCCAGAAGTCAGTCTGACTTTTATCCCTCGGGGATGTTCGCTACTATTAGTTAAAATATCCTCAACAATCCCTTCGGTTAAAACATCTGTGCCCTGATCTTCTTTTAAAGTTACCGCGACTTTCAAACCAGGGAAAATATTATTACGATTTGTGATTGGCATAAAAAATGTTTATTTATTAATTTTTCTAAGTTTAGCATTTAATTTGCTTAATCACAATCAATTTTTTAAAAAATTTTACAAATAAAACACCCTACGATGATTAGTCGCAGGGTTTGATAGTAATTGCGCTTGAGGCTTATTTCTCCAGGACTAAGCCAGTATGGCGATCAACAGAATGGTCAACACCATCAATGTTGATGACTTTCTCGCTGCTGCTGGTATTAAAGACCACCCAGCAGTTCTCGTACTCGCGTACCCGGAAATCGTCAACAGTGTACGCCTGGCCAATCGGCTCTCCCGGCTCAATCTCGTCGCAAAAATCCGGCCGCCAGTCGTCATTAACATTGAAGATGACATAAGTGTCATCAAAGAGCATGGCCATGGCCACGGTTGTTTGCGCCAGCTTGTTTGAGAGATTATAGCCATCCTCCCCTGCTTGAAGCAGGTTAAAGGTAAAGCCCTGAGGGATCAGATAATCCTCCAGAATGATCAAGACCTCGCCCAGGTTCTGGGTTAAAGCTCCCCAGTTGAAAGTTGTTGGCCCAGGAATCGGCTGGTACAGTCCCTCAAAATACTTTCCGGATAACGGCGGATATTTTTCATTAGGCTGATTGCCGATCAGCTCAAACTCCGGATAAGCATTCTGCAATATCTGCAGGAACAAGTTAATACCATCTCGCCAGGCAATATTGACCACTGAGTCAAAAGAATTAACACCCTGCTGATCATAATCGTCCTGACCATTCCAGTCTGCGTCCAGTGAAGAAATCCAGCCCAGATATTCTGACATCCAGGCGTAGTCACGCAAGGTATTATCAACCAGCATAAAATCAATCAGGTCCAGATTCGTACCTGCGGCTGCCAACTGGGCATTAATATTCCTGGCAATATACTCAGGATAAATTTCCCCGTTGACTTCCGGCCCAAGAATACTCATGTTCATCAGGTACATTTCAGGATTGGTCCAGTACATTTGTTTTTGAGTATGTGCCGTGTTGTAGACAAAAAATGACTGGCCCGTACCCGGCTGGTCATAATCAGCGAGCAGCTCATCCCGAAGTCCGGTCTGCCAGGGCCGGTTAATCAGACTTTGGTTCCCTTTCATAATGTCCTGAGGATTAGTGTAAGGACCGACTATCTGATTAGGGTTAAGCTCCCTCAGCTTCGGCACTGTCTGGCCAACGATCAATTCAATGTCTAAGATCACCATTCCATAAAGTGCCATTTCCCTGATCTGCGCATCACCAGGCACTGCCGGGTTACGCTGAAAAAAGGCACAAATTTTAGCCGTAATATTCGGCCTGATCTCAATTTGATCATCTCCGGGATCATCACCAGAGTTATCTCCGGGATCGTCTCCGGAATTATCACCAGGCAGATTAGTCCCGCCAGGGGTTGAAGTCCCACCGCCGGCAGTTCCTTTACAACCCATAGCCACAAAAAGACAAAGCATTAAAGCTACAATAATTTTCGCTTTCAATTTCTTTTCCTCCTCTGCGAAAAGTAATTTTAATAACCGTATTTCAGATTACACCTAATGCCCATACAAAGGGGCCTGCATGAGGGGTCAAGCATCATGCAATACTTTTAATTAAATATCCATCAAATTCAGTATAAAAAAGCTTAAGTAGCTTAGTTTGGTTATAATCAAGCTCACTTCTTTTTAAGCACTACATAATTACACCTCCTTGGTAATTAGGTTTGGGTAGTTGTCTTCTTTTTTCAAGTTGCTACCTCCTAGGTTTATTGTATCAACTCTTGCCGCAATGTCAAAGTGTACAATAATTAGCTAAAAATTGCAAGGGCAACAAAAGCGCCCCGCACTTTGTGCCCAAAGTGCGGGGCGCTTTATATTTTAAAACTTACACACAGGCACACATTCTTCTGTACAAATAGAACCTGCAGATAATCCACGACAAGCTGAAGCACAGGAATTATATGTACCGCCATTTCTCTCACACCAATTTTCTGCAGGAGCTTCACATTCTTTTGCTTTACTAAACCATTTACCACCTAAAAGTTCGCATTGCTTACTTAAATCATAAGCATTAAAAATAATCCTTACATAAATAAAATATGCTACAGCTATAAGTAAAACTATTACTAAAAAGACAATTACAATTTTTTTCATCCTAGAATCCGTTTTCATACTTTCAACTGCACCTTGAGATAATTTTGCCCCTGTTTGTTCTTTGGGTTTATATTTTTTAGGATCATAGTCCTTTTTTTGTTCTGACATAAATAAAATATAATGTTTATTATGAAAACTAATTCTCTCAACCTTAATACGATGCGGGGTAAATGATTCTTTCTACTTGTTGAAAAATATTACTGTTCACTACCAGCCTGTTCAAGAATACTAGTTACATCCATAAAATTAATACCAACCGGTTCTTGAAATTTAGATTCATCAACTTTCCAAGAATAACATTTATAATCATAATCAACATCATGGCCATAAACCCCAACAATATTTTCATCACCCTCTTTTTGATATTTTTCCAAATCTGATACTTTAATTTTAGTCCCTTGATCTGGTTCTTCTTCAGACCAGGAGTATATCCAATCTTCAGTAATAATAGAATGCGTTAACCTGATCTTATCATCATAATCCAGTTTATTATCATTACGTATTTTCCCATCAGCAACATATGTAACGGCAGAAACAATATATTCATTATCCTTAACATTCATTACACAGCGATAATTTTCATCTAATTTCATTAAATCATCCAAACTACCATTAAAAAACACTTCCTTATTTTCAACTACTGGTGGTTCCTTATCTGTTTGAGGTTGAGAAGCAGGAGCTGTTTTTTTTCCGCAACCAGTTAAGGCTATTCCTAAAACCAGCAACGGCAACCCCCCCCCAAAAAAATTTTTCATAATTTTTATAATAAAATTATTAATCATAGTTAAATATCCTAACTACTCAACCTTAACCCCATAAGCCCAAGCCATGCCTTGCCCCTGAGTTTCTGAGTTTTGTGACCAGGTTAAAGGGTAAGAATCAATTATTGTATACTCCCCTGCCGGGATAATTTGGTTGGGCTTAACTACCCAGTAAAATTTGTTTTCTAAATCAGCATACCAGGGCCCATAAACAGTACCATCAGCTGATCTTATCTCCATTCCACCAGCCGGAGTACCCTGACCATTATTATAATGATAAGTCCAGATCTCTGTGACATAATAATCATGATCAAAAGTCACTGTAGGATTAGTGCCTTCATTAAAAACAGCCAAATCACTGCCTATTTTAAATATTTGCACAATCTCGCCTTCAGGCTGTTCGCCCAAGTCTTCATAGTATAAATTTTTCTCTAAAGCCATCAGCTTATCACATAAAGCCACATTGAGTTCCCAAAGCTTATCAGCGACTTTAGCTGCATTTGGTTTTTCATTCCATTCTATTTGTTTTCGATACTTTTCACTTCTGGCCTCATGTTCCTCTTGTAATCTTTTTTCTTCAGCTGCCTTAGCTGCTGCCGCTTTACTGGCCTCAATTTCTGCCTGAGTTTGCACCCGGGGTTCTGGTTGATGATGTCTTTCTTCATCATCATCACAGGCTGTTAATAAAAAACTTGCTAAAAATAATAGCAGAATCAAAAAATAGATTTTGGAAATTTCTTTAAAACTAAATTTCATAAATTAAATATTAATTAATTATTAATTAATCATTTCAATAAAAGCTGAACATTGCTTGTTATGACAATTACATTCAAATTGCCCTTGACTATCCCAACCACTACAATCACATTGATGATCAGACTGACATTCAACATCATAAGATACAAAACCTTGATCAATTGTCTGATGTTCCCACATCGGACAAACCACCCAACAAGTCTCATCTTTACATGCAGTACTATACGGACAATTCGACCGTATAGCATAATCAGCCGGCAGTTCACAATCAGTATCAATTTCACAACTTGAAGCAGATTGAGATTTTGTTGTTTTACCTTGATTATTCTCAACTACAGGATTGCAGCCAGACAAGAATAAAAATGGAAGTATAATTAAAATAGTTATTTTTTTCATTTTTTAAAATTATAACTCTTTATTATCAAAATCACTAGGTCTTAAGAACCAGACAACCTTACCTTGCTGATCTTCAGTTTTGGCAATTAAAAAATCTTTTTCTTGAGGCTTATAAACTGTAAATTTTTCACCATCAGCATTAATATATTCATCAACTTGCTCAGCATCTGACATAACTTGCTCCATAAATGCTTGATTCATCTGGACTTCAAGCTCATCATCCCAAGATTCAAATCCAGGCAAATCGAACTGCATCTCATTATAATATTCTGACGCCAAACTCATACCATCTTCACCACCACCAAATGCGGCTATGTTATCTTCATCATTAATAAACCACTCCCTGGTCATTCCATTAATAGCGTCAATATTTTCTGCCAATTCTTCTTTAAATTTCTCAATTTTCTCTTGTTGTTCTGCTGAAAGTTCAGCTGATTTAAATCTTTCCA
>Ga0180433_10011076_pt1 | contig 10746 bp, 18 predicted proteins | sample SS_ome_8_FD_132980 | JGI IMG/M metagenome (GOLD analysis project Ga0180433, IMG submission 132980) | Hypersaline lake sediment archaeal communities from the Salton Sea, California, USA - SS_1_D_1 metaG | ecosystem: Environmental > Aquatic > Non-marine Saline and Alkaline > Hypersaline >...
CCCGTGCGCGAGATCGCGGCGGCTGAGGTCGATCGGCTCCGCAAACAAAAACCGGAGTCGAAGCTGGGTGAGGCCTTCGCTACCAAGGTCTCGCTCGACCGGATCGAGCGACAAAAGCCCTACGCGTCCTTTGTCGACCAGGCCGTCTCCCTCCCCCGTCGCTGGCGCGAACCCCCGAGCCTTGAAGAGGTCGAGGCCGAACTCCAAGAGGAGGAGCGTCGCGCTGTGCTTGCCGAATCGGAGCGGCTCTTGAGCGAGATGCACGCCGTGATAGAGGAACTGGAGAACAAGCGATGACGATCTCTGAGCTTTACAACTGGACCTCGGGACTGCTTTTTCTGACCGAAAAGGTCCGCACCAGCGACGCGTGGATCTTCGCCTACGATGCCCTCTTTTCGGACGCCGTCATGGACCAGGCCAAGCGCCTGGGCGTGACGTGGATCGATCCAGACGCCGGCTACGAAGACGACGTGCGGGCTTTTTGTCAGGCGGTCGAGGAGGCCTACCAGGACGCCTACGTCCACGCCACCCACAACGACGAACCGGGCGTGCCCGAGCCTCGCCTCGACGACGAGTCGTACAGCCATCGCCTCACCCGACCCACCGTGGCCGCGGCCCGCGAGGAGGCCAAGCCCAAGCTCGCCGTCGAGTGGGCGTGCGCGGTGCTCGACGTGGGCTCGTGGAAGTACGACAGGAAAGGCTGGCGCGACGTCGCCCGGGTCGGGGCCCGCAAGGTGTCCCGGCTCGTGACCTACATCGCCGTGCTCGAAGCGGCGCTGAAAGACAAGGACTGAGGTGCGACGGCTCAAGCGCTGGCGGATCGCCCTCGTCGTCTGTGTCGCTTCGCAGCTGGGCTTCACCTTCATCGTCCTGCGCGCGCTGCTGGCCAACCCCAGCTACCTCGGCGCGGCCGTGGCCTTGCTGACGCTCGGGGGGCTGTACTCCGTGCTCGATGGCTTGTTCGACTGTCACCGCAAGATCCAGACCCGGCGCAAGATGGGCCGCAGGTGATGTGGTAGAGTCTGGCCTGCACCGTGGTCGGTGCTGCTTGTCGTTTCTGATTCGTCCGGGGGTCACAATGGTGTGGCCCCCGGCTTTTTATTGCGGGCGCCTTTTCTGTCAATGCGCGGGGGGTTGACGACCCCCGAACCCGGGCTTAGGGTCGTTGACAGAAAGAGAGACCCCATGGGGAAAACTAAACTGAAAGTCTACGGCTGGCAGGGCCATCGCTCGGAGTGCCCGCCCGCCGCCAACGGCGGTCAGCAGACCCGCGAAATCGTCGCGGCGCCGAGCAAGGCCGCGGCCGCGCGTGCAGCCGGCAAAAAAGACCCGCGCAGCCTCTTCAACTTCGACGAGACCGGGAATCAGCACGAGATCGAGATCGCCATGGCCGAGCCCGGCACCGTCTTTTGGCGCCCGCTCGACCACCGCAAAGGGACGTACCTGCGCGACGGTGAGACCGTGACGCCCGGCGTCTTCGGCGACGGACCCAAGCGAAAGAAAAAGGCCGCCCTCACCTGGAAGGACGAGAGCAGCTACGCCCAGGGTGAACGCGGCAAGGTCGACCCCAAGGCCTGGGGGCTGACCCTCGAAAGCGAGCCGAGGCCCGGGGCCTTCCGCCGGTCGTCCTACATCCTCGTCCACCGCTACGTCGGCTGCGACGGCTGGTTTCTCACCTGCCGCGACCTCGGGCTCGACACCCGCGAGCTGGGCGACATCTCGGCCGACGAGGCCAAACAGCAGGCCGTCGACATCGTGGCGCAGGCCATGTCAGCGCGCATCGAGACCCTCCAAGCACACCTGGCCCAACTCAAAGCATGGTCGGACGGCTAGTCGACCTTCGTGGTCTCCAGCAGGTCCATGCACATGCGCAGGTGGTCTTCGGCCAGCCGGTCGATGTCCTCCGCGTGGCGCGGCAGGCCTATTTGGCGAAGTAGCTCGGCGTGCTCCCGCAAGAGGCGAAAGGTCCGGCCCGAGAGGTCAGACGCCTTGTCGAGCGGTCCCTTCACGCCTCCATGATAGCAAAGATCCCCATGCCCGACCGTTACCCCAACCTCAGCGACTACCCGGAACCCTGCCAAGCCGTGTCACGCCCCAAAAAGCAAGTCATCCTCAGCGAAGACGACATCGAGCAGGCGCTCAGCGACTTCGTCCGCGAGCGCTACGGCGCGCCCGACGACACCGTGTTCGAGATCGACATCTCCATCGAGGCCCACGGGCCGTGGAACCGCAAGGGCCAGCGTGAGTGTCGGCTCAAGACGACCGTAGCCTGGGAAGAGTGATGGAAAAGCCGACCCAACTTCACGCACGGATCTGCGCGGCCTGCAAAAAGCCCATCCTCAAAGGCCAGCTGATCCGCACCGTCGACACCCCGACCGGGCCCAAAGAAGTCCACGAAAAGTGCCTGGACAAAGGAAGCCAACGACCATGAGTAACCGGACCACGAGCGAATCGACGCGCAAGCTCAACCTCTCCATCATCGGAGAGAACATCCGCAAGCACCGTGAGGCGCAAGGATGCACGCAGCGCGAGATGTCGGTGGAGTTCGGCGCCCACGAGTCCTACTTTCGCGGCATCGAAAACGGACAAAAGGAACTGAGCCTGCACCGACTCATCGAGATCGCCGACATGCTCGGCGTGCCCGCGGGCGACCTGCTGGAGAACGTATGACCAAGGCCCTCACACAGTGCGACTACCCCGGATGCCAGGCGCAGCGAAAGCCCGGCGCCCGGTTTTGCGAGGCGCACCTCGACCTGAGCGTCAAAGCCCAGGAGGACTACAACCGGCTCGTCAACGAGATGCTGGCGAGCATGATGTCCGAGCCCGAGCACGAAGACCCGCGGCCGGAGCCGCCGGACGATCTACACAGCTTCTACCCGCCGCCCGCCTGCGCGCCCCGCCCGCAAGGGCGTTACGCGAGGTACATGGGCATCAGTCAGCACCACGTGGGCGTGGGGCGGCAGCCGCACTACACACAGGGCCGCTGGACCCACGTCAAGACCGCGACGATCGGCGCGGCCGAGCTTCCTCCACATGCCGAAGCGATGATCGATTGCGCCCCCGGCCACGCGAATGAGGCGTGGCTGCTTCGTTTTCGTCTCTACCTCCCCGCCGCGCTTGAGCCGTTCGACTACGAAAGCGTCACCCTCAACTCGGTGCAACTGACCGGCTGTGAAGAGTACGACGCCCACTACCCCGGCACGCCGGCGTCGCACTTCATCCGCATGCGGGCCGAGGAGCGGCCGCTACGATTCGGCCACGACACGCTCCGCCGACTTCGCTTCCTCGTCGGGAACAAGACCAGCAAGCGCATCACCGCCGCCGTCGTCGGCGAACTTGGATACCTGTGAGTTACGAGGAGACCGAACGATGATCCAACCGACCTTCACCAACATCCGCGAGATGCGTGCCTGGCTGCGCGACCGCACCGCCTCCGCCATCTCGCTCTCCGTCGCAGTGCCCACGGCCTTCGTCCTCGGGTTCCTCGACGAGCTGGGCTTCGTCCGCGGGCTGAGGACCGGGCTGAGCGTTTACCTCATCGACAGTATCCGGCACGGCGCCGGCCACCGTTTGCGCCTCGAAGCCGCGCTCGATGAACTGCGCGATCTAGTCGACAGCGGCGACTACGACGCCTTCATCTCCCCGCAGCAAGAAGCGCAGTTCCGGTTCATCATCGAGACGCTGGACAAGGCCCTGCGTTGATCCGCGTCGCCAAGCACGGGCCGCACGGCGACGAGGGCGACACCCTCGTCGTCTTCAAAGAAGACCCGATGACCTACGTCTGCGTGTTTGACCGGCATGGCAAAATGAAGCTGCCCGCCGACAGCATCCGCATCCTCGGCCGCTGCGCCGAGTTCGAGCGCGCCTTCCAAGACCACATCGAGGGGCTGGGATTTTGACGCGCGAGCAAATGCAGCGCTGGGTCGACATGCGGATCGCCCGAGTCATCGGCCCGCTGGAGATCGAGTTTCATGGACCTGGCATCACCCCCAGCGCGCCGTCGTCGACGTGCAGGATCCGTCTTCTCCGCGACGAGCCGGTCGCCCCGATCAAAAGAAAGCTCTGAGAGAAAAGCACCATGATGCGCTACGTCTTCGTCACCGGCAGCCGCTACGCCGACCTCCGCGTCGGGCACCTCCTCTGGGAACACCTGTGGGAGGTCGAAAAGCCCAAGCACCAGCACACGATCGTCCACGGGGATTGCGAGGGGGTCGACCGCATGGCCGCGCGCATCGCCGGGGTCCTCGGGTGGGTCGGCAACCTCCCGATCCCCGCCCAGTGGTACGACTTCGGGCCGCGGGCAGGCCCGATCCGCAACGGCACCCTCGTCGCCATCGCCGACCACCTGCGCAGCGAGAACTACGACGTCACCTGGCTGGCCTTCCCCATGGGCGCCTCGACCGGCACCCGCGGCTGCATCGAACTAGCGAGCGACGCAGGCTTCGAAGTCTCCGTCCACGAGCTTCCCAACTACCCCAAGATGCGAGATCCGACATGACCTGGGCTCACCGCCGAGAGAAAAACCGGGTCGTGCAGGTGGCCACCGTGTGGCCGATCGTCATCGACGCCCGGCCCGAACTCGCCGCCTTCATCGCTACCCAACGCGGAGACGGCCAGTGGGTGCTGCGGATCTTGTCGCAAGACGGTCAGGTCGACCACCGACTGTTCGACAGCATCGAGCAGCTCAAACGCGTCGCCCGAACGAAAGACTGGACCTACCTGCGCACCTACGCCGGCGACCGGGTACACTTCCAGTCAACATGATCCCCCGCGTCCAGTTTCGATCGCTTGCGCACTACAAGTACCTCGTCACCGAAGACCTTTCCTACGGCACGAACATGCGTGGCTTTTCAGTCGAGATCTCGGATAGCGCTGGCATCACCCTCGCGCGCCTGGACACATCGGGGGTGCTCGCCGTGCATCGGGGCTACGCATGGGACGGACCGAGCGGACCCACCATCGACACACCGGACTGGATGGATGCCAGCTTGGTCCACGACATCTTCTACCAGCTGATCCGGAATCGTCAGCTGCCGCTGCGAAAGCGCCGCCTGGCCGACATCGAGATGCACAGGATCCTCATCGCCAGCGGGATGCCGCGGGTACGTGCGTGGTACAGCTACTGGGCCGTGAGGATCTTCGGACTTCCCGCCGCCCACCCTCGCTGGCGCGACCTCATGGAACCTTGAGCCAGATCTGCAACGTGCAGTAAGCTCCTGGCAGGTCCCATGCCCTACATCGTTCCCTACTCCAGCTGCTCAGGACGGATGAGCAACTTGTTCACCAACGCGCTCAACTCGGCTTCTGGCCCGGCCCTCTTTACCTTTTGGGACCCCGCCTCTGCCGTCCTCGTTGGAAACGGACTCACGGCACAAAACGACGGCTTCCTGGTTGACAATGCCGGCTACTACGACGTCTACGTGCGCATCAACCAGTCGCGTGGTGGCGGCGGGTCCCGCATCGAGCGAGGGGTCCGGTTCACGATCAACGGCGCCCCCCTCTACACCCCCGGGGGGCCGACGGGGCGAGGCGCCTATATCCGCGGCGCCAGCGGATCCGACACCACCGACAGCCAAGCAAGCGACCTTGTCGCGCTTCAGCGCGGGGACGTGATCGGGTGTCAAACCTTTCGAACAAGCAGTAGCTCGGCTGCCCTCGTGGCCCTGGCCAACGAGTGTTCCTTCAAGATCGTAAAGGTAGAAAACCTGTGAAATACGCCGTCCCCCCTGCCACCGCAGACCTGGCCCAGACCTTCCTGCCCTCTCGGATCCTCTTCGCCCCTGACCAAGACGGTCTCCGGATCCACAACAGCGACGACACAGCCTTCTACCCCGAAGGTCCCGGAGGAATCTCTGGCGCCGATCACATCGCTCAGCAGGCAGGCTTCGCCGACTACGCGGCCATGGTGGCGACATTCGATGCCGCCTCGGAGTACCAACTGCGGATCTACGATTACATCAGCGAGGTGCCCGAAGACTTCTACGCGCCTCCAATGGACGTCGACTTCCGGATCACCAGTCCCAAGCTGACGAAAACGATCGGCGACCGCGACGCCCAAGGCTACGTGACCCGGTGGGACTGGGCCGAACTTGTCTTCGACCCCGACACAGGCAAGGTCGAGGTCGCCGCCGTGGTCATCGTCGAGCACCACGCGTACACCGTGGTCGACAACGTGCCCGTCAAGCGCGACGAAACCATTGAATGGATCCGCCGCAACGACACGCCCCACCCGGATAAGAAGACCCGAGAGAAGTTCTACAACACGCCTCAGTCGGTCTCGAAAGAAGGTCAAAAGCGACGGGGCTCGATCCTCGAAGAGGTGCTTGGCACGGTAGCGGCGTGGTTGTTGGGTAACGGCTACACCTACGCGGACGGACAGGCCCTCTCCGCCGAGTTCTCCAAGAGCATCACCGAATACGTTCGGGATACCAACCCACAGCTGGTGTTCGACATTCACGGCGCGTCATCAACCACCTACCCGTGGATCGACCAAGCCTTCGGAGACGGCCGAACCGTGCGTGCTTACATGACCGATACCCTCAACATCTACGGGATCTCCCTCCCGTAGATGTCTGACGGCACCGCTGAGCGGCTAGTTGCTGCGCGTGCGGCGTTGGCGTAAGCTCGACGTCAAGCAGCCGCCCTGAGCGCGGCAAAGAGAAGCGACGCGATGTCTCACATCCCTCCGACCAAAGCTCTTAGGATCCAGTCTGCCAGCGCGCTCCCGGCCCCCGTCGGCGGGGTCATTACCATGCCGGAAGACCTGATCCTACTCGTCGAAGATGCGCCGCTCGTGCTTCCAGACCAGACGCAGCTGCTCATACCCGACACCTCCATCCTGCGCGGCTGGGACACCGACCTCAACGGCATCGTCGGCAACGTCGATGACGCCATGATCATCGGCCAGGGTAACGGGCTGGTCCTCAACAGACTGTTTTGCGTCAACCAGTCGGTCGACCCAAACTCCGCGGTCGCCCTGGCGACGACTAACCTCGCCAACCCCCGCGTCAGCCGCTTCGACAACCTCTCGATCTCCGGTACCAACGGCGTGATCTTGGACAACACCGCTTTCGTCGCGGTCGATGTCTTGCTCGACCGCTGCACCGGGCCCGGCATCGAGTTCCGCAACGCCAACACCAACTTCCAGCTGTCGCAGTACACCGGGCTGGGAAGTAACAGCGGAAAAGTCGGCATTAGCGTTTCGGATACCGCCACTTTGACCGACGCCCGGTTCTCTCAAAGCTCTTTTCTGCTTTCCGACCCCGGCAGCTTCGGCATCGTCAAGGCCGTCGCGGCTACGCTGTCCAACGTGGGCTTCTCCGATGTCCTGTTCACGGGGCCCGGCACCCCGCTTCTCGGACTGGGAGCAGACACCCAACCCGACGTCATCTTCTTTTCCTCTTTCGGCGTCGAAAACAGCCGCTTCGGCGGAGAGATGGCGATCCCCCTCAACGGGGCCCAGGTCACCAACATGCCTCCGCCTCCCGGCTTCGTGCCCGTGGGCGCCGGCAACCCCAACCATCCGACCTTTTCGCTCAGCGTCGGATCGGCCCGGATCCAAGTGGTCGGTGGTCCCAACACCGAAGACCAAGAACTCGAATACATCGGGACCACCCCGATCTCCGTCACCGTCCAAGCCTCCGTCTCGCTCTACAACCCAACCGGCAACCAACAGGGCTTCGCCATCCGGGTCGTCAAAAACCCCAACACGACCCCCGTGGTCCTCGACCCTCCCCAGCTGACCGGCTCCAACGCCTCGGGCACTACCATCGCTGCCTCGGGGTCGATCACCTACGTGGCCTCCACCATCCTTGAGCCTGGTGACCGTCTCCAGCTCCAGGTCTCGAACCAAACGACGCTGCCCGCCCCGACCTTCGTGATCACCTCGGCCACGCTCGGGTTCATCGGAAACGCATGATGGCGCGACAATCGAACAGCAACCTGCCACGCCCGCCGCGGCGCCCCCCGAGCAACCCGGCTGTCGGACCGCTGATCGTGTTGTTCGCTGGCGCAGCGCTTATCGCCTACACCTTCAAGCCGTTCAAGGCTGAAGCGTACCGCCGGGGCATCTAGCGCATTTGGGTCAGTCCCCATGCGGCCACGGCCGCGATGGCCAGGCCCATGCCCGCCCCGCCCCGCCACCCGAGCGCCGCCGGCTGCCTCCGGTCCACTCGGCCTTGCCCGGCGTGAGCGGGACGTCGCTGGGCACGCTGCTGGGCGCCGTCTTGGTGGTCTCACGCCCCTGGGGGCGCGTCAAGGCAAGCTGGACGGTCGCCGCCTCTACGCGCATAGGGTCAAAGACCATCTCACCTGTCTGGACGTCGATGCCGTCCTCGACGAAGCGAGGCTGTGTGTCCGCCAGGACGGACGCGAGGTGCCGGATCTTGACTGCCTTTTTCGCCATGGTCACTTTCCCTTCATCGCCAGGTAGCCCAGCCCGGCCGCGGCCAGGATTCCCAGCGCTGCGCCACCGCCCGAGCGTCGCTTGCCCGCGCTGGGCGGCAGGAAGTCGGCTTCGGTAAGGCCCGGCAAACCCGGCGGGGTCTCGGACTCGGACTCCGACTCGGGGATGGTGTCGGCCGCCTGCCGGGCGTACATCTCCGCCGTCGCCGGGTCCATCTGGAGGAGACCGAGCTGGCGGACCAATACTTCATTGGCCAGAGCCGGGTCGGCGGGGAAGATCATGTCGGGCTCCACAGCTTGGAGCCAGACCGGGTCCTCGACCACGCGACGACGCGTTTCGTTCAAGAGGGGCTGGATGGTGCCGATGCCCGCGGCCGCGTAGTCGTAGCCGACGTAAGCGCCCACCGGCGATGCGGCCCAGCGTTCGATGTTGTAGGTCCACACCGCCATCACGAACTCCAGCCAGTAGTAGAGGCTGACGCGGAAGTGCGGCTTTCCAATGTGGTTCGACGACGGGTACTGGTACGCTGAGAAGTCGTCGCCCTCGTGGTAGTAGATCATCTCGCCCCAGCCTTGCGGCTCGGACTCGATCTTGCCGATGATCCACTCGTTGAACAAACCGTTCACGAGGCGCCCGCGCTCGTTGTCGTACTCTTGCAGGCCCTGCACCGACGAGTACGCCCGCACTTCGTAGCGGTCGCCGCCCTTGGGAATCACGGCGATGGGCATCGTGGCGTCAGCGATGAGGTCGTTGCGGGGTCCGTAAGCCAGAGCGGACGTAAAGCAGTTCTCGGGGGCGGCACCTTGAAAGCCTGCCCCCGTCGCCGCCTTGGATGCGGACTCGAAGTAGCTGCGCCAAAAGATCGAGATGGCATTGCCGTTGATCTTGAACGCGTCTGGGCTGTTTTTGTTGATCTGGCTCCACACCTGGAGCGCGAGCTGGTTGGCGCTCGGGTAGAACTGACCGACTGAGCGAAACCCGTTGATCTCCGTCTCGGCATGGCCGAAAGGCGCCTGCCAGTCCGTCACCGCGTAGGGGATCGTCGGAAGAAAGCCCAAAGCGCCCCCCGTCTCGGCGCCTCGCGGCACGAGCCGGCTGCCGTTGTACTCGCCGGGCGCGTTGGGCTGGTCGAGCTTGAAGTTGTCGAACCCCTGGACACCCGCAGCCGGCGGAAGGAAGATCGTCGTCCAGTCCCGAGTCTGGAGGTTGTTGAAGAGAAACAGGGCGTAGTCCTCGTCGGCCTGCTTGGCGTAGCGTTGCCACGGCAGGCACGGGATCCGGGGATACTCCTCTGGCCCGCGGTCGATGATCGCTTGAATGAATCGAGCAACGACCTGAGCTATTTTGATCACCCACCCGGCGAAGGGGATCGAGCCGAGAGTGTCCATGATAGTATCACTCAGGTTCTCGATGACCTCGCCCAGCGACCCGAGCAGGCTCCCGCCCACGGTCCGGGCGATGTCGAGGATCTGGAAGCTCTCCGAAAGGTTCTCGGCCAAGAGCCCGAGCGCGTCCATCCGGGCGCCGAGAAAGCCCGTCTCGGTGCCGATGACGCGGATCGCCGACATGGCCGAACCGTTCCACGTCCGAAACGACATGGCCTCGGTGTAGAACTCCGAGATGCTCTTGCCGCTTGTCTCGTCGATGAGAGAGTCCTCGCTGGGAAGGTAGGACTTCCACGAATTGATCCCCACCGGCATGTCCTGCATGAACGGCTGAAACCCTGTCTTCGTCGTCCAATCGGGGCTCAGAATCGGCATCTCAGGCGCAGACTACCACGTTCCGCCGACCGCGCGCCGAACCGTGGTACGCTGACGCCATGAGCTACGGCGCCACCCTGCGGTCGATGCGTGTCAACAACCCCTCGGGGCCAATAGCTAACGCCTCGGGCGTCGGCAGCAGCCGTCCGCGGGGCACCAAGGGCTTCACGGGTGGGGCCATGAGCGACGAACACGCCCCGCCCTTCGCCGGCTTCTCCAGCGTGCCGCCCGGCTACCGGATCGTCCGCCCCGGGCCGTGCATGCCCACCGATTCGGCCAACTGCTTTTCGGCCTGGGTGATGACCCAAGGAGCTTTTGGGAGCGAGCGCCCTGTCGTGGCGTGCATGTGCCCCGAAAACCCCTTCGAGCGTCCGGGCACGCCCGGCCTCCGGCCGAGCCCGCTGCCCCGCCCCGGCTTCGCGCAGCCGTTTCGGCCCCAGACGATCCGCCCCGCGCCGAGACCGCAAGCCTTGGCGCTCCGCCGCGTCGCCCCATCCCGCGCCGCTGCGCCCCCAGCGGTCGCACCGGCGTCGGTCGCCCAGATCCCCGCGCGCGCGGCCATCGCTTCCCGCCTCGCCATCG
>Ga0180433_10011077_pt1 | contig 10746 bp, 7 predicted proteins | sample SS_ome_8_FD_132980 | JGI IMG/M metagenome (GOLD analysis project Ga0180433, IMG submission 132980) | Hypersaline lake sediment archaeal communities from the Salton Sea, California, USA - SS_1_D_1 metaG | ecosystem: Environmental > Aquatic > Non-marine Saline and Alkaline > Hypersaline > Sediment...
AAGATTCGGGCTTCAAGGGGTATCTGGCCGGCTTTTAAGCCCCTCGGGTAGCCGGAGCCGTCGAATTTCTCATGATGGCAATACACCATCTCGTAAGTGACCGCGATCATCGCCCCCACCAAGGCGAAACTGGAATTCCTTTACTGAACAATACAGTATCGGAACAACCAGCATCGTCAGCACTTCGATCAACATGCCGCCGAAGGACGGAATTGCCATCGGTACCATTACGTCAGAACCCCTGCCCGTTGACGTCAAGACTGGAAGAAGGGCAAGAATGGTAGTGGCAGTTGTCATCAGGCAGGGACGCACGCGGCGGGTTCCAGCCGCAACGGTGGCGCTGCGGATCTTCTCGATGGAATCGGGAGACTGCTCCCTGAATATCTGCGTCAGGTATGTACACATTACCACGCCGTCGTCCGAGGCGATCCCGAACAGGGCCAGGAAACCGACCCATACCGCCACGCTGAGGTTGATCGTATGCACTTGGAAGAGGCCGCGCATGTTCACGCCGAAGACCGAAAAATCCAAAAACCACGGCCGGCCGTAAAGCCAGATCAGTATGAACCCGCCCGCCCAGGCCACGAAAATGCCGCTGAACACCAGAAGCGACGTGGAAACCGACTTGAACTGGAAGTACAAAATCATGAAGATCAAAAAAAGCGCCAGCGGCAGGACCATGGCCAGGGTCTTCTGGGCCCGGATCTGGTTCTCGTAGCTGCCGGCGAACGTATAGCTCACCCCTTTGGGCAGGACCAGCCGGCCGGCCTTAATCTTATCCTGCAGATACCGCTGGCATTCTTCCACCACGTCCACTTCGGCGTTGCCGGGTTTTTTGTCGAAAACCACGTAGCCGGTCAGGAAGGTATCCTCGCTCTTTATAACCTGAGGGCCCCTCACGTAGCGGATGTCGGCGATTTCGGTAATGGGAATCTGCTGCGTATGCGCCTTGGCGGGAACCAGTATCTTTCCGATCGTCTCTATCCGGTCCCGCAGTTCGCGCTTGTACCTGACGCGGACGGGAAACCTCTCCCTTCCCTCGACCGTGGTGGTGATTCTCTTTCCGCCGATCGCGACCTCCACAACGTCCTGGAAATCCCTTATCTTGACCCCGTACCGATCCAGGGCCTTCCTGTCGGGCACGATCTCGAGATAGGGTTTTCCCACGATCCGGTCGGCGATAACGGTGGCAGGTTCGACGCTGGGGACCTCCTTGAGAAACCGCTCGATCCGAAGCCCGACAGCCTCGATCGTTTCCAGGTCGGGCCCCTTGACTTTTATACCCAGCGGCGCCCGCATGCCGCTTTGGAGCATCACGATCCTGGCGGCGATAGGCTGTAGGCGCGGGGCTGAAGTGGTGCCCGGAATCCGGCCGGCCTCGACGATCTCATCCCAGATGTCGTCCGGATTTTTTATATGTTCGCGCCACTGCCTGAACGGCCTTCCGTCCTCATCCGGTATGAGCAGGCCCTCAGCATCTCTGGCGAATGCCCCTTTTTCTTCGTCGTACTCGAAAGTCAGCCTCCGCCCGTCCTTGTCGGCGATATACTCGGACTTGTAGTTTATAACCGTTTCGATCATCGATATGGGCGCCGGATCGAGCGGGCTTTCCACCCTGCCGATCTTGCCCACCGCCGAGTCTATTTCCGGGATGGCGTTGAAGGCCCTGTCCTGGGCGGCCAGGATATCGGCGGCCTCACCGATGGAGGCATGGACCATTGTGGTGGGCATATACAGATATGATCCCTCGTCCAGCGGCGGCATGAACTCTTTTCCGAAACCCGGGAATACTTCGTTTCCTTTGGCCCATAAAGTCGTTGACTTGACCGTATTCGGTTCGATACCGATCTTTTCCGCGGCCGGCGGAATCCAGCCGAAAGTCCCTTGGAATCCCAGCCACGCGGTGATACCGAACAACACCACCAAAGCCACCGCCGCCAGGACCATGGCCTTGTGGGCCAGGGCCCGGCGAAGGACCGACGGGTATACGAGTTGAAACAGCCGGAAAAACCCCAGAAGAACGGCCACCAGCATCGCCACAAAAAGGAAGTTTCGCGCCAGTCCGCGTTCGGGGCCCAGCGGCTCCCAGTAGATGCTTAACAGCACGGCTATGAACACGACAATAAGCATATTGGCCGCAGCGGGGATCCTGGCCCTGACCTTCGCATGCAGCCGATTTTGAACAAAGCCGTACGCCGCGAAAACAAACAGCACGATCCCGGCCAGGCTGATCGCGAGGGACCCCATGTTTACGCCGTGTATGAATATGCCCGCGCCGGCTATGCCGATAACACCACCGAATACGCGGCGCAGATTCCTGCTCGAGATCCTGCCCGCAAACAGGATAAGCGCGGCCGGCGGAATGACGGCAAGGGCGATCAAGATCGAGGAAATCAAAGCGAAAGTTTTGGTGAAAGCCAGGGGCTTGAAGAGTTTGCCCTCGGCGCCGATCATCGTAAAGACCGGCAGGAAGCTTATCACCGTGGTCGCAACGGCGGTAATGACCGCGCTTCCCACCTCGCTTGCGGCCCGGTGCACCACCTCCAACCGGGAGGCGCCATCCGGGGCCTTTTCAAGATGCCGGAGGATGTTCTCGCAGACTACTATACCCATATCCACGATGGTGCCTATGGCTATGGCTATGCCGGACAGCGCCACGATGTTGGCGTCGACCCCGAAATACTTCATCGCGATAAAGCACAGCAGCACCGCCAGAGGAAGCATACCGCCGATAAGCAGGCTGCTTCGCAGGTGCATAACCATCAGTATAACCACGATGCATGTAATCAAAATCTCCTGGGCCAGCGCATCGTTGAGGGTCCCAAGAGTTTCATAGATAAGCCCCGTGCGGTCATAGAAAGGCACGACCGAGACCCGGCTTATGGTGGCCCAGCCCGGCCACTGTCGCCTGGGAATGCTCCTGAGGTAATCCAGCCACGGTCCCTGGTTTACGACACCTGCGCGGTAGGCGTCGAACCCCCTTGCCCTTGCGAACCGGCGAACCTCGTCGCGGCCGACCACAGACTCATCGATTACCACCTTTGACGCCAAACCAGCCGAAATCTCCCGTATCTTGTCCTTGACGTTCTTTATCGCCGCCAGCGGATTTTCCCCGTATCGGGCCACAACCACCGCGCCGACCGCTTCGGCGCCGTCCTTGTCCAGGACGCCCCGCCTCAACGCGGGTCCGAGTGTGACGGTAGCGACGTTCTTTACCGTAACCGGCACGTTCTCGGCGACCGCTATAACACTGTCTTCGATATCCTCCACCCGCTTGACGAAACCGATGCCCCTTATGAAATACTCGACGTTGTTCAGCTCGATGCTTTTTGCGCCGACGTCGATGTTGGAGCCCTTGACCGCCGCGTACACCTGGTCGAGAGTGACGCGATAGGCCCGCATGGCGTCGGGATCAACGTCGATCTGGTATTCACGTACAAAACCGCCCACCGAGGCGACTTCGCTGACCCCGTCGGCGGCAAGCAGAGCGTAACGAACGTACCAGTCCTGGATCGTTCGAAGCTCCTCGAGGTCCCACCCGCCGGCGGGGTTGCCGTCGGGGTCCCTTCCCTCGAGGGTGTACCAGTAGATCTGACCAAGCGCCGTGGCGTCCGGGCCCAGCGCCGGCTGGACCGCTTCCGGCAGCGTGCCGGCAGGCAGGCTGTTGAGCTTTTCCAGCACCCTGCTCCGGGACCAGTAGAAATCGACGCCTTCCTTGAAGATTATGTATATGCTCGAAAAACCGAAGAAGGAGTAGCTGCGGATGGTCTTTACACCGGGAACGCCCAAAAGCGACGTTGTAAGCGGGTAGCTGATTTGATCCTCCACGTCCTGCGGCGAGCGTCCCATCCATTCGGTGAAGACTATCTGCTGGTTTTCGCCGATATCCGGAATAGCGTCGGTGGGAACCGGATCGCGGTCAAAGCCGCCCAGATCCCAGTCGAAAGGCGCCACGTAGATGCCTGCGGCGATTATGAAAAGCACCATCAAGCCCACCGCCAGCCTGTTGGTAAGGCAGAACCTGAGAAGCCTGCCCACGGCCGATCTCTGCTCCGGCGTAAATTCGCTGTAGTCATCGGCCATGTTCAAGACCTCCGGCCTCCGTGTCAGTATCGCCGTCGGGTAAGATTGTGTCGATTACGCTTCCGCACTTAAGCATCGCCGAACCGAAATAGGGATTGCGTATTTCCGTATCCCGCTGAAGCCATTCGGCACCTCTGTTGTTGAAGGCCATGGGACATTTCATCTTGTACAACGTCATGCCGCCGGCCGGCCCGAACCGCCTGCCCACAATAAACAGTTGCTCTGACAACAAGGCGAAGGCCCGCCTCAGCGACTCGATATCCCCCGCCCCGGAGGCACCGGAGATTATTTCCTGCAGCCATTTATTGTGTTTCATCCACAATTCATGGTTCCCGCCCGAAAGCAATTTCATATCAACGGCTTCGAGCGCTTTCTTCATCAGACCAACGCCCGACAACCCGGCCTCGAACTCGTCGGCCGCAAGAGCTTCCTGCATGGTGAAATAGGCCTTGTAAACCCTGCCCAGTTGGGCGCGAAAAGCGGGATCGACGGGCGTGCGGGCTTCAGCAGCCATCGTCCGCCGCAGGCCGAACCTCGACTTCAAAACCGCCACATTCGCCCTCAGCGAATCGGCCGCCTTTTGCGCATCGGTCATGGTGGCCGCCTCTTTCCCCTCCACCGCGTCGTTTGCCAGAAGCATGGACGTTTCCTTCCAAAATGCGCGAACAGTTCCATGCAGCAATTCCGCATCCACCTGTCTTATGGTTTTTTCAAGCTGCTCAAAGGCCAGCTTTACCTGGGCCGGCTCGAGCTTGCCGACCGCCTCCAAAACAAGCTCGGATGCGGCGACAACGCCGCCGAGCTGCTTGCGGAATACAGCCGGCAGCTGCCGGCCGTCGCCGCCGGCACCCGCGCCGCCGCCGGCCGGCGTCATCATGCTGGGCTTTGCCTCGATCTGCAGGGCGCTATCGATCTTGAAGTTGCCCCTGGTAACGACCCGCTGGCCTTCGGCCAGTCCGCTGCGAACTATGTAAAAATCACCCGCCCGCGGACCCAGCACGATTTCCCTGCCATCATAGGTGGGTTTTTCGGAATCCGGTACTTCGACGTATACCACTGCCCTGGTGCCGGTCACCAGCGCGGCCGAGGCCGGAATGACCAGCGGCTTTTCCGATTTGTCCGGATCGGCGCTGGCGTAACCCAGCGATTCGGTCGTTACCAGCGGCATTCCGCAGATATCGCATTCGCCTGCTTGGCCCTTTATCACCGAAGGATGCATCGGGCATATCCACTTTCCGGCCAGCCTCGGATCCATCACCCTGCCGCCGGCGGCCACGTTGGACTTGGCCGCCGCCCTGACGAACATCTGGGGCTTGAGCCTTCCGTCGGCATTGGGCACGTCCACCCGCACCTTGACCGTGCGGGTGACCGGATCGAGCACCGGATCTATGAACGATATGGTGCCGCTGAAGACGTCACCCGGGAAAGAGACGGTGGTGAATTCCACTTCCTGGCCGTACCGCAGCCAGCTCAAGTCTGATTCGTAGGCGTCAAGCTTCACCCACACGTGGGACAGGTCGGCCACGGTATATATGCGGGTTCCGGTGTCGACGTACATGCCCTCCTGGGCGTTCTTATGCACGACAATCCCGCCGGCCGGAGCGTAAATGGTGATATGGTCGGAAGCGGTGCCGCGTTCTTCGATCTCGGCGACCTGCGCTGCGGTCAGCCCCCACAGGCGCAGCTTTTCCCTGGCCGCCTCGAGGGTGGCCGCCGTGACCTCCCGCATAACCTGCGAATCGCTTCGCCTGATTTCCTCCACGGCCCGGGCGGTCTGAAGAAGCTCTTCCTGGGCGCTTAAGAGCTCGGGGCTGTAAAGGTAGACCATGTGATCGCCCTTCTTGACCGGCACACCCGTGTAATCCACGTACAGGCGGTCAAGCCGGCCGGGAACCCACGCGGTTATGTACTCCAGCCTGGTTTCGTCGTACTCCACCTTGCCGACCATGCGGATTTCGGCGGTTACGAACCTTCGTTCGACGGGGGCTGTTTCGATGTTCATCAGGGCCTTTGCGGCCTCGCTTGTGGTGAAGCGGCGCATCGGCGCCGCTTCGTCTTCGACCCGGGCTTCGAGGGGTATCAGCTCCATGTTGCATATCGGACACAGCCCCGGTTTGGGCATTCGGATCTGCGGATGCATCGAGCAGGTCCACACGGCAGCCGCCTCGTCCGAATCCCGTTGTGCCGCCGGTCCGGCGGGCCCGGCCTGCGGCCCTTGAGCAGGGCTCAAGGCCCAGTGAAGGACAACGCCCGCAAGGATTCCAAGCAGGCACGCGGCGAACAATCTCCACTTCAAGCGGACGCCGGCTGACATATTGCGAAACTTGCCCATTGCCTTGTTCACCTTCAAATTGTTTCCTTTCCTGCAATGGCCGGCCTTGGTCATTCGCCTCCGCCGGACGACTGCCCGGATTCTGCCCGCGGCATCTGCCGGCCGGCGAGCATTTCGATCTCCGCCAGCTTCCGGGCGCTTTGCGAAAGCGCGTCCTCGTAGGCCAGCTCGAATTCCAGCATGACCCGCTGGGCGTCGACCAGGTCCAAAAAGCCGCCGTCGCCGGCCCTGAAAGACGCCTCGCTGGCCTTTACGGATTCAACCGCCTTGGGCAGAAGAGTATCCCGAAACAGGTCTATCTTGCGCTGGGCGTCCCGGAAACGGTACAGCGCCAGTTTCATCTGCGAGTCGAGGTCGTTGGCCTTCTCGGTCCTGTCCCGTACGGCCGCCAGGTGCTCGTGACGGGCCTGTCTTACGCCGGCGCTTAGCTTTTCCCTCCAGACGGGCAGGTTCATTGAAAACATCGCTATGACCGCATCCTGTCCCGAATCGGCGGGCGGATTGGAGCCCGTGCGGTCCGAGGTGTCGATAAAATCCAACCCGAAGGTGACATCCGGATAATAATCCTTCTTCGCCAAATCGATCTGCGCGGCGGTGCGGGCGATATGATGCCCCAGGGCCTTGAGCCGGGGATTGGACTCGTCCATCCAGGCCAGTATCTGCCGGTCGGTTGCGGCGATGCCTTCCTCCGCGATCTGCTTCGGCCAGGGTACGGAGGCCTCGGGGTCGCGGTTCAGGGCGGCGTTGAGCCTTGCCCGTATGGGGTCCTGTAGATCCTGCAGGCTCTTCAACCGGTCTTCGAGCTTGCCCAGCTCGACCTGCGCCCTGATCACGGCCGGGTGCGCGGCGACCGCGGCCCTGTACCGCGCCCTGGCTATCCTCTCGAAATCCCGCATAAGCCTGATATTCTCCCGTACTATTCCGATCGCCCGCCACAGGTAGTAATACTCGTAGTAGGCGTCCTTGACCTGGAAGAACAGCTTAAGCTTCGCCGCCTCGTATAGCTGCATCGCCGCCGCGGCGGCGTCTGAGGCGGCATCGCCCCTCAACGCCAGCTTGCCGAACCAGGGGAACATCTGCGATATGCCGAAAGCCTGCTTCTGGGCCCCCACGCGGGTCTCGACCTGCTCGACGAAATACCTGTAATTGAACCTGGGATCGGGAAGCGCCGTAACCTGCGGGATTTTTTCCATGGCCGCCTTCCAGCGGTTGAACGCCGCCTCGAGGCCGGGGTTGTTCAGCGCGGCATAAGCCAGGTAATCCGAAATATCCGCCGCTTCGGTAAGTTCCGGGATTTCGGCTTGTGCGGAATCGGACACCGCGATTTTACCATTGCTGCCGGTATCAATATGATGCCACCTGTGACCTTCCGAATCCACTGTGTCATCTTGCGAGGCACAGCCGCCACAAAACAAGAGCACCGATATAAGCAGTATTGCCATTGTCATTAAGGCGCCCCGATTGTTCTCCACTTTCTTCCATCGGCCTCTATTATCGCGTCGGCCGCCGGGAAGGACTGCGAGCCGGCGGCGTAAACATACGGTTCGTTACTGCTGTTACCCCACGCTTCGAGCACCGGATCGAGAAGCCGCCACGCCAGCTCGGCGTCGTCCTGCCTAATAAACAGCGTGCGGTCCCCGTTCATGCAGTCCAAGAGAAGCCTCTGGTAGGCCTCCGGCATGTTTATTCCGAAAACGCTCTTGTACTCGAAGCTCATGTTCAGGGTGCTCATGCAGATCTTGGAGCCCGGCTGCTTGGCCTGGAAGGAAAGGCTTATGCCCTCTTCGGGCTGTATCTGAAGCACAAGCACGTTGGGCGGCATCTGTGACAGGCCCGCAGCCGTAAAAAGCGAATGAGGCGGCTTTTTGAATGTAATCGCGATCTCGGTGTCCTTGGCCGCCAGCCTCTTGCCTGTTCGCAGGTAGAACGGAACTCCGCCCCACCGCCAGTTGTCGATAAACAGCCTCGTTGCGGCGAAGGTCTCGGTGTTGGAGCCGGCGGCCACGCCGTCCTCCTGCCTGTAGCCGGCGACCTGCGAGCCGCCGACCGAGCCGGGGCCGTACTGTCCCCTTACGAAGTCCGGTTCGCCCTCCCAGGCGACGAAAGGCCTGACGGACCGCAAAAGCTTTACCTTCTCGTTGCGCACGTCGTCGGCCTTGAAGGAAACCGGCGGTTCCATCGCCACCAACGCCAGCATGCTGAGCATGTGGTTCTGGAACATGTCGCGCAGGGCGCCGGCCGTGTCGTAGTAGCCGCCCCTGTGTCCGATCCCCTCGGATTCGGCTATGGTGATCTGGACGTGGTCTATATAGTTGCGGTTCCACACCGGCTCGAAGATCGCGTTGGCGAAACGGAATATCAGAATATTCTGCACCGTCTCCTTGGCGAGATAGTGATCGATGCGGTATATCTGCGGCTCGTCGAAGCAGTCGTGGAGGCGGTCGTTCAGCTCGCGGCAGCTTTTCAGGTCCCGGCCGAAAGGTTTTTCGATGACGATTTTCGGCCGTTCGTCGACCGGAACGTCCCTCTTCGAAAGGCCCGCAGCGCCCAGGCCCTCGGCAACGGCGCCGTACAGAAACGGGGGTACGGCGAGGTAGAAAACGTGTTTGCCGCCCGCGCCGTGCCTGCGGTCCAGTTCGGCGAGCCTTTCCTTGAGCGTATCGTAAAACCGCCGGGCGACGTAATCACCGCTGGAATAATACAGGTGCGGGAGGAACCGCCGCGCGTCGTCGGCCCCGCCCTTGGAAACGGCCTCGATGGCGGCCGACGCCTTCCGGCGGAACTGCTCGTCGCCGAATTCCTTCCGGCCGCAGCCCAGAACGTAGAAATCGCCGCCGATCAGGCCGCGGGCGAACACCTCGAAGAGGCTCGGGATCAGCTTTCGGGCGGCCAGGTCGCCGCTGGCGCCGAAGACGACCAGACCCGCCGGCGGCGCCGGGGTCTCAACGCAGATCCCGCCCGCTCCGGCAACCGAAGGCTGTATTTTCAGCACGGCCTTAACCCCTTTGAACCGCTTTCGCCAACCGCCACAGCATAGCAGCAGACACCGTCGTGCTCAAACAGTTTCTCCGCGCGCTTTCAATTCCGGACGCCGCTGTCTATACTGGTGCGTGAACATGGACCTGATACTATACCTTATCGGCGGGACGATGTTTGTTTTTTCCGCGGCGGCCCACGTATATGTAAGAATTGCTCTTCGTCCGCCGGAGGAGCGGACCGACGAATACCATTGGGAATTCGAGGACCGGGACCCGGATTACGCCCGCTACAGCCGCGGGCTGCGTGTCACCTTCGCCGGCATGGCCGCCGGGGCATTGCTATTGTTCATCGCGATGGTGATGTAGGAATAGCAAATGGCAAATCTACATCGTAAATTTGAAATAGAACGCTCCGCAGGGTAAAATTGCAACAGTCACAATTATTGTTTTGGCCGGGTTCAGGCCTTCGGGCAGATCAGCTTAACGCCGGGAAAGTACGTCCGGAACCGCCTGGTGTCCCGGGTGGCCAAAGGCAGCCCCTCCACTGCGGCATGAGCGCCGATCAGAAAATCCGGAAGCAGCAGGGTTTTTCCTGCACCGCGACGCCGGTACCGCAGAAAACACTTTCCGGCAAGAAAAGCTGCTTCACGGGGAATTGCACGGTACTCGAATACGCCGGCCGCCAGCACTGACTCCAACTGCTCGATTCGCCCAAAACGCACGGAAACCTCCGCGTAGATCACGGGATTGATCACGAGAACTCCGCGATCCGCCTGTTCAGACAGAATACATGACGACCACTCGAACCACTGCGGATCCTCTGTTAACACATCGAGCAAGACGCAGGAATCGACGATAACAGCCATTACTTTCGACCCCGCGTCAACGCTAGGATCTCATCCGTACTCATCCGCACGCTGCCCCGGCCCCGCATGCGGCCGATCAGCCGGCTTCCGCGGCCCTTGCCCTTGTTTTTCCGGATGTACAGACGCCCTTTTTCCTCGAAAAACTCTACTTCGCTGCCGGCAACGATGCCTGCCTTCTCGCGAAGCGCCTGCGGGATCGTAACCTGCCCCTTGGTTGTGACCTTCACGGCGACTCCTTTGTATTACTCTTACCGGTATGAATTATACCATGTAGGATCCGGTCCGTCAATTCATATTTGCCTGGCGACGACCCGTTGTCGGGTCTGCGCTAGGCTCCTGAGAAACTTCCCGCCTGCCCTTGGCTTGTGCAGCCTGGAAGGCTGATATGGAACGACCGGTGTCAAGCGAATTTATTTTTATTTTTTCATTTTTTTATTCTGCATATCCTTATTTATGGCACCTACCAGGTGCAGGGTGCTTCGACGAT
>Ga0180433_10011078_pt1 | contig 10745 bp, 6 predicted proteins | sample SS_ome_8_FD_132980 | JGI IMG/M metagenome (GOLD analysis project Ga0180433, IMG submission 132980) | Hypersaline lake sediment archaeal communities from the Salton Sea, California, USA - SS_1_D_1 metaG | ecosystem: Environmental > Aquatic > Non-marine Saline and Alkaline > Hypersaline > Sediment...
CCCAAACTGAGCAGCTCGCCATCCTGTGGCATCCGACATACGTGCTACCAAGCCTCCTCCCCCTTGTCCTGATACTCGTATTCCTCACGAGAAGGAATTCTGCCAGCGAGCCCCGAGCTCTCGGCGCGATCCAACCCGGAAAGCTTACGGGGAGACATGGCATCGCCATTGTTGCGATAGTTGTGGCTGCTGCTTCGGCCACTGGGGCCCTGCGCTTTCAGGATCCCGGCATCCGGAAAGAGGGCCGCATTCTGATAGACGAGGTTCACAGTGAATGGGAGAAAACAACCATTCAACTGAACACTGAGGAATACGGCACGGGGACGACCTACAACTACTACTCGCTTGCCGAGTGGTTGGACAGATACTACGTAGTGGAGCGAAACCTGGATGAGGCCTTCTCGGATGCGATACTGTCTCGCTACGACATCCTCATTCTCAAATGCCCCACTCGACCGTATGCAGCAGAAGAGGTCGAGGCTGTGGTTGAGTTTGTCAAGCGCGGAGGCGGCCTCTGGCTCATTGGTGACCACACCAATGTGTTCGGAATGAACACTTACTTGAACCCCGTGGCCTCGCGCTTCGGCATTCGCTTCCGTTTCGACTCCACACACGCGCTCGGAACGGACGGCCTAACGACCTTCTCACCTCCCGATCTCCTACCGCATCCAATCGTTCAATTCGTGCAGGAATACCACTTCATGACATCCTGCAGTCTTCAGGCCCGCTTTGATGCGGAAGGCGTGATGATAGGGACCGGGCTCACCGCTAGACCCGGAGACTATTCTGATAGGGACTTCTTCCAGCGAGCGGCGAAGAGAGGAGGAGGTGTCTCGTTTGGTGCATTCATTCAGCTTGCTGCTGTCAGACATGGTGATGGTCGCGTCGTGGCATTCACCGATAGCACTTGCTTCTCGAACTTCTCGGTCTTCATGGATGGAAACCCGCCGCTGATACTTGGGACGCTTAACTACCTGAATCGCCGGAACAGCCACAAGTGGGTAAGGCCAGCCCTGGCCATCCTCTCACTTGCAGCTCTAGCGACGGGGGGTGTCCTCATGAAGAAGCTGAATCGCAACTTGGTGCTCATCTTGTTCTTGTGCGCATCTCTGTTCGGGTTCTTCGCAGCAGCGACAGCACTAGAGCAATGGAATCGCTTGCAGTACAAGCTGCCACCACAACACACGGACATGACGAGGCTAGCCTTCGAATCAGAGCTATCGCAGGCGAGCATACAACCTGGTCCCAGTACTGATACACCACTAGGAAGACGATTCAATACGTTCTTCGTATGGACTCAGCGGATTGGATTGATCCCGATTCAGCTGCCAACGCTGACAGAGGCTCTGCAGAACGGGGATGCGGTAGTCCTGATCAACCCGAGCGGCAATATCAGCGAGAGCAAGCTGCAAGAGCTGGTTGAGTACGTTGATGGAGGAGGGCGACTTTTGCTGATAGACAGCATCATGAATAGCGATTCGTGTGGGCCTGCAATAGCTGCCGCATTCGGTATTGGCCTCTCGATTCAGCCATACTCTCAACTGGTTAGTGTTGCTTCTCTCATGGACCCTGGCAGCAGCGGGCGCGCAGACCGCCTGGACAAGGAGTTGCAAGACATCGTCAATGACGGCAGTGAGGAGGATGCCCCAATCCTGGCACCCGAATCGGAGCAGGCAATCATCCCGTTCCCAAGGCTCGTCATCACAGGTGGCGACGCTGCCGCAATACGGCCTGACGGCACCTCGGTGGCAGTGACTACGGAAATCGGCTCAGGGATCTTCGCTGTCCTGGTTGACTCGTATGCGTTTAGTGACGCTCAGATGGTAGGATCCAGTCCCGAGATCAGCCCCGCACTCAGGTCGCTGTACGAGCTTGAGTTCTTGATGCTCGAATCAATCCTGCGCCAAGAAAGTCGGGAGAGGAGGTAGCTGGTGTTGTGTCGGAACAACGTTGGCAGGGAGGTTCGACAGTTCAGGTGTCTAGGATGGCTTGAGCTTCTACCCGTCTGAGGACTGACCGAGGAAACCACATGTTCATCACTCAAAGCTTCGGAAGCAGCAGGACATCAGGAGGATGGCTATGTGGCGCGGGCGGTGGTTGAGTGAACACTCGAGACTGCCGCATACGGGAGCGAAAAGGAGAGTGTGATGAGATGGGCTGCTGTAGCTTGCTGCAGTCTGATGATCCTGATGTGCTGTTGGCAGGGCGATTCCGTTCTGAGTCTTGAGCTATCTCCCTTCAATGAGCTGATACTCCCTCTACGAGTTCAGCGGTTAAGAGGACTGGCCGAAATGTGGGGGCTGGTCTACTACTTCCATCCTGTGTTGCGGGATCCGGAGAAGCGGGACGCGTGGGAGACAGAGCTCTTGCACACCATCCCAGCAGTCGAGGCGTCCGAAACGCTTGAGGAGTATGCGATTGCGCTGCAGGGCATGCTTGCCACGCTGAGCGATGGCGGTACTACCCTCCTGTTCCCGGGCGAAGTCGATGAAAGCGGGCATCCTATTGCGACGTGCCTGCCTATCCGTCTTCGTTGGATCGAAGACCGGGCCGTGATCTCCGCGGTGGACACCTCTGCGCCCGGCACAGAGGCGATTGCGGTCGGGATGGAGGTCCTTTTCGTTGACGACGCATCGGTTGAGGAGTACCTTGCGAAGTGGCTGCCCGTTGCCTCAGGACGCACGGCTACGTTGAAGCGTGCTTGGGTGTTTGATCGCTTGCTTCGGGGACAACCGGGCAGCGCAGCGACGGTCGTGGTGCGCACGGCAGCCGGCGACAAACTCAGCTTCGCGCTCCACCGCCCGGACGTTGGGTGGGATATTCCGACGCCATCCCTAGCAGTCGAGTCGATCGGCGACGGACGGTTCGCTCATGTAGCTCTTCCGAGTGTACTCTGCGCCGCGGATCGCACACCGGCAATCCTCTCGCTATATGACCTGCCGGAGCAATTCGCTAGGACGATTGGGGAATCGGAGTATGAAGGGGTCATCCTTGACTTGCGCGCTGGCGCAGTGGAATTCGGATCATCTATTTTCGTCGACGTTCCACTGCCTCGCATCCTCGGACACTTCACAGACGATCATTGGGCGACTTCGGTAGGATATGGGTATCGGATACATGAGGGGTTACGGGACCCGACGCTCCCTTTGGCATCGAGCCCATACGGAGAAGTATGGGGGATTCGAGCGGGCACACCGATTGAGGTGCCGGTGCATCCGACTTGTTGTACGCCCCTAGCAATCCTCGTCGATCAGGAGAGCTATTCGGCACTTGCTGAATACCTGACACCGCTGCAGCAGTCTGCGCTAGCCGTGGTCATAGGTGAGGTCGGAACAGAGCCGATGCGCCGAAGCCACGTCTGCTCAATACCAGGTGGCCTTGGGTTTCAGCTGCGCCTCTCAGTTCCATGGGATCTGGATGGCGAAATGCTGCCCCATCTGGTAGCGGTGGAGCCGTCTCTTGAGGATCTCCGTCAGGGCCGCGATGTGGCATTGGAGAGCGCCCTGGCGATCCTGGAAGACTGGGAAGCCCGAGACAGCTTGAGGTTTGCACGCGCGCCTCTGATCGGCCAATCGCTGTTCCAGCGCCCTCTTGCGGCCGGCTCTCATCTGACGAAGGAGGAACACCTTCTCGGCTTGTTCAAGCTCTGGACCGCCATTCGCTACTTCTATCCGTTTCCAGAGATGATCGATGGGGACTGGAACGATGTACTCGACGAGTTCATCCCTCGCATTACTGAGGCGACGGACGATCATGCGTACTACCGGCAGCTGCAACACATGATGGGGCTCCTCAACGACGGGCATGCCATCCTAAGTCCGGGATTCCCATCTCAGTACTGCCCTCCGATCGAGATCCGCGAGATCGAAGGGGAGGCCGTGATTGTCGCAATCGACCGGAACCAGTCTTCTCAGAATCCCGATCTCGCGCGCCTCGAAGTGGGAATGGTTGTCACGAAGGTCGACGGGAAGCCGATTGGCTACTGCATTGAGGAGCGACTCGAGTGGGCTCCCGGAGCGACGACCCAGCATCGAAGGTACTGGGCACACAACCAGCTCCTGACCGGACCGAGTTCTACCCTCGTGGAATTGTGCGTCAAGGATCACAAGGGGGACACACGCCAGGCCGTGCTTGCTCGAACGGTTCAGACAATGTCCGTGGATTCATCACCCACATGGGGCTGGCTGGACGACGAGCTTGCATTCATTGATCTGACACGGATTGACACGGCGGAATTCGAGCAAGCGATTGACGACCTCAAAGAGGCCCACGGGCTCGTCGTGGATCTTCGTGGGTACCCATCCTCTGTCAACCTAGGAATGGTGTGGGATCTCCTCACGGATCAGGAGACCGTAGTAGCGCAGCTGCACATACCAGTGGTTGACTCGCCTGATGAAGACCAGGTCGGCTGGAAGGTAGTCGCTCAACGAATGGCTCCCGGAGTGATCGACGCCTTCAAAGGCAGCATCGTGGTCCTCACAGACGAACGTGCAGTGAGCGCCGCTGAGTACGCCCTGTTCCCGTTTGTCGATGATGACCGGGTTGTGATCGTCGGGGAACCGACGGCTGGTACGACGGGGTCCATCACCTTCGTGCAGATCCCCGGTCCGGCCTATGCCGGTCTCACTGGGATGGCGGTTTTGTGTGGTGACGGGAGCCGTTTCCAAGGAATCGGGATCATCCCCGATGTGATCGTTCATCCGACGATCCAGGGGATCCGCGAGGGGCGTGACGAGATCCTTGAGAAAGGGATCGAGGTTCTTCTGGAACGGATCGCGAGCAACGGATGACCCTGCTCTATGCGATCCTGAGGAATCCGGAGAGCGTGTGGGTGGGGGGCATCCTCGGTGCAGCTTCTCATCGAGGTCGAGCAGTCACGGGTAGGCCCTCGGATCATTCTGCATGCTCCTGGCCTACGGGTCCGAAACTGGTAGACAAGGGATAGAGCACGGCGTCCAGATCAGGCTCCCAGCGGTCGTAGTACGTCCGGTCGCACATCTCGGCGACGGCGGCCAACGGGACGAGGACGTTCGTGTTGACGCCCCCCGGCTTCTGATACCCCCAAGAACGGACGGCCATCCACGTCGCCGGCTCGCGGTTCGCCGGGTTGTCGGGGATCGCGCTTCCCGAACCGCGTCCGACGAGCGCCTCGACGTAGGCGCGGTCCGGGTTGAGTCGGCACCAGAGGCGGGCCGACTCGTGGAAGCCGTCGTACGCCTGGTGGACGTGCGGCTTGTCGATCGCGGTCTGGACGTGATCGTCGGCGGCGAAGACGAGCATCACCTTCAGGTCGGGGAGGACCTCGGCGAGGCGCGGGTAGTTGTCGACCGTGGTCCGGAACGGCCAGTTCGCGGCCGCCTCCTCCGGCGTGGCGAGGTTCGCGGGCCACGTCTCCCGGTTCAGCGCGCCGTTGTCGAGAAGCGCCTGCAACAGGCCGGTCGACCAGTAGTCCTTCCCCCACATCGTCGGGTGTTTGGACGAGCAGACGTAATCCGCGCCTCCTTCGGAGGCGGACCGGAAGGCCGGCCGGCCGTGCTCCTCCGACCAGTAGACGGTCGAGTAGTCGATCTCGATCGATGTCGGCGTGTAGCCGGTCGGTTCGTAGAACGGGTTGTGGACCGGTCGTCCGGTCTCGTCGTCCCAGTGCCCCGGCTCGAGCGGGTACATCGGGTCGATCGTCGGGTTCTCCCGCCCGACGAAGAACCGCACGAGCTGAAGGTCCTCGCCGAGGAGGGCGAGGACGTTCGTCGCGACGATCCCGGAGTGGGAGAAGGCGTAGAGGCCGGAGACCTCGTAGAGGACAGGGACGTCGACGATCCCGTCGAGCGTCCGCCCGTCGACGTCCGGGATCTCGCCGGTCGCGAACCGGACGACGTCGCGGAGGGCCGCGAGGCAGTCCGGGCCGCCGTAGTCGAAGGTTCCTTCACTGGCGATCCCGGTTCGCGGATCGGTCTTCCCGGGCCAGAGGTAGGTCACGTAGATCGCGCCGAGCGCGTCCGGATCGAGCTGGTCATCGAACCCGGACGAGGCGGTGAAGAAGCCGGAGACGTTGACCACGACCGGCGCTCCGTCGGGGTAGCGGGTCTCGCTCGGTGGGCGGATCGAAACCGCGATTCGTCCGATCCCCTCCGACTCGACGAACGTCATCAGCGACTGTGCGCTCGGCTCGACCGACGCGCCGTCCGGCTCGGCCGGGCTCGCGTCGTGGACGCGATCGGCCATCTGGTAGATCCCGGCGAGCTGGTAGATCGGCTTCGGGACGTCGACCGGGATCGCGTAGCTCGTGTGATCGGTCCAGTCGACCGGCGGGGTGTTGGCGGGAAGGTCGGGGAGCGCCCGTCCGGCGAGCGCCGGTTCGACGGCGGCGAGGTACTCGAGGCTCGGGTTGATCCTCACCCACGCGCCGTGCGCGTCCCAGCTATCGAACGCCTGACGGACGTGCGGCTTCTCCGGCATCGCCTGGACGTGATCGCGCGCGTTGCAGAGGACCATCGCGGCCAGATCCGGAATCTTCGCCGTCGCGGTCTCGGCGAGCCGAACCGACTCGCGGAGGTCCCAGTACGCCTCGGCCTCCTCGAGGGAGACGAGGTTTTCCGGCCACCGGCCGTCGAACAGCCCGCGCTCAGCGAGCACGCTCATCACCGGCCTCGAGTAGGTGACGCGGTCGTCGTCGACCGGGTACGTGTCGAGCGGGAAGTCTTCGGTCCGGTCGAGGATTCCGTCGAGGTTCAGATCGGGAACCGCCACGTCGCGATGGAGATCCCGGACGGTGGTGTACCGGCCGTCGCCGTTCCCGTCGTGCAGAACGGGGTAGACGTCCTGCGTCGGATCGTAGGTGAGATCGGAGTAGTCGACCCGTAGGACGAGCGGATCGTATCCGAGGTAGCGCGGGTTCCAGTAGTCGCCTTGGCCGGTCCCCGGTTTCAGCCAGACCCGCCCGAGGTCCCGGGTCGCGATCTGGCTGGAGACCGGCGTCTCCCACTGGATCAGATAGCGAAGGTGCCCGGCGAGCTCCTCGCCGTGGAGCGCCGCGACCGCGGTGAGGATGTTCCCTCCGTTCGATTCGCCGATCAGCCCGATGTTGTCGTGGAGGACGGGGACCGAGACGATCTCGTCGATCGTGCGGCCCTCGGTGTCGCGAAGGCGTCCGGTGGCGTAGAGAATTACGTCCCGAAGGGCGGCGATGCAGTTCTCACCTCGGTAATCGTAGGATCCGTCCGACGATCTCCCGCTCCACGGGTCCTCGCCCCCGGGGTAGATGAACGTGATGCAGATCACGTCATCGACGCTCTCCGTGAGGCCGTGGTTGATCCCCTTGACCTCGAACCCGCCGAGGAGCCAAATGATGACCGGGGCACCGTCCGGGTAACGGGCGCGGCCGAACCTCGGAGCGTGGACGCGGACCGCCAGGGTTCCCTCGGTCGGACCGGTGCTCTCGGAGCGAAGCTCGATGTCGATCGGGACGAGCTCGGGGCCTGGTGTCGTCTGGGCGCTCGCCGACGGACCAGCGGGGGTCGCGGGATCGAGGCCGATCCCGAAGACGAAAGCGAGACCGACGAGGGCGGCGATTCGGACGAAGCGGCGCGAGTACAGAACGTGCATGAAACCTCCTTGGGATCTCCCGACGTGAAGTCTAGGCAGGGAGGCCGTCGGAAGTCCATTCGATCTACCGCAACACGATCGGAGGGTTCCGCGGGTCAGCCGGCGTTCCGGTACCAGTACCGATAGGCAACCGCGAAGCCGTAGCTTCGGTACAGCCTGTGCGCCGGCTCGTTCTCGGAGTGGACCTGGAGGGCGACGGTTCGAGCGCCCCGGCGGTGCGCCCACCGGAGGATCGAACCGACGATCGCCGTCCCGTGGCCGCGGCGGCGTTCCGCCTCGGCCGTGTGCAGATCGAACAGACAGATCGTGTCCTCGACGAGGACGCCGAGGCCGCAGGCGATCGGCTCGGCGTCGCGCCGGACGATCGCGTAACAACGGTCCGCTCGAGCCGCCTCGACGATCCGGCGATGCGTTCGCCGCTCGGCCGGATCGAGCGGTTGGAGCCGGTCGAAGGCGGCGAACCACGCGTCGCCCGACACGTGGAGGACGGCGTCGGGGTCCAGGAGACGATCGAGGTCCGCCGTCATGACGAGCGAACGATCGAGGAACGCGTATCCCGCGCGCTCGAGCGCGCGATCGAGACCGGCCGGCTCGGAGAACGGCGTCAACCGGAAGGTCGTCGGCAGCCCCCGCTCCCGGTAGAGCGCCTCGCACCGCTCGATCTTCTCGGAGGCGGGAAGGGACGATCCGAAGTGCGGATTGACCGAGTTGGCCCGTTTGGTGTAGCCGTTGGCGAAGCGGAGAATCCATCCGTCGTACTCGACGGTTACGAGGCTCGGCCGCGCGCGGAGCAAGATCCGTTCGAGCCGTCGGTTCGCGTCCCGTGGTTCCGTCATCCAACCGGTCGCAGGGTGAGGACGCCGCCGCAGAAGGAGACCTGCTCGTACGCCACGGCGAAGCCGGCGTCCTCCAGAGGGACCCGTATCGAGTCCATTGCCCAGTAGTGTTCCTCTTCATCCCACGCGACGCGCCACGCCTCGTGGCAGTCGTACCGGCTCTTCTCGTCCGGGAACGCGACGTCCCCGATCACGATCCGACCTTTGGAGGCGAGATGGCCGGCGAGGTCCCTGAGGAGCCGGAGCTTCACGGAGTCGTCGAACTCGTGGAAGACGTAGGCCGAGACGATTCGGTCGACCCGATCCGGGAGGTCCTCCGCCCAGCCGTCGCGCAGGTCCGCCTTGACCAGGTGCGCCGTCGGCAGCTTCGCGCGCGCCCGCTCCAGCATCTCCTCTGAGAAGTCGATGCCCCACAGCGTGCATCCGGAGGCGGCAATCCGCCTCGCCAGGTTCGCGGTCCCGACACCGAGGTCGGCGACGCGATGGGCCGGCTCGACTCGGCTCAGGCGGACGATCGCGTCGAGGACACCGTCGTAGCCGGCGAGCGGGAAGGAGGCGCCCGTCACCGATTCATCGTACGAGGCCGCCCATCGGTCGAACAGGCGGATGCGTTCACCATTGAGTGGTATCGTGGGCATATCCTTGGTTCACTGCAACCTGCGTACGGAAGGGCGCGATAGGTGCCCTACGGAGGCTATGGGCGCCTCGAGAAGCAAGCGGGGGGAGAATGCCACATAGCCAATCAGCGTACCGTCATTTGTATAGACTAACTCTTCATGTAAAACTGTATTATCTATAAGCTGAGGATAATCCCAAAGAATTGGCAGGAGTGGACAGATAGTCCCGCGGCTAAGTCCCAAATCACTTACAGCGGCCTCGGAAGCTAGGTAGGCTTGCTTGGTGCCCAAGAGCTGTTTGACTGCGCGGAGATGAAGGTGCATATCTCCAGGAATGCTAGCTACAGCTATACCGATTGACGTTTGCAGCACGAGGCTCTTGAGCTCCTGCCGGAGCGAAATGCCACGAACTCGGGCTGCTTCGCCACAGGTGATTACCTTCTCATGGGCAGACGGGTGATGTATGAAAGCGAGTCCGTGTTGTTCAGCAATCCGAACTACGTCATCGAACAAAGGCACCTCGATCGAGTTCCAGTCCCTAGATGTCCTGTGCCATGTCGAGAGCTTTGCGACACAGGTTCTCGATCCTAGCGATCTCGTCCTTGGAGACATACTTGGTGCCACGAAGAACTCGATTGGGATCGACAGGATCGCAGAAGTCCTCGTAGGCAACGGACCTGTCTGTATGTCGGAACAAAACGACATCTCGTTTCAAGTCCTGCTCAAGCATCTCATGATCCCTGATGAACTTGGCATTGACCCCAATCTCCTTCTGGGAACGCACAGCTTCCACATTCCTCTCACCAGACATTCTTCGTGTAAGGATGAAGACGCGACGAATCGTAGCTCCCCTTCTGATCGCTTCTACATTCGCCTTCAGGTATCTAGCCTGATGCGGATCTCCAGTTACGCGAACTCCCCAGCGTGACTCATCGATGTAGTTGATCGCAAGAGCCTCGCATCCATCTCCCATTCCATCCATTTCTGCGATGATGTTGTCGTAGTATTCCGCGCGAGTCAGAGGGATTGCACCTTTTGAGATCTCGCGTAGTTGCCTGACGAGCATGTTCACCTTGCGAGTTGCGCACTCCCAGAGTTCTCCACTCAGTTTCCCTTCCACTTCCGCGATCTCCGAAGTGTGGCTCACGGTGTCCGCCAAACGGTCAATCGACCGGCGCAGAGTGCTTGAGAATCTCTCCACAGCAGTCGTAGTTAGAGAGGCGATTGATACTTCCCCTCGTGTCAACAAGTGCGCAAGGACGAAAGTCTGCAGCGCAATCACGAGTGCGACGTATGCAACGGTGAGTTCAAGTGCGGCGTCCTTGGCAGCCGGCGGACCGACTGCAAGAAGTACAACCAGCCCCACCCCCACAGCAGCCTGACTGAGAGACCATAGGATTGGAGTAGCTCTCATATCTACCTCCTGTTACAGTTGCCTCGTGACTAATGCCCCACGGTTTTACCATTGTATAGGATAGTTAGCGGTTGGAACCGCGCTCATCTCCTCGTCCCGGGGGGAAGGCGCAAGGAGGCGCGATCGTCTCTCTCAGCCTCGGCCGCCGATCGTCGGCGGCTCGTCGATTGCGCATCGCTCTCCTTCGGGCCTCGGTCCTGCGCACCGATTGTACCGATCCGCGGGGGACGGCGTCGGTGCTCGCAGTGTCGTCCTGTCCTTGACGCCAACGCCCCG
>Ga0180433_10011079_pt1 | contig 10745 bp, 10 predicted proteins | sample SS_ome_8_FD_132980 | JGI IMG/M metagenome (GOLD analysis project Ga0180433, IMG submission 132980) | Hypersaline lake sediment archaeal communities from the Salton Sea, California, USA - SS_1_D_1 metaG | ecosystem: Environmental > Aquatic > Non-marine Saline and Alkaline > Hypersaline >...
ACCGTCAATCTCTTGTGCAAACTCACATGTATCTGATCACCCACAATCAGTTTTTTTGGAAAAAAGGAAAGGAAGAAAAAAAGAAAAAATAGATTAAATGTGCCCGGCCCTACTTCGCCCAAGGGCTACCCTTCGGTACAATCTCATTTTATTCGATCTACTCAGGACCTTGCTCCGGGCGAACAGGATTCCTCCTTCGTTAAAACTCCGGAGGACACAGTCGCTCCTTTAAAGAAACAAACAATTAGCAAATTTTTTGATGGAAAAAACCTTGAAAAAGTAATACTTGCCCGGCGTAGCTCGAACGAGCGAAGACTGGTGTGCCCGGCAGGATTCGAACCTGCGACCTACGGATTAGAAGTCCGTCGCTCTATCCAACTGAGCTACGGGCACAAAAGATAAGTACAAGTATAGTCAAAAATAGCCTAGGGCTCAATTATTACTTACTTTTGCTCTCTTGGTTGCCGTTGGCCTGCCCGCCGTAGTCCCTTCCGGACGAAGGCTGGGGTGGTACGAACAATTTCCCGAATTCGGTGGCCATTTTGTGTAGCTCGTCTTTCATCGAGTCGCTGATGTCCGCTTCTTGGAAAATAGTTGCGTACACCTTTGGATACACCGATTGGACATAGCTGACAAACTGAGCAGCAAATGCAGTAACATCTTTTTTCTCAATTTTGTCTAAGAAATTTTCTTTGAGTAAAAACAAAATCAATGCTTGATCAACAAACGAGTAGGTAACGTATTGCGGTTGTTTGAGAAGTTCAACAGCCAATGAACCACGCGCCAAATGTTTTTGTGAAACTTCATCAAGCTCGGTACCAAATTGTGAAAACGCAAGCAGTTCATTGTACTGCGCCAATTCCAAACGCAATGCACGGGTCATTTTTTTAATTGCTTTGGTTTGTGCAGAACCACCAACACGAGACACAGACAGTTCTACGTTGACTGCTGGTCGCACGCCACTGTTGAACAGTTTTGTGTCCAACACAATCTGACCATCGGTGATAGAAATTAAGTTTGTTGGAATGTACGCACTCACGTCATCGCCTTGTATTTGCACAATCGGCAATGCGGTAATGGATCCACCTTCAAGAACTTTTCCGGCACGTTCTAGTAAACGTGAGTGCAGATAAAACACATCACCAGGATACGCTTCACGGCCCGGTGCACGACGAAGCAACAAAGACATTTCACGGAATGCAACCGCATGGTTACTCAAATCATCGTACACAATTAAAACATCTTTTCCCTTGTCGCGGAAATATTCACCAATGGTGCAACCAACATACGGAGCAAGGTATTGATTCAATACCGCCTCACTTGCTTCTGCACTAATAATAATGGAATAATCGAGCGCACCTTTTTGTTCTAGCATACGAACTAAACGGGCAATGTTTGCTTGCCGTTTTCCGATGGAAACATAGATGCAGATAACATCTTTTCCTTTTTGATGCAAAATAGAATCGATCGCAATTGCAGTTTTACCAGTACCACGGTTACCGATAATCAACTCACGTTGTCCGCGCCCGATTGGCACCAGCGCATCAACAACCATGATACCGGTTTCTAACGATTCGTTAACCGGAGAACGTTCAATAATTTGTGGTACATCTGCTTCGACTTGGCGATACTCATCTGCTTTAATCTCACCCAAACCATCGAGCGGTTTGCCAAGCGCGTTGATCACACGACCAAGCAGTTGTTCGCCAACCATTGCTTTATAAACACCACCGGTTCTTTTTGCAATTTCTGCTTCTTGCACGACTATGGAACCGTGCAGTAAAAAGACCGCAACCGTTTCTTCGTCAAGACTAAGAACAATTCCTTCGTTACCCCCATCAAACTTGATCAGCTCACCATACTCTGCATTGGTCAGACCATACACTTGGCAAATACCATCACCAACCTGGACAACAATACCGACTTCATCCAGTTTGTCTTGCGGTACACCGACCATTGATTTTTCAAACAAAGAAACTAAATCAGAGCTTTTAATTTTCATTGTGCCCCTTGCAAAAAGAATTGCTTGCGAAGATCGTCAAGCTGCTTGCAAATAGAATGCTCCCATTCCAGCGTTTCGCTCAAACACCGTATGCCAGCAATCAAACTCGTATCTATCGACCAATCATATAAAATTGTTTTTCCAGTTTTATGTGCAAGAAACTGTTGAACAACGGCACGTTCTTCTTCAGAAACATTATGAGAAGACGTGATGGTGAAAAACAAAATATTTTTTCGTTCTTTATAAAGAGAACAAACTTTTTCTAAAACCGTGCGAATCAAAGATGCTCGCCCATGACGCACCAGTAAAAAAATTAACTCTTTCAGTGAATCCGGCGCATCAAGTTTATTTAAAATTTTTTCTAACGCTTCCATTTTTTTTTGTCGCTCAAAACCAGGAACATTTAGAAAATGAAAAATCTTTTTATGTTCGTCCCAAAACTGTAAAACGGTTCTGATCTTGAGAAAATCTTCGGGAGTAAGTTCATCTTGAAACGAGTTTAAAAACGCAAGCGCGTAGTTGCGAGAGACAGAAACATTCCGCTTCATTGTACCTCCTTGCGCATATGCTCAACAATTGAAGCAATAAATTTTTTTCCCGCTGCCTCAGAAACAAATTGTGCTGTTAATTTTTCTTGTGCATTGTGCAGCGCTTTGGTAAACACCTGCTGCTTCACCGCCCTGCCAAGCGTTAACTCTGCTTGCTGCTGTGCACGCTGTTTTGCTTTTTGTGTCAGCTCATCTTGTTCTTCACGAAGCTTTTTTTGTTGATGCTCAAAAGAAGAAGACCAGATTTTCACCTGGTCAAATAATTTTTGTGCAAGCAGTTCTTGCTCTTGCATTGAGCGGTCAAGATCTTTTTGTTGACCAAGCAATGTTTTTGTTTGATTAACTTTTGACTGCAGCTCTGCTTGTTTTTGTGCAATTTTTTCTTTTGCTTTTGGAATTTCTTTTGTTTTGAAAACATAAAATGCAAGCGCACAAAAAATACCGAAGTTTAAAAATTTAAAAACGACTTCAACAACATGGGATGATTGGTACCACATGACCACAAAAAAAATGACAACCGCTACTAAAGCGATTGACAATACAATCATCAGTTTTGATTGTGGTTTTTGTTTACTGTTCGTCATGTTGCACCTTTTTTTCTACTTCCTCCTGCACTTGTTTGACCAGTTGCTCGATCTCTTTTTCTTCTGGCACAACCGGCTCATGCTCAGGCGTAACATCTGTGTGTCCAACATGCGCTACTTCAATATCTGGAGCTGCATCTTGAAACGCTTTACGTTTTTCTGCCCACACTTTTTCTTTTTCTTCTGTTTTTTGTGCAAGCGTTTTTTCTCGCTCGTCAATAACTTCGTCTAGATGTTCTCGCTCTTTACGTTCTTGCTCAAGTGCTTTGAGCGCAGGTTTAAAAAGAAGAAAGCGAAGCATAAGATAGGCAATAAAAAAATTAAATGCTTGCACAAAAAGTGTAGCATTAACAACCATATGTCCCTCGCAACAGGATTGACTAGCTTCCTAAGCTCAGACCAGCCCAGATGAGTGCACCGCTGATCATCAACGCATAAATTGCAGATGTTTCAACAAGCCCCATACCCATCATCATAGTGGTTCTGATTTTGCCGGCGTTCTCTGGATACTTACCAATATTTTCGCACGCCTTCATTCCAACAAAACCTTGTCCTAAAGCGGGGCCGATTGCACCGACTCCCATGGCTATTGCTGCACCCAAAAATGCTGCTGCTTGTGCATATGCTGCACCTTCCATGGTCGTTCCTTTCTGAAAATTTCACCCTATACATTCCGTATGTACACCGAGAATCATCGTACGACGCTCTCATACAACAGTATCCTATTAATTCCGTTTTTTACAAGGACAATGAGGAAGATTTTTCTGCTGGCCTAAATTGCGCAGTAGAATGCAGGCCCAAAAATTCTGAAACTTTTGATACCAATCGATCCTTTTCCGCCGGGTCTGCGACCCAGTCAACATTTCTGTCCAACACTAAAACCGGCACGTCGTCAACGCATGCTGCAACGCCTTCTTTTTTGACCAACCAGCCTTCATGTTTTTGATGCAGTCGATTGAGATAATCAATAGAGACACCAACCTCTTCGTGCCTGCTTCTCATTTTTAAACGCTCCATGCAGGTTTCCGGGCTTGCTTGCAAATAAATAAACCCGTTTGGAATCACCACATGTTTTTCAACCAACCAAGAAAACCATTCCTGGTACAAACTCCACTCAAGCGGCGTCATGGTACCGAGTTCGAAACAGTTTTTTGCAAAACAATGCAAGTCGGAAAATACAGAACGTTCAAAAATAACAACATCTTTTTTTGATTGAGCAAATGCAGACTCTTGTTCTAAGACACGGGAAAGAAACGCATATGATTGAAACGTATACGCCCATCGCTTTGTGTCTTTATAAAATTTTTCAAAAAGACTTTCTTCTTCTCCCATCTGTTGCCATTTTGCAAGCGGCTCAAAAAAAATGCCGCAATCTAACCGTTCTCCTAGTAGTTTTAAAAAAGAGGACTTACCGACACCAATATTTCCTTCAACCACTACACACTTTTTGGGAGAACTGTTTGCGTTGAGCATCGTTTTTTTTACTCCAGCACTTAAGGGTTACATATTTTTAACGTTGTAAAAAAGTGTAGAAAAAACAAACAAAAAAATCGAGGTCAAACAGTTTTTACCCTGATCCGTCTCCACCTACGGCTTATTTGAACACAGCCATGCCCGGCTGTGCTTTTTGCGATAAAAACGAAAATATACTAGGATTAAGCGTTGCAAACCATATAGGCTATGCAGGGGGTCAGAAAAATCTCCGCTATTAAATTAACGTAAATAAAAAATAAAGAGCTGGTATGAATTATATAAAAAAAACCGTTTCTCTCTCGTTTCTGTCTTTATCACTACTGAGCACAAACCCAATCTGTTGTGACGAATTTGACGATCTAGACAATATAGAAAACTTTGATGTGTTTCTTGAAAGTGACCTCGTAAACGACTACTTGGAAACAAACGAGTTTGTTGTCCTTAAATCTTTTAGTCCGAGTCAGATAATGGGAGTTCTTGAGGCTCTGGAATTCAGAAAGCTCCTGCAGGAAGATTTTTATCTAAGAACCAACCGTCTGAACAACAGAAGCATATTAGATTTACCCCTCGGCTCTATGGACAAAGATTATGAATACAACAGATTCATAAATGCATGGGAACTGTTTTATAACATGACCGACCGCTCGTACTTTACATGGAGCTGTGACGCAATTAGCTCGTACCTTGCACTTCAGGCAAATGACTTTATGGAAAAACTTAGAGAAGCCTCAGAAAAAGTAGAAAAACTTAGAGAGGCGAAATTTGATTTTGATCCAGCAGATGCGTTTGCCCTATTTAAAAACGCGACCATCCAAGAACGACGTCTTGGGATCTTGCTGTACGGCAGAGCTTCGATAAAAAGGTGGCGATTCTCTTGGAAACTGCCAATCTACTACCTTGAGCGAAATATTTGGCTTACCGAAGAAGAGCAAGAAAAAATTGAAGAAGTTCTTGGACAAACAACAGAAGAAGCACAAGAGCAATTTGAGTGCGAACACGCAATCAGTGACAAATTTGGCATCGGAGACACACGTGTTGGATTTGATTTCCCAATTTCGGAAGATAGTTGTTCTTGCACACGGCTCGGGTTTCATCTGACCGTTCCAACTGCGTGGGCCCCAGCAAAAGGCTTGAGTGGCTCCCATTTTAAACCATTCTATCGTTCAGCAAACGCCAACCTAAAAGACATAACCGGATATCACCTTGAAGAAATTTTGAATCTTGCACTAGAATCAAAAGACGAACCAGAAAAATTGGTCGAAGCAACACAAATTTTAACAGATCTTGGATACGATATACTCGATCATCTTTCTGCAAACATTATGGAGATGCCACTGGGCAACGGAGGACACCTTGGCATTGGCGGAGGTTTTTCTTTTTACTCACTGCTGAGCAGATTTGTCCCTCGACCATGGGCAGAACGAATAGATATACGAGGGTTTCTCTCACTTGAATATCTTTTGCCAGCAATGGAGACTCGATTCTTTGGAGAAGTTAACGATTCAAGAATTTTTGATGATGAACGGTTCAAAGATGAAAGTCGAGCACAAGAAAACTTGATCTTTTTGGAAGAACAATTAGTTGCAAAACTGTTTCCGTTTGCAACTGAGGTTAAAGTTCATCCGGGTGTCATATTCCGATACTCAAGCAGATGGTGTCACGAACGCGAAAACTGGGGAATCCAACTTGGTTCAGATTATTGGATTCGTTCAAGAGAAGGTTTTTCTGACATCGTCATTAACGATAAAAATTTGAATGATCGTCTTAAAATTGAATGTGCACGACGCCCTCGCGCATTCCAAGCAAAAATTTTAGGGTCTCTATTTTGGAAACGCAGAAAAAACAACAAAAATTGGATCATTTCATTAACCGGTGAAACAACAACGTGGAACAAAGGGATAGGAGGAGACTTTACTGTTTCATTAGACTTTGAGATAGATTTTTAACAACCCCTTAAAAAAGAGGAGAAGAGAAAAATGAAGAAAACATTATTTCTAGCAACTACATGTGCATTACTTGCACAAGGAGCAGCAGAGGCAAAACATATTGTTTTGACATCACCGATACTTGAACTAATTGATGGAAAATCGTACGCACTCAATGGGGTTGTGTTTGGCTTACTCCTACAGGTACGCAAAGAAGATCGTGAAATGATGTACGGCAAAAAAAATGCTGACGGCAACCTTGAGGGGTTGTACACATTTGATGGAAAAAAAGTTTGTATTATTGATTTGGTAGAAATAGAAAAAGAAGTACATGCAAGCGGAGATCAGGTTCGAATAGTAGCGCTACAAAAATTGTTAGACGAAATTAAAGAAGACTTTATAGAAGTAACACAAGGGTACGTTACAAACATCCGTCCATTTAAAAATCAGATTCTGGTTTTAATTGAAGAATCGTGCAAACAACATAACAAAACAGACAGTTTCCTGTTAAAATGGGCAGATGAATTGGATGGAGAAGAAGGCAAAATGCTCAGAGAAGATATTTTGAACTTTGAAGATTTCAAACAGTTTTGTTTTGACCTAGCAACCTATCTTGAAGACATGGCGTACAGTTGCCCAAAAGCAAAAAAACTATTTTTAGAAATGATAAAACAAAAGAGGTCGCAAGCCTCATAAGCAACAGATGACACACGAAGAACTAACAGGAACGGTGGAGCGCTTTCTTTTTTGCAACGAAGAAAATGGCTTTGCCGTTCTTATTTTACAAACACGCACGAAACAAAAAATTACCGTCAAAGGCACACTGCCCGGTGTCAACGCAGGTCAACAGATTAGCGTTAAAGGCTCGTGGATTGTGCATCCAAAATTTGGCAAACAGTTTGAGGCAAAAAGTTGCACCGCCTGTTTGCCAACTTCAATTTTAGGCCTACGCAAATATTTGGGCTCCGGTCTGATTAAAGGAATCGGCCCAGTATACGCAGAGAAATTGGTTAATGCATTTGGTCTTGATGTTTTAAAAATAATTGAAGAAGCTCCGCATCTACTAAAAAAAGTTGGTGGCATCGGACCAAAACGAATCGAAACAATAACCAATGCATGGAAAGATCAAAAAGAAATTGCAAACATCATGGTCTTTCTACAAGAAAAAGGTGTATCAACAACCTTTGCAACAAAAATTTATAAAACGTACGGCTACCAAGCAATTGGAGTGATAAGCGAAAACCCGTATCGTCTTGCCGATGACATTTGGGGAGTCGGTTTTAAAAAAGCTGACGCCGTTGCACAGCAACTTGGGTTTGAAAAAAATTCTCTCAAACGAATTAGTTCCGGTATTTTATTTGCCGTTACACAAGAATTAAATAACGGACACGTGTACGTTGAGCTCAACCAACTAAAAGAAAAAACAATCGAGCTGCTTGAACTTGACGCTCCGCAAACAGAAGCAAAACTAAAAACAGCGTTGCATAACTTGTACGATGCACAAAAAATAAAATTGATTTCTGACGGACACGATAAACATTTTGTCACCCTGCCACAACATTATTACTGCGAAAAAGGCATTGCGGAAAAAATAAAAAAATTAGTTGACCGTAAAACACGTAATAAGCTCGACCTTGATACGATTTATGCAAACCTGCGTGCAGGCAAATATGGCGGCAACATTACGCTGAACGAAGAACAACAAGATGGCGTGATGGCCTGTTTACAAAATAAAGTAACGGTAATCACCGGCGGACCAGGAACCGGTAAAACAACATTGATTAAAACGCTGCTCGGAATTTTAGAAGAAAATCATTTACGTTATAAATTAGCCGCACCAACTGGACGTGCAGCAAAACGAATTCATGAAGGAACCAGCAGGCGAGCAAGTACCATCCATCGTTTGCTCGAGTTTGATTTTTCTACCATGACGTTTGCACACAACGAACAAAATGCACTGGAAGCAGATTTTATTATTATTGATGAATCATCAATGATTGATATTTTTTTAGCACACGCACTACTCAAAGCAATTGCACTCGACACACACGTTGTGTTTATTGGTGACGTGCACCAGTTACCGTCAGTTGGTCCGGGCAATGTGCTGAAAGATACCATCGCAAGTAAAAAAACAAAAAGCGTACAACTGGTAGAAATTTTCCGCCAAGCACAAGACAGTATGATAGTGATGAACGCACACCGCATCAACAACGGTGAATTTCCACAATCGAGCACAGAAAAAAAACGTGATTACTTTTTTATTAAAGAAGATCTTCCAGAAAACTTACCGCTTCATTTAGAAAAAATTTATAAAAACGGTTTGCACAAATTTGGTATCAAGCCAGAAAATTCTGTCGTGCTGGTACCAATGCACCGCGGTTCTGCCGGAACACAAACATTGAACCATACCCTGCAAACTATTTTAAATCCGGGCAACACAGATAAACAGATTTCTTTTATGGGTGCAACGTACAAAGTCGGCGACCGGGTGATGCAGCTACGCAACAATTATGACAAACATGTGTTTAACGGAGAGATTGGCATTATCACCGATATTAACACAGAAGATCAGATGGTGTTGGTACGGTTTGATGACCGAATAATTGAGTACGACCGTTCCGATTTAAATGAGCTGGTGTTTGCGTACGCGATTTCGATTCATAAAAGTCAGGGCTCTGAATACGCTGCGGCAATTGTTGTTCTGTTTACACAACATTTTACTTTGCTCCAGAGAAATCTGATTTATACTGCAATTACACGGGCAAAAAAATTATGTATCTTCATTGGACAACCAAAAGCGATTGCCATGGGGATAAAAAATAATAAAAGCCTTGTTCGTAAAACGTTTTTGAAAGAGTTTTTAACAAGCGACCTGGAGGCCAGATAAAAAAAGATCCTCTCTGGCCGTTTAAAACCAAAGAGAATCTCTTTGTAAAAAATTTGAAAAAATTTACTTACCAGAGAGTTGACTCAAAATATTCATCTTCAAGCTCTTCTTGTTTTTCTTGTTCTTCAACATCTGGCTCCGGTTCTTCTTTTTCCTGGGCTGAATAGATGGCTTCTTCTTCCGCACCTTCTTCATCGAGCTCAGCCTCTTGCTCTTCAGTAAATTCTTCTGGCTCATCCCATTCGTATTCTTCTTCTGGTTCTGACTCTTGCTCTGACAGTTTTTTCCTAGCCCCTTCTCGGCGACGTGATTCTTTAACTTTTTCCTCGAGCCTTTTCTCAACCCTCTTTTTTATCAGCTCCACAGTTTTTTGCTCCACCTTCGCTTTTTCCAGGTTCATTTTTGTAGAATCTGCAAAGTCTACTTTTTGTTTAGTCTCCTGAGACACAGCAGTTCTTCCAATCTCTTCCTTTAATCTTTTTGCTAACTGAACACCCTCCTGGACAGCCTCCCTTTCTCCCTTGCGAACAAACTCTTTAATTTCTTCAATGTCGGCTTGGGTGAGCGAGTTTTTCTCTTCCTCCATCAAGCGCTTTCTCTCTGCCTGAGCCTTTTGGTACATACCTTCAGACTCCTTCCAGTCATCCACCATCTCAGAATGGTCTTGATAACGTACTTCATCCCCCGTAGGATTGTATTCCCCTTGCCCTGGTTCTTCTTCGGTCCGCGAATTTTCTGAATCCTCGAGCCCCGTATATCCGGGAGGTGGTTCTTCTCGATACCTCCACCGATATAGATCACGATTTTCTAAAACTTCTTCTGACCTACCGCCAAGAACTTCCGGCAACATGTTGTCCTTAAGCCAGTCCAACCATCCAGCACGACACCCCTGAGAACCGACTAGCAAAAAACCACTCATAAGCACAATTAGCAATTTCTTCATGATTTATCCTTTTCTCTTAGAAATTCTACAATTATTTCCTATTTTCAGATTAGCACAAAGAAAGGTCTAAAAAAAAGGGTTTTTGTTCATTTTCTACAAGAGAGAGAGAGAGAGAGAGAGAGGCGTCCAGGAGGGATTATTCATTCCCTCAGTCTTTGCCAAAGGACAAGCTACTCACTGCAAGATTTTACTCTCCCCCACCTCCCTGAGTGCCCGAGTGAACACGAGGGTGTATCGAAGGGTCCGTATTGTATTTGTCTTAAAAATTTATTTTCAACCTTTTGTATTTGTACCTGAATTATTTTTGAGAAGTCCTTCAATTAAACAAAAAAATACAATGACAAATCCAATACGAACCCTTCGATACATTCTTCTTCGCACAA
>Ga0180433_10011080_pt1 | contig 10744 bp, 11 predicted proteins | sample SS_ome_8_FD_132980 | JGI IMG/M metagenome (GOLD analysis project Ga0180433, IMG submission 132980) | Hypersaline lake sediment archaeal communities from the Salton Sea, California, USA - SS_1_D_1 metaG | ecosystem: Environmental > Aquatic > Non-marine Saline and Alkaline > Hypersaline >...
CCGAAGTAGAGGGTCGGCGTCAAGTAGCTGACGGCGTATCCGCTCAGGCGGGCCCCGATGATTCGACGAAGCGGGATCTGGATCCCGTAGGACAGAAGGATGATCCACCAACAGAGGATCCAGGCGACCATGGCGCACAGGACGTTGCCGATGACGCCGAGGATGCCCCAGGTTCCCAGGGAGCGCATCTCCCCGAGGATCTGACGCCATCCGACGAAGTAGAGAACACCGGCGAGGAGGCCGAGGCCGACGACGCCGGAGAGCACGGCCTTCCACCCGGATCTGCGGGGACCCTTCATGGCGAAAGTCTAGCAGGCTGACTCAAGACCGATCAAGACGGGATCCTTCCGACGTCAGGCCTTCTCGGCGTTTGGACTCGGGGCTTCCTCGGCGGCGAGACGTTCGAGGATCCGGTCGAGGGCGGCGGAGATCGCCTGGCGCCGGACTTCACTTCGATCGCCGTCGAAGCGGTACTCCCGGCTCCTCGCACGGTTCCGATCGGCGAGCGCGATGTAGACCAGGCCGACAGGCTTGGCTTCCGACCCTCCTCCCGGGCCGGCGATCCCGGTGATGCTGAGTGCGAGATCGGTGTCGAACCGCTCTCGACAGGCTGCGGCCATCACTTCGGCCGTCTCGGCGCTGACCGCACCGAAACGCTCCAGATGATCCTCGGAGACGTCGAGGAGGGCCGTCTTGACGGCGTTGTCGTAGGCGATGATCCCTCCGATGAAGAAGGCCGAGGAGCCGGCGACGCGCGTCATCTCGAACGCGAGCCCGCCGGCGGTACACGACTCGGCGACCGAAACCGTCCACCCGACGGCGCGAAGCCTCGCTGCAACCTCCCGCATCTGCGACATCACGTGTTCCCCTCACTTCCGTGTTGACACCGCGCTCGAATCGGACACCGGCCGCACTCCGGGTTCCGCGGTCGACAGAGGGTCCTGCCGAGACGAATCACCTGAAGGTGAAGGTCGAACATCAGCTGCGGATCCGGAGCCAGGATCGAGTTTACGCGGCGATGGGGCTCCTCGCTCCCCCGGATCCATCCAACGCGTGAGAGGACCCTGCGGATGTGCGTGTCGATCGGGAAGTAGGGGCGTCCGAAGGAGAACAGGAGGACGATCCCCGCGGTCTTCGGCCCGACGCCCTGCAAGGACAGGAGCCAGGAGAGCGCTTCCTCGGTCGTCATCTCCTCGAAGAAGCCGAGGTCGAGGCTTCCGTGTTCGACGCGGAGTCGTTCGAGGGTCGCGTGGATCGCACGGGCCTTCTGCTCGTGAAGGCCGGCGGGTCGAACGGCCTCCGCGATCTCGCGCACGTTCGCTTCCGCGACGGCGTCGAGCGTTCCGAAGCGCTCGAGGAGCGAGGCATACGCCCGGTCTCGGTTGGTGTCGTTGGTGTTCTGGGAGAGGATCGTCAACACGAGCGTCTCCAGCGGGGTTCGATCCGGTTCGCTCACCGGGCCGAACGCGTCGGCGAGTCGCTTCACGATCCAGCGGGCATCCTTCGTCCGTTCCATCGCGGGGGCAGGATAGGGAGCCGGCGCGGGCTACGCAAGTGACTGCACAAGTGACGACGCAAGTCGGTATGTAAACGGGTGTGACGAGGCGAGCTTTCGTAGAATCGTCCCTTGGAGGGATCATGATCGAAGCACGTGGAGAACGCGAAGTCATCGTTCGGATGCTCGACGGGGAGAATCTGGTGGAGAACCTGTTGTCGATCGACGTGACGGCGGCCGTCATCGTCGGTGGGATCGGGATGGTTCGAGAGGCCCGCCTTGCCTACTGGAACGGAACGGAGTACGAGGAGCACGAGGTGGCGGAACCGACCGAGCTTCTGGCGATGCAGGGGAACCTCGCCTTGCGGGACGGCGAACGGGTGGCGCACTGCCACCTGACACTCGCCCGGCGAGACGGAACTGTGGTCGGCGGGCACCTGGTGGCGGCGACGGTGGCGAACACGGTCGAACTGGTTCTCACGATCCCCGAGGGGATTCGTCTGAAGCGGAAGCCGGAGCCGTCAGGTCTCGTCGGACTCTATCCGGAGAGCTAGGGAGCCTCAGGCGTCACGCCGAATCGGCGCAGATCCCGTAGGCCGTTCAGGAACGCACGTCCGTCGACGCGCGGGCGTCCCTCGCGCTGCAGTTGCGTGATCTCGATCAGCTCGTCGGCACAGCCAACGAGCAGGCGTTGGGTCTCGGAGAGGGCGATCTCTCCCCGCGCGACCGCGCCTCTTGCGATCCCCGTCCTGGCGCTTGCGTGGACCTTGATGCGCTCCGCACCGAAGCTCGTCCAAGCGCCGGGCCACGGATGGGTTCCTCGAACCAGGTTGTGGACCGCGGCAGCCTCCGAGGACCAGTCGATCCGCCCGTCCTCCCGCGTCAATGGGGGCGCCATGGACACGCCCTCGTCGGGTTGGGGAACCGCCGCCAGGGTCTCCGTGCGAAGTCCCCCCAGGGTGTCGAGGATCGCCGTGGCTCCGAGATCGGCGAGGCGAATCTCGAGCTCGCCCGCGGTCTCTTCCGGACCGATCTTCAGTTCGCGCTTCAACAGGAGTGCTCCCGTGTCCATCCCGGCATCGATCAGGAAGGTCGTGATCCCGGTGATCGTCTCCCCGCGAACGATCGACCACTGGATCGGAGCGGCGCCCCGGTACGCCGGCAGGAGCGACGCGTGGATGTTGATCGTCCCCAACGGCGGGATCTCGAAGAGCCTGGGCTTGAGGATCTGGCCGTAGGCAGCGACGACGATCGCATCCGGTGCAGCATCGCGAATTCGGGCCACCGGTTCCTCCCGATTGGCGCGCTCCGGCTGATCGATCGCAAGACCAAGATCCCTCGCCGCTCGCTTGACGGCCGGCTCTTGCAGGCGGCCGCCACGCCCCGCCGGCCGGTCCGGCTGGGTGACGACCAGGGCGATGTCATGCGCTTCGGCGAGAGCTTCGAGGGCGGGGACGGCGAAGGAGGAGGTGCCGAGGAAGACGATCTTCATTCGGAGTCCTCCCGCTGGCCGCGGCGATACTCCTTGACCAGGCTCTGCCGTTTGACGGCGCTGAGGCGGTCGAGGAAGAGGTTGCCGTTCAGATGGTCGATCTCGTGCTGGATCGCTCGGGCGAGGAGCCCCTCACCGGTGATGCGCACAGGGTTACCCTCGAGATCGGTTCCCTCGATGGTCGCGCGCGTGCTTCGCCTGACCTCCGCGTTGACGCCGGGGACGCTCAGACACCCCTCGACGGTCGCCTCCTCATCGCCGGAGGCCTCCACCAATTCCGGGTTGATCAGGATGCGGAGATCCCCATCCACGTCGAGGACGACGATCCGCTTCGAGATCCCGATCTGCGGAGCGGCGAGCCCCACGCCATCGGCCCGGAGCATCGCTTCGATCATCTCGTCGCAGATCCGGCGGATCTCATCGTCGATCGCCTCGACGGTCTCGGCCGGCCGTCGAAGGACCGGATCTCCATAGGTTCGAATCTCCATCATCTTCCCTTGCTTGTCCGCCCGAAGCATACTATGGTTGTCGTCGATATGCCACAAGGGAACAGGGATTCGAGAGCTACCGTCGAGAAGGTTCTCCGTCTGGAGGCCTCGACCGGGTACCTCGACCAGGCGGTGACTTGCGGATTGGAAGCGTTCATCGCGGAGCACCTTCCGGCCGCGTCCTCCGTCGCCGTGGGATACGGGGCGCTCTCCCCCGACGAGCGCCGGCCGGCCGTCGAGGCACTGCTCTCCTTCCTCGAATCCGAGGGTGAGACGGGGGGCGAGTCGGGGCGTCTCGAGCGTCCGATCACGGCCCTCTCGGGGATCGGTGAGCGACGGGCGGAAGCTCTTCGCGTCCTGGGCATTCGCACCGTCGAGGACCTGGTGCTACACCTTCCCCGGCGCTTGGAGGATCGCTCCCGGTTCGTCGAGATCGGCCGACTGATCCCGGGGGAGGAGGCGGCCGTGCGGGGGGAGATCCTCGCGGTCGACCGGCGGCGCGCCGGGCGGGGAATGGTCCTCGTCAAGGCGGCGGTCGGGGACGGATCCGGCTTCCTGTACGCGGTCTGGTTCAACCAGCCGTGGCTCGCCGATCAGCTGAAGAAGGGCGCGCAGGTCGACCTCTTCGGTCGGGTCGAGCGAAGCTACGGAGAACTCCAGATGCGCGCTCCCACCTGGGAATCCGCCGAGACGGACTCCGACATCGGTCGCCTCGTCCCCGTCTACCCGGCGACCGAAGGGGTGAGCGACCGTCTGATCCGCTCGCTCATCGGCCGGCATCTCGATCGTCTCCTCCCTGAGGTTGTCGAGGTCCTCCCGGAGAGCGTCCGGTCGGAGTACGGCGTCCTGTCGAAGCGGGATGCGATCGCCTCGATTCACCGTCCGGTGGATCCCGCGGACTTCGAGCGCGCACGGCGAAGCCTCGCCTTCGAGGAGCTCTTCCTGCTGCAGTTGGGCCTCCTCGGGATCGCTCGGGGGGAGGCGGGCGTGGCGCGCACCGCCTCAGGCAAACTGGTCGACGCCTTCCTGACGCGGCTCCCCTTCTCCATGACGATGGGCCAGGTCGGGGCGCTCCGCGAGATCGGAGAGGACCTGTCTCGGCCGATTCGGATGATGCGACTCCTCCAGGGGGACGTCGGCTCCGGAAAGACCCTCGTGGCGCTCGCCGCGGCGATCTCCGTCATCGAATCCGGGGCTCAAGTCGGGTTCATGGTCCCCACGGAGATCCTCGCCGACCAGCACGCGGCGACGATCGAGAGGCTCGTCGAGGGGCTTCCGATTCGAGTGGCGCATCTCACCGGGGCGACGAAGGAGAAGGAACGTGTGACCGAGGCGATCCGCGCCGGCGAGTGCGACCTGGTCGTCGGAACGCACGCCCTGATCCAGGAGTCGGTCGGCTTCGCAAACCTCGGCCTGGTGATCATCGACGAGCAGCACCGCTTCGGGGTCGTTCAGCGATCGGCGATCGAGGAGAAGGGCGCGGCGGTCGACCTGCTCGTGATGAGTGCGACGCCGATCCCGAGAACGATCGCACTGACGCTCTACGGGGAGTTCGACGTTTCGACGCTCGACGAGCTGCCGACCGGGGAGCGGCGGATCGACACGCGAGCGGTGACTGACCGCCGGCGGGACGCCGTCTACCATGAGGTCGGCGCCGCTCTGCGAGACGGGAGGAAGGGTTACGTGGTCCTCCCTCTCGTCGAGGAGTCGGAGAAGGTGGACGCCGGCGCGGCGATCCAGGTCGCCGAGGAGCTGCGCGCTCGGTTTCCGGACGTCGGGGTAGGACTCATCCACGGGCGCCTTCCGTCCGCCGAGCGGGCCGAGGCGATGGACGGCTTCGTCCGTGGGGAGATCTCCCTTCTGGTGGCGACGACGGTGATCGAGGTCGGGATCGATGTCCAGGATGCCGACTTCATGGTGATCGAGCACGCGGACCGCTTCGGTCTTTCGCAGCTGCACCAGCTTCGCGGGAGGATCGGGCGTTCCGGTCAGCCGGCGGTCTGCATTGCGATCGCCGACCCGAGAACCGACGAGGGAAAGCGGAGGCTCGAGGCGTTCGTCGAACACAGCGACGGGTTCGCGATCGCGGAGGAAGATCTACGAATTCGAGGCCCCGGGGACCTTCTCGGGACGCACCAACATGGCTTCTTGACCCAGCTACGGGCGGTCGACCTGATCGAGGATCTCGACCTGATCAGCAAGGCAAGGACGGCGGCGCGCAAGGTCCACGAGGCGCGTGAAGGGGCGGCGTTCGCTTCCGAGATCGAGCGTCGCTTTGGCGAGGTGCTGAAGTGGTTGCGTGTCTGAGGGCCAGCCTCTGCTGGCCCTCAGACGCGTGCGAGAACGAGCGAAGCTCGTTCTCGCGGTTGGATCTCCTAGGACGCCGTTCCTCAGACACGGGCAAGAACGCGCAGAACTCGCCCTTACGGTCGAGCTACGAGAGAGACTTCCCTCAGACTCGGGAGGAACGACCAAGCTTGTTCTTGCGGTCGGATCCTGTGATGGGGAGGAGCCCTTGGACACGGGCAAGAACGAACAGGATCGTTCCTGCGGTCGAGCTACCGGTTAGCCATCCTCGGATTCCAGGTTGCTCGCGGTATCGATTCTCGTTCCGACAGACTGCCCAGCCGCGATCCGCTGGAGCGCGCCCTCGGTCATCATGTGGAAGATCTCGATAGGGATCGGGAAGGTTCCTTTCCCGTCTTTCCCCTCGCGGCAAGTAGTCACGGCGACCATGTCCATGATCCCGTATCGCTTGGCGAAGTACTCCTCGAAGCTCACCGACGGCAAGTAGTCGTTGGGGTCCTCAGGCGGGAGCTTCTCGAAGATGCCGTTCACGTCAGTCGCCTTTGCGAGGACGTCAGCCTCGATGTTCACAGCGTGTGAAGCCGCGGCGGTGTCCGTCGTTACTCCCGGGTTGCCGGTCCCTCCAGCGAAGATCACGATCTCGCCGCGATCCAGAGCCTTGAGTGCGGATTGGTGCGAGATTGGGGGTGCGTACTGGCTGTTCACCGCGGACTGGATGATCGCCTCTCTCCCCTTGTGCTCAAGCAGACTCCGCAGAGCCATGGCGTTGAGGAGCGTGGCGAGCATCCCCATGGAGTCCGCGTCGAGGCGATCCAGCCAGAACGTTCTCGCTCCGCGAATGATGTTCCCGCCGCCGACGACGATCGCCAGCTGCGTATCTCGCAACTCCGCGATGGCAGATGTGACGTGATCTAGAAGTTTCGATGAGAAGGGCTTTCCATCTGGTGTCTCCTGGAACGCCCTTCCGCTGAGCTTTAGGAGGACGCGTTCAGGGGGTCCGGGCATCCAGAAACCTCGATCGCGAAGCGGGCGAACTGCTTGATGCTGATGTTCTCGCCGGTCTTCGTCCGCAGATCGGCGAGCATCTCCTCGATCGTGACCTCCGGATTCTTGACGAAGGCCTGCTTGATCAGGCAGTTGTCCTCGTAGTAGCTCTTCATCCGGCCTTCGATCGCCTTTTCAATGATCTCTGCCGGCTTCCCCTGCTCCTCGAGGGTCTTGCGGAACTCCGCGTTCTCGGCCTCGATCACCTCGGCCGGCACATCCTCTGCGGAGACGTAGATCGGAGCTTCGGCGGCGATGTGCATCGCGACATCGTCAGCGAACTGGACGAACTCGGCGCTGTTGGCGGCGAAGTCGGTGTTGCAGGAGAGCTCGACGAGAACGCCGACCTTGCCGGTGTGATGCACGTAGGAGACCACACGGCCCTCGGTCGCTTCGCGGCCGATCTGCTCCATCAACTCGAGGCCCTGCTCGCGGAGGATCTCCTTGGCGCGCTCGAGGTCTCCGCCGGCCTCGGTGAGGGCTCGCTTGCAGTCCATCATCCCGATGCCGGTCTCTTCGCGGAGCTGCTTGATGGCGTCAACGCTAATTGTCGTCATCGTCCTCGCCTTCGTCCTCGGTCTTCGCCTCTTCTTCAGCGGCTTCCTCGGCCGCCTCGTCGGAAGCCTCGTCCTCGGTTTCCGGCGTCTCCTCGGAAGCTTCGACCTCGTCAGCCGCCTTCTCGGTGCCCTCTTCCTCAGCGGTCTCCTCGGCGCTCTCGTTCTCTTCGGACGACTCGGCTTCCTCAACCGCATCCTCCGAGGTCTCCGCTTCAGCGTTCTCTTCGGACGACTCGGCTTCCGCTTCGGTTGGCTCTTCGGCGGTTTCGCTTTCCTCGGCTGCTTCGGCCTTCTCCGCGTCCTCCGCCTCAGGGCCCTCGGTCGCTTCTGCAGCTTCTGCCGCCGGTTCCTCGGCGACGGGCGCCTCGGTCTCGGCGCTCTTCTCCGTGGGTTCCTCGGCTGTTGCGGCCTCCGGCTCGTCGGGCTCGGCCTCTCCCTGACGTCCTTCCCGCCCTTCGACGACGGCGTCGGCGATCCGAGCCGTGATCAGTTTCGTCGCCTTGATCGCGTCGTCATTGCCGGGGATGAGATACTCAATCGGATCCGGATCGCAGTTGGTGTCCACGATCGCGATGATCGGGACTTCGGCGATGTTCGCTTCGCGGACGGCGATCTCCTCGACGTCCGGGTCGATGATGAACATCAGATCCGGCTTGCGTTCCATGTTTCGGAGCCCATGCAGGTTGCGCTGGAGCTTCGCCAGCTGGCGTCGCAGCCGACTCGCTTCCTTGTTCGGCATCGCGTCGACCGTGCCATCTTCGATCTGAGCTTCCATCTTCTTCATCCGCTCGATCGACTGGCGGATCGTTCCGAAGTTGGTCAGCGTCCCGCCGAGCCAACGGCGGTTGACGTAGTGAGCGCCACAACGCTGCGCCTCATCGGCGATCGTTGCCTGAACCTGCTTCTTGGTTCCGACGAAGAGGATCTCTCCGCCGTTGGCGATGCAATCACGAATCGTGAAGTAGGCCTTTCGGAACATCTCGACCGTCTGTTCGAGGTCGATGATGTGAATCCCCTTGCGCTCGGTGAAGATGTAGCGCGCCATCTTGGGATTCCACTTTCGTGTCCGGTGCCCGAAGTGCACGCCCGTTTCGAGCAATTCCTTCATCGTCAGTACTTCCACATCATCCTCCAGATCACCGTGTGGTGTGTGTCGCGGAAGTATAGCTAACGGCCAACACACCTTCAATCGGGCGCTTCCAGCGAGTTGGACCCTCCGACCGGCCGGGGTTCGCCGCCTCGACGGCGCAGGGCGTATAATCGACTCTGGACGGTGGCAGATGATCGGATCCGACCTTTCCCAGCGAGACGCCTCGGACGTCCGGGAGCTCCCGAAGAACATCGAGGCCGAGCAATCGGTCTTGGGCGCGGCGCTCCTCGACCATGACCGGAGTGTGCCGATTCTTGTCGAGCGTCTGACGCCCGAGCACTTCTACGTCCAGCGGCATCGCGTCATCTTCCGCACGATTCGCGAGCTCTTCTCCCGCAGCGAGCCGGCGGACATCGTCTCCGTCGCCAACCGGCTCGAGGAGCGGGGTGACATGGAACGGGCTGGCGGAAGACTCTACTTGAACGAGCTGCTCGACCGCGTCACTACGACCGCGTCGCTCGAGTACTACACAGACATCGTCCGCAAGAAGGCCGTCCTGCGGGGTCTGATCCACGCCGGCGGCGAGATCACCGAGCTCGGGTACGACGAGGTCAGCGAAGCCGACGAGGTGCTCGACCGGGCCGAGTCGATGATCTTCGAGATCACTGCGTCGAACCTCGATCGGTCCTACTACCTGGTCGACGACTTCCTCTACGAGCACATCGACTCCCTCGAGGAGCTGCATCGCGATCCGGACCGGCAGACGCTTCGAGGCGTAAGCACGGGCTTCCGGGAACTCGACGAGATGACCTCCGGGATGCAGAGCTCGGATTTGGTCATCATCGCCGGGCGGCCGGGAACGGGGAAGTCGAGCTTCGTGCTGAGCCTCGCTCGCTACGCGGCGATCCACGAACGGGCCGCCGTGGGGGTCTTCTCCCTCGAAATGACAAAGGAGCAGCTCCTGGAGCGCCTCCTGTGCGGCGAGGCGAAGGTGAGTCTGCACAAGCTGCGCGGCGGGTACGTCGCGGCGCCGAAGTGGAGAGACATCGCCGTGGCGGCGGGGAAGCTGCAGAAGTCAACGATCATCATCGACGACACCCCCGGCTCATCGATCCTGGAAATCCGGGCGAAGGCGCGGCGGATCGCCTCGCAGTACGGGCTCGACATGTTGATCGTCGATTACTTGCAGCTCGTCGATGCCGGAGTTCGGACGGACATCCGCGAGCAGGAGATCGCCTACATCTCGCGGTCGTTGAAGAAGCTCGCCCGAGAGCTCTCGGTGCCGATTCTTGCGGTCTCGCAGCTGAGCCGCGCTGTCGAGCGACGGGAGTCGAAACGTCCGTTGCTCTCCGACCTTCGTGAGAGCGGCGCCCTGGAGCAGGATGCCGATGTCGTCATGTTCATCTACCGGGAGGACTACTACAACCGCCCGGAGGAGAAGGTGCACATCTCCGGTCAGGGCGCCGGAGCGGACGCCGAGGTGATCATCGCGAAGCAGCGGCACGGTCCGCCCGGAACGGTGATGGTCTCGTTCAACAAGGCGTACGCCAGCTTCTATCCGCGGACGGCGGAAGAGGCGCCTTTCTAGCGAACGGGCGCCTTTCTAGCAACGAACGGCGTGCGAGTTCCTCACGGAACTCGGGCCCACTCAGGCAGCTCCTCGTCCGCGGCATCCGGGAGAGATCCCACGCCTGGTCCACCGTTTCGCCTGCTCGTATAATCCGGCCGCATTGCCCTACAGAACGAAGAAACGGGAGGAAGCATGACCTATCCGGCCGACTATCGCTACACGAAGGACCACGAGTGGGTTCAGATCGAAGGGAATCGCGCCCGCGTCGGGATCACCGACCACGCGCAGAGCCAACTCGGCGACATCGTCTTCGTTGAGCTCCCCGCGGTCGGAACGACCGTCGCGAAAGGGGACAACGTTGGAGCCGTGGAGTCGGTGAAGGCGGTCGGCGATCTGCTCGCCCCGCTCTCCGGGACGGTCGTCGAAGTGAACGACGCGCTCGAGACATCGCCTGAGACGATCAACAGCGCGCCTCACACCGACGGTTGGATCCTCACCCTCGAGGTCTCCGATCCGGCACAGGCCGACGATCTCCTCGACGCCGCCGCCTACGAGAGCTTCGCGTCCGAAAGCTAGTCCCGATGCGATACATCCCGACGACCGACGCCGATCGGCGGGCCATGTTGGCGACGATCGGCATCGAGACGCTCGACGCGTTGTTCTCGGACATCCCTTCCGAGGTTCGAGCGGCCTTCCGCCCC
>Ga0180433_10011081_pt1 | contig 10744 bp, 7 predicted proteins | sample SS_ome_8_FD_132980 | JGI IMG/M metagenome (GOLD analysis project Ga0180433, IMG submission 132980) | Hypersaline lake sediment archaeal communities from the Salton Sea, California, USA - SS_1_D_1 metaG | ecosystem: Environmental > Aquatic > Non-marine Saline and Alkaline > Hypersaline > Sediment...
CTGGCCAGCCGCGATCCCATAGCCCTCGATTACTATTGCGGTAAGCACGTGCTCATGCCGGTGTCCGGCGATCCCAAGCACAACCCGGATGGCAGCAACACCTTCCGCCAGATGCTGCTCTCCAGTCGTGACGTGCTGCTGGCCGGGGGCAAACAGGTGACCATGGATGAATCCAAGATGAACGTATATAAAGACGTCGCGCCCGATGTGCCCCCCGAAACCCCCTTCGAGTATTTTCTGGCCGAGGGCTGCAACGACTACGGCTTCGAGACCTGGTTGCTGGTGGCCAATCCCAATGACCAGGAGGCCCAGGTGAGCGTGTCCTATTACACCGAGTCCGGCCCCCGCAACGCTGAGCCGGTGACGGTGCCCGCCCGCTCCCGCATGACCATGAACGCCAGCACCACCATATGGGCTGAAAGCTCGGGGATCAGGGTGGGCTCGGACCAGCCGGTCTTCGTAGAGAGGGCCATGTATTGGAACGACCGCCTGGAGGGCCACACCGCTACGGGAACCGCCTCGGGTGCGGGGGAATGGTACCTGGCCGAGGGCTGTACCGACTACGGCTTTGAGACCTGGCTTACCATCCTCAACCCGGGGGAGCAGGATGTGGCGGCGACCCTGGATTTCCTGACCGAGACGGGCCGGGTGGACGGCGGGGCGGTGGCGGTACCCGCCCTATCCCGCACCAACGTAAGGGTCAACGATTACGTGTCGGCCTGCAACGTATCCACCAGGCTCACCTCTTCGTCGCCGCTGCTGGCCGAGGTCTCCATGTACGGACCCGGGCGCGTTTCGGGGACCTGTTCCATGGGGGTGAAATCGCCGTCGCAGAATTGGTACCTGGCCGAGGGGGCCACCCACTCCGGCTTCGACACCTACCTGCTGCTCCTCAATCCCCAGTCCCAGAAGGCACAGGTGGAGGTAGACGTAGATTCCAATGGGGAGAGGCTCGACCCCATCGAACTGACCCTCGAGCCTGGGAGCAGGACCACGCTGCATCTCAACCAGGTGATGCCTGGCCGCGATATATCCATGATGGTACGATCCGACCTGCCCATCGTCGCCTCGCGCTCCCTGTACTGGCAGGGGCCAGGGGGAAGGGCGGGGCATGAAGCCCACGGACTGAACGCCGCCTTCCAGGAGTTCTTCCTCCCAGAGGGATGCACCGCCTTCGGCTTCGATACCTGGCTGCTGCTCTACAATCCCGGAGAAGAGGAGGCCACCACAGAGGTGTATGCCATGACCTCGGGAAGCGAAGAGAAGATAACCGAGGTCAAAGTGCCGGCCCGCACCCGGGTAACCGTAAAGGTGGATGATTATTACGACGGATCGCTCTCGCTGAGGGTGCAGGCCGACCAACCGCTCTGCTGCGAGCGCGCCACCTATTGGGACGACCGCACCGGGGGGACTTGCTCCACCGGGTACGGCCGCTGAGCGTGAACCGGCTCAGCGGGCTAATTCTCGGGAAAGCTCTCGGGGAAAAGCAGTTTCTCTATATCGAGAAAGATCTCCATCGATTCCTCGGAGAAGTTGGTCGACTTGTTCGCCAGGACGACGATGGTCGCGTCGGCCTCGGGCAGGTATAGTACCACACTGTTGTACCCGAAGATAGCCCCGTTGTGACCCTGGAATCCCGCCAGGCTCATGATCCCCAGCCCGTACTTGCCGTCTACCCTCTCCGCCCCGGGTATGTCCACCCACCGCAGTTGCTGCTGGTGCATCTCCTCGCTGAGAAGCTCGCCGGTGGCCAAGGCCTTGGCCCATACCTTGAGGTCCTCCAGGTCCGAGATCATCGCCCCGCCAGCCCAGGGCACCGCGGGATTGACCCTGGTGTAATCCATCAGCTGACCGTCATCTCCCAGTACGTAGCCCCTTGCGGACCCCTCCGGCATGTCCGGCAGGGTGGGGAAGGAAGTGCTGGTGAGCCCCAGGGGCTCGATGACGCGCCGCTGCACCTCCTCCTCGATGGGATTCCCGGTGACCTCCTCGGCTATCATTCCCAGTATCTCGTAATTGGTGTCTGAATAATGCCATCCCTCACCAGGCGGGAAGTCCGGGGGATAGGAGAGGGCGATGTCCAATTCCTCCTGAGGGGTTATTTCCATGAGGGAATCGGCGGTGAATTCCTCTGAGAAGGTCTCGTCTTCGGTGAAACTGAAGATACCCGCGGTCATGTTGAGCAGCTGGCGGATGGTGATCTGCTCTGCGTTGGGCACACCGCTTATATATTTCTCCAGGGGATCATCGAGGCCGAGCTTGCCCTCGTCCACCAGTTGGAGTATCAAGGTAGCGACGAAGGTCTTGGTGTTGCTGGCGATGCGTACCTTGTCATCGGTGCTTATCTGCCTCCCCGTCTCTATATCCGCCTGCCCCACGGCCGTGACCCATTCCCCTCTTTCCGGAACCCATACACCTACGATGGTCCCGGGGATGTTGTCCTGTGCCATGACCTGCTCTACTATCTGCTGCATCTGCAGCTGAAGGTCCTCATCGAAAGAGGGCAAGGACTCGCCGCCGCAGGAAGTCATGCAGATAACCAGGGGAATCAGAAGTAGGAAGATCAACAGCCGCTGTGCGCCAGCTAGGATTGTACCCATTAGATCTTTACCCATAACGTCCCGCCTCCTATCGTGATCCTTAAATCTCTATGTAAGGATTTCCAGTGGTCACATAGAATATCGGGAGCTGTACAGGGCTTCTAAAACCATCCGGGAGATGGTATCCAAACAGCCCATGGACGAAAAAGAGTCGTAAGGCCCCTAAGCTACTTCTATCTTGAGCCTTGACGTGACTCCCGGTATCTTCTGAGCCCGGCGCAGTATCTCGTTAAATACCACCGTCAGATGGGTGGTCTGTATGGAGCCGCTGAACATGCTTGGACCGCACTCGCCGTTGTACAGGCCCATAGCCTTGATGAACCCGGGAGCGTGGTGGTGATAGACGTCGGCAAAAAGTTCACTGGCGACGGCTTTGATGAACTTGGCGCCGTGACGTAGGTAACAATCGGCCATCTTCTCGTCCAGGATCTCTCGTATGGGATTTATCACCTTCTCCAGCCTGGCCAGGTGTTCTTCTTTACGCGACGGCTGCAGCGCACCTCCGCTTATGGCCAGGATGCCGCGCCAGCCGTGGTCGGTGAGTATCTTTACCGCCTCGGCCTGATATCCCGACCACTGTGCCAGGGTGCTGATGGGCAGTTCGTTGAGCCTGCGCGATACCGGGTTGGCGAAGAGGCCGCAGAAACGGCAGCCCCGGCCGGTGTTGAAGTTATTGCAGGAGAGGGTTACCAGGATATTGACGATGGAGGAGGACATGCCGGGTAGCACAGATTCCACGGGCATCCCGTTGCTCAGGACTTCGCCGCTCCAGGGCCGGTGCGGGGTGTAGAAATCCCCGGTTGCCAAAACATCCCCCTGCTCCGATAGGATCACCTTCTCGCCCTCCATGGTGAGGTGCAACCGCGATTCCTCGTTCGGCAGTATCGGTGCCGGAATGCCGCAGCCCTCGAGAAGGACCGCATTGCCCAGGGCGCTGTCGGTGGCCTCAGCCCTGTTGGCATCAGCGAGCTTACGTAGCAGCCCCTCCGGGTCATCAACGGCCATCCTGTCGATTCCCTCTAACTCGCTGTCGTCAAGAGCACCCGCTTCGGGAGGTGACTTCCTGTCCTGGATACGCACACCCTCGGCGAGCATGCGTGCCTTGATGAAGATATCCTCTTTGGTGATCTTTCTACACACAGCTCCCCCCATTCCCGGTTACCTTGCCCCGCTATATGTTGTCAATTACTTTACACGATAAAGCCCCCGCGATTGCCCACGGGGGCCTTGTTTACTACATGCTTACTATATTTCCAGGCCTATCAACGGCATGGCTTCCTCTACGGGTAACACTAGTTCGATTCTAACCTCGACCCCTTCGATATCGAAAAACTGCGTATACCACTTCACAAGTTCTCTTATGCCGTCATCCTCCCGACCTTTCTCGATTTCAACCGGTGAATAAGCCTGTATACCCTTGTCCCCATATCGTGTGTAGATAGCAAGCCTGTTTACATACTCCGGCAGCGGATCCTTCAGGCTCTCTACAAATTGTTTTCCCACTTCCATGACGGACTTGAGTGGATATGTGACGGTCGCCATAACATGCATGGTCCCTCCTCCTTTCCTGCGGTGGATCTCGGTAGATCAGCCGAAGCAGCCCCTCTTCCATCACCCCCTTAAAGGGGAACGGTTCGGCCGGATAAAGGTAGGTATAAGAACGATAAACAGCCCCTCAGCAATACTATCACTTATGTAATAAATGTAAAGCAAACCAAGATTAACCAATACTACCAATATTAGTTAAGCAATACGACTAAATTATTTCGTTAGTACGCTCAAGGATAGAGGCAAGAACTGACGAATACTAAAACAGTTTATAGGGCAAAAAGGGAAATATTGAGATGCTGGAATTTACCATAACCACTCTCGAGGCGGCAGCGATAATCATCATCGCGATCCTGGTCCTGAAATCGCGGCGGTCCGATTATCTCAACCGCACCTTCTTCGTTTTTCTTGTCTTCGTTGCCCTTTGGCTTTTGGGCGGATTCGTCCATGTTCTACCGTCTCAGCCCGGCGACTATTTTGTAACCATGCAGTATCGCTATTGTTATTTCACCGCCACCATCGCCACCGGCGCCTTCTTCCTCTTCTGCCTGGCTTTTCTGCTTAGCCGCAAGCCGGGCCGGCAATGGGTCAACGGCGTGTCCCTTCTCACCTTCCTGGTCGCTTGCCTGTGTCTGACCGCCCTGTTCATCAAAGAGACCAGCTACAGGGATGGAGTGTTTTATGTTGTCAACGGTCCCCTTTTTCATGTATTCACATCGTTCTTCGCGGTCCTTGGTGTCGGCGGCCTGTTTTGTATCGCCCTCAAGCGGCATCGCTCCCTCAGTATCGATCGGGCAAGAGCCACCTATATCCTCTTCGGTTTCGGGATCTTCTTCCTGTTCACCATAACGTTTACTATTATCCTGCCGAATATCATGGGCAAGGATTATACCTCGGAATGGTCTTTCCTGGCGGTGATAATACCCGTGGTGTTCATGACTTACGCCATCTCCAGATACCAGCTGCTGGATGTACGCCTGGCTTTACGGCGCAGCCTCGCCTATATCTTGGCCTTGATGCTGTTCCTCGCTCCCCTGGTGGGGATATATATTGCCCTACGCACCTATTGGAGTGCCAATCCCGACCTGGAGGCCCTCGTATTCATAGCCTTCCTGGCAATGGCGGTGGCGCTCGGGCCCATTGCCCTCAAGTGGACGAACAAGATCACCTCCCGGATCCTCTTTTCCGAGATGTACGACACCGTCGAACTCCTGCATCGCGTATCCAAGATCTTCACCTCCACGGCCAACATAAAAGACGGCCTGATCCGGGCCACTTCGCTTATATGTGATGAACTACGCTTGAGCAAACTGATAGTCGTGATTCCCGACGAAACCACCCAGGAAAAGGAGAATTGGTTGTTGGGGTCAGAGTGGACGGAAATGGGCACAACCGGGTACCAGGATATAAGCTCTGCCCCATCGCCTCTTTATCATATCTGGGACTCGATCATGATCAAGGGAGACATAAGAAGTGATCTCATACAGGAACATGGAGACCATGTATTGGAAAAGATGGAGAGGGAGGGCTTGGTCGCATGCCTCCCAATAGAGGGCCCCACTGGCAATCTAGGTGTTCTTCTGGTAGGGAGGAAGGTCAAGAGAGTAGCCCTGGATCCCATCGACCTGGATTTCCTGCAGCAATTCACCGAACGTGCCGGTCTTTTTGTCGAGAACTATCTCCTCTCCACCTATCTGCTGACCCAGTTGGAGGAGACGAGCAAGGTGCGAAAGGAACTCGAGAAATCCGATCGCTTCAAAACGGATATCATAACCGTTACTTCTCACGAGTTTCGCACACCGTTAACCATAATAAATGGTTTCGCCTTGACTCTAACCGACAGCTACGATCGTCTTGGCGACGAAGAGCGAAAGCATTATCTTTCAGAGATAGTAAAATCCTGCAGACGCATGGACGCTCTATTGGGACAGTTTATGACCGTATCTTATTTTCAAAGCGGCAAGGCGCGAGCGGAGTCCAAGCCTATCCAAATCGGGGAGCTTTTTTACGAGATCTGTTCGGCTTTCAGCCCCGAGCAGAGCAGTTGCATCGAAAAGGAGATAAGCAACGACGAGGTGTCTGTTATGGCGGACCGACATTACCTGATCATGATGCTTAAAAACCTGGTGGAGAACGCCATCCGCTTCAGCCCGCCGGAGAAGCCGGTCTTACTCAGGGCCGAAGAAGCAGACGAAGCCATTCGCATTTCCGTTCAAGATCAAGGAAAGGGCATCGATCCCAGCGATGTGCATAGTGTTTTCTATCCTTTCACAAGGCTGGAGGACACAGATAAACACCAAATCGGGACCGGGCTGGGCTTATATATCGTGAAATCAGCGGCCGAATTGCTGGGCACGGAGGTTGAGATAGACTCCAAACCCGGTCGCGGGACGACGGTGCACTTTAACCTTCCCTGTACCTGAAGCTATTTCCACGACTGCTATGAGGTGGCCATGGCCACCAGCTTCTTACCGATGGTTGGGGAAGTTACGGACAAATGGAACATCATCTTCTCGAAGATGGTCCTGCCCTTCTGCGTGGCTTTGACCCCCTTGAGGTCCACCGTCAGCTCCATCTCTGCATCGAAATCGTAGTAGTAGGGATTGGCGAAGAAGGTGAATTTATATGGGATACACTATATATAAATAATATAGAGTAGCATACATTAAGTAACAACGAGAGACAGACAATAGAGGGGAGAGGTCCCATGGCCCCGAATCCTTTTCGCGTTGATGTGCACCAACACATATTGACGCCGGAGTACATGTCCATGCTGGAGGGCATAGGCGTCAAGGAAGGCGGAGGCAGGGCTCTGCCCGCATGGGACCCGAGCGGCACCCTGGAATGGATGGACAAGTACGGCATAGCCACCGTCTTCGCCTCCCTTCCCGGCCCGGTCTACATGGATGAGCAGAGGTATTATCCGGATCTAGCCAGGAGGTGTAACGAGTCCTACGCCCGCGTCATAGAAAAACATCCCCACAGGTTCGGCGGGTTCGCCATGCTGCCCCTACCCGACATGGATTCCGCCCTGGAGGAGCTGGAATACGCTCTGGATACCCTGAAGCTCGACGGCGTGGTGCTCATAAGCAGCCTTGGGGGTAAATACCTGGGGGACCCCGGGCAGGTCGAGTTGTTCGATGAGCTCAATGAAAGAAAGGCCGTGGTGTTCATCCATCCCTATGTCTCGCCCCAGGCCAAGCAGCCCCTTCCCTCCGTCCCCGCCTTCTTGATGGAGTTCGTCTTCGAGACCACGCGGGCCGTCGCCGGCCTGCTCTTCAGCGGGACCCTGGAGCGGTGCCCGGACATCCGCTTCATCCTGTCCCATGCCGGCGGGACCGTTCCCTACCTGGTGGGGAGGTTGGCCCTGGGCCAGTACCTGCCGGCCCTTCAGGACAAGGTGCCGAAGGGAGTTGAGACCTACCTCCGCAACCTATATTACGATACCGCCCTATCGGCGTCTCCCCATGCCCTCCGTTCCCTGCAGGAATGCGTGGGTGACTCCCACATCCTGTTCGGTAGCGATTATCCCCTGGCCCCGGAGCCGGTAACCGAGGCTTCCATCCATGCATTGGAGGATTACGAGGGATTCGACGAACCGGCGCTTACGGCTGTTTACGGCGAGAACGCAGCCGCCCTCTTTCCCCGTCTCAAGCGGGAATGACTGGAGTTATTGCAGTCTAGCGGAACATCATCTTCTCGAAGATGGTCCTACCCTTCTCCGTAGCCTTGACACCCTTTAGGTCCACAGTAAGCTCCATCTCGGCGTCGAAGTCATAATAATAAGGGTTGGCGAAGAGGTGGATAAGGGGGCGTTCCCATCTTGGCTTGTCCCCGGTCATGTCGATGTCCTCCACCAGCTTGGGGTCGCGGATGGCCAGGTGGACGCTGCCTTCCTCTGTCTCCCAGTGGAAATCCAGCTTCCTGGGATAGGTCTGGCCGCCGGGTCCATCCACCTCGTCCGCGGTCTCCAGACGCAGTGGCAGCCCGTCATCGGTGAGTATCTCGTCCCCCTTGGCCAGGAAGAAGACGGGGAGCTTGATGCCCCCCAGGCCGAATATCTTGATGGTCACCATCTGCACGTAGATGAGGCTGAAGTCGCCTACATGGGCCCTGCCCCAGTACCAGTGGTCGAGCATGCTTCCCAGCACGGCGTTGCCCCAGTTGTGATCGTGATAAGCTGTCCCCTTGACGCTTCGCGACTTGCCGCCGACGCTGATGGTGCCCTCGACGGTCCCGAAAGGAATGGGTACCACCCAGGCGAAATACTTGGTCTTGGCGGAATTGAAATAGGTGATGGCCGCCCCTGGCCGCCAGGATGGAGTCTGCCGGGTCAGCTTCAGGTCGGCCGACAGCCCCTCGGACTCAGCGTGCAGCTCGTAGCTGCTCAGGTCGCCTTTCACCCAGCCTGGCCCTATACGCACATCGCAGTTATCGGTGGAGGAGGAGAGCTCGCCGGGCGCTGACTTGGCGGAGTAGCTTACCCGCTTGCCGTCCTGCGGCCGGTAGATCATGAGCACGGATGGATCAAGGGGGCCCTTGGGCTTGGTGTGCGGCTTGGTGTTGTAGACGATGACCATGGTGGAACCATCGTCGAACTGCATATCGAAGTACCACCATTCGAAGGCGTCGGGCTGCTCGGCGGTGCGGTACCCGTCCTCCCAGGGCTCCACCTTGTCGGGATTCAGCCCTTCCTTGGCCATGGCCTCGGCGGTATCCTCGGCTATCTTCTCGCGCATCTCCTCCGTTACTTCCAGCTCACCGCTCATCTCCACTTCCTTTCTCTTCAGGCATAAAAACTTCAGGGCTGCAACTAGATGTTCCTCCCTCTATATCGGAAATACCGATCACTAACTTTCGACCCGATTTATTAGGGTATAATTGATTTGACAGAACAAGGGGGAATCACGGATTACAAAGGAGTGAGGGGGATGCACTCAGAGGGATCACGGGGAATCAATCCCCGCCGCAAGCCCGTCTTCAGATTGTTCAGCCTGATCGTAGCCTTTCTTTTCGCCGTGTCACTGGTGCTGGTCATCTTGCCGGCTCCCGCGGCGCGGGCCCAGGAGTTCTACCCTGAGGGCTCGCTGCCGGAGGCGGGCAAGAAGATAAACCAGCTCATATACCCCACCTTCGGCTACCCGGCCATCCAGCCCCGGGGAGGCGAGCTTACCATCGAGTGGGACTGGCGTAAAAGCGTAGTGGGGAACAGCCGCCCCGCACTGGGGGAGATCGACGACCCCGAGGACTGGGAGGTATGGGTGACCACATCGGTGGCGGCAAACGTACAGAACTACAACGGCGCCGTCGCCGGGGATGCCGAGAATCCGCCGGCGGATTGGTATGAGTATAACGGCCCCGCCTACGGCGCCTACGAGAGCCCGGTGCACACCGTGGTCAACGATCGCGCCCTCGAGGTTGTCGATGTGAGCAGGGAAGCAAGCCAACGGTGGCCGGAGATATTTGGACAGGCCGGCTTCGAGGTGGACCACATCACCGTGGAGATCCCCCTCAATCTTCCCCTGGACCTCTATGATCTCAACGTACGGTGCGTTTCCGGTGAGGTCTCGGGAGAGTTTCTCATAACCGATGGCCAGCCCCACGCCCTGCAGGTCATCGAGGACTACAAGGATGACCTGAAGATCCTACATATCACGGATACCCACGTTTACGGGCAGGAGATAAAGAACGGCTGGAACCTGGACTACAACAGCTACGAGCTCAGGGAGCCCAGGCCTGGCACCCCCGACCGCAGCGCCTTTCCCCTCCTGCAATGGGAGGGCTTTCCCCTGGACAAGGATATGGACGGCAAGTCCAACGAGGGGGCTATATATTTACAAGAGACGCTGCAGGCCATAAACCTCGTCGATCCTGACTTCGCGGTCTTCACCGGGGATGCCGTGTTCGCCCAGAAGAACTACAACACCTATCCCAAGTTCACGCCCTTCTGGGGTGCGGTCACAGGAGACGTGGGGACCGAGTACAGGTTCGAGCTCCCCTGGTGGTACGATGAACTGCTGGCTCTCAACGTGCCTGTCTTCTGCGTCCCGGGCAACCATGACAGCATCTGCCTGGACGGCCGCGTGGTGGAGCGTGACGACGGCCAGGAGATCTGGCAGGACCTTTTCGGCCCCCTATACTACTCCTGGGATTACGGAGAAATGCACTTCCTGGCCGTCAACGGCATGGACTGGCACAAGTTGGATGCGGATGGGCCGGATGTCTTTGAGCCCACCGATACCAACCCCCTCCTCTGGTTCCTGGCCACCATGCTCTATCCGGAGCTGGCCGAGGACTGGGTGGACAGGGGCGGGTTCCTGCTGGACTTCGGCAATCTATTCGTGCCCATCAAGGTCATCTCACCTCATAAATGGCACGGACAGATTCTGGGAAGCGGCGACCCCTATGAGTGGGAGCCCTGGCCTTGGGGACCCGACCCCGGGGGAGACGGCTTCACCGGACAGTTGGCCTGGATCGAGGATGAGCTGCATCAGGCCAACCTGGAGGGCAAAGATCTCAAGGGAGTGTTCCTGCATTTCGATCCCCTTAATCCCCTGGATGGACCCCCTGGTAATTGGAATCATGCCAAGCAGTTC
>Ga0180433_10011082_pt1 | contig 10744 bp, 12 predicted proteins | sample SS_ome_8_FD_132980 | JGI IMG/M metagenome (GOLD analysis project Ga0180433, IMG submission 132980) | Hypersaline lake sediment archaeal communities from the Salton Sea, California, USA - SS_1_D_1 metaG | ecosystem: Environmental > Aquatic > Non-marine Saline and Alkaline > Hypersaline >...
GAATTAAATCTATGTGAAGAAGATATAATGAGATGTTATAGAGGTAATAGGAAATCCGTAGGTGGATATAAGTTTAAGTTAGAAAAAATAAGAGGATTATGAATGTAAATGCGAGAAACTTTATAGATGGAGTAAATGAGGAAAACCTACATGAAAAAGTAGGAGAGTTTTTATCAACAATTACAAAGAATTATGTATCATCAACTCAGACAGATATTATGTTTGAGTTATGGTATATGATTAGTGGCGTTAGAGATAATGGTAAGAGTTGTGGTAAATGTAGAAATACTACATATAAGAGAATAAGAATGTGGTATAATGACAATAAAAACAAAAACAAAGGATAATATATTTTAATATATGAAGTTAAAAAGTAGATATGATTGGAGTGATATCAAATTATACCAAATACAGGAAATAGATACACTACCAGAGTTTGATAGTAAGTCAGATATGATGATAGAACAATTATCTATCCTAACTGATACTGACCCTTATGAGATTAAAAAACTACCTGTTGATGAGATGGTAAGTGAGTTTAAGAAGTGGGAGTTTATAAATGAAACACCACAACCCAAAGCACATGAAAAAATCAAAGTCAATGGGGTTAAATATAAGTTGATAGATTTTGATAAGATGTCATTAGCACAACTAGTGGATATAGAGGAATATGTTAGTGATGGTATAATTAAGAATGCTCATAAGATATTATCGGTGTTGTATTTACCATATAAGAATATCCTCTCTAAGGAGTTAAAACCTTACCAACCTAATAAGGAGTTGGAAGAAGGATTAAAGTCTCTTACATTAGATATATTATATCCTACACTGGTTTTTTTTTATCATATCGTTCAGATTTATTTAGAAGGTTCTCAACAATCTTTGGAGATGAAGATAGAAGAGATGATACCGAAGATGACAAAGGAGGAAAGAAAACAATTGGGGATGCTAAGGCAGAAGCTGAAGAAAAAATTAGAGAAAAGTGGAATTGGATGAAACTAATTGAATTACTCTCAAATGAAGATATACTAAAGATGGAGGAAGTAGTTAAATTACCAATGTTACAATGTCTAACATATCTTCAATATAAATTAGAAATGAATAATATAGAATAAAATATAAGATATGGCACAACCAATCACATATAATCAAATAATAGAAGTGTTTAGAGAAGTGGGTGATAAACACTTACAGATAAATCACTTTGGACATGGTATGATTGAAGATGTAAATACTTTTCAACAATCAGATGATAAGTTTCCTGTATTATGGGTAACACCACAATCAACAAGATTAGAAGAAAACTCAACCATATATAGGATAAGGATTTTAGTATTTGATATAGACAAAACCAATGATGATTATAGGACAGAGATATTGTCAGATACATTACTGATTTTAGAAGATGTAGTTAAATATCTTAGAAATCAAGATGTTGATTATGGAGTATTACAAACCCAACAATGTATCCCTTTTGTACAGAAGTTTGTTGATTATTGTGCTGGATGGTATTGTGATATAGAGATAGAAACATCATCAAATAACAACCCTTGTAATATACCTCAATTATAATGACACAACAAGAATTGGAAGATAATTTAAGAAAGATAGCAGATACACTAGAATATGAGATGAAAAGTATCATTGAATTGAATGGTGCTATCGCTACGGGTACTTTGTTAAATGACTTATCTGTCCAATTTGAGAAGGAGAATGATGGATATAGATTAGGTGTGAGTTATCCCTTCTATGGTAAGTTTATAAATGAAGGTAGAAACCCATCAACTAAACTACCACCATTGGATGCTATTAGAGAATGGACAAGGATTAAGGGAATACCAGATGAGGCTGTTTATCCAATCGCTAGAAGTATAGCAGAGAATGGATATGATGGTATAAACTTCACAAGAGTATTCTTTGGACAAGAGGAAAGAAATGCTCTTAAAAAGAACTTAGGACAAAACTATATGGATTATATAACCACAATTTTAACAAAAGATAATTAAGATGAGTATAACAATTTTAAGCACTCCATTTGATGGTTTAACAACAGATTTAACACCTGTATATAATGGATTACCATATGTGGTAGAAGCAGATGGACAATGGCAACTAAGACCAGGATATAAATATATATGTGATGTATATGCGGGTGGGTTATTTAGGACAAGATTAAAACACAATGTAGATGTAAATACAGATAGTGGATATTTTGATGTTGGTAGGATTGTAGAAACACAAGTAGATAATGAAGCACCCACTAACAATAGTGATAACAACATTGGATATAAGGGTAATAGTGTTGCTAATTTTGATGTTAGATTTGGTGCTGAAATGGATAGAAGAGATGAAATCAGTTCATTCTCATCCAATTTAGGTTTAGCAAGAATTATACCTAGAAGTCAAAGACATAATTTAAGACAAGGTGATGCTGTTATTGTAGAGGGTAGTGGTCAAGATAGTTATAATGGTGTATGGGCGGTTGATAATGTAGTACCCGCTAGTTTCACTCTTAATTTAACATATATAAATAATCCATCAATAGATGGTAGTTTTATTGAGGCAGAACAATTCTTTGACAATAACTATTACTTTGATGTAGAAACAGGAAAAGAGTATGTAGGATTTATTATACCAACTTCTAGACCTACTGAAATAGAGGTAGGTGATAGTGTAATGGTTACTCAATTTGTTGGTGCTACTAATGAAGGTTATGATGGTGAATGGTTAGTTACAGGTATAGATAATGTATCAGTAGGATTTTTATCATATCAAAGAATTATTACTAATTGTCCATTTTTAGGAAACACACCAGCGAATGGTGGAGCGATATACCCTGTAAATAGAAAGAGAGTAAATCTAAACTTAGCGACAGATAGTGGTTATGCTTTCAATGGAGTTTTACAATATGATGAATATAATGATTGGGACCCATCTGAGTATATACCTACAATAGGGACTTCTCCGAAGTTTTTAACTAACCTACCTACTACTAATATGATTAGAGGATTAAACTCCGACACAGACAATACTAGGATGGTTAGAGTGGGTGAAGATGAATACTTTACACTTACAACTTTTTATTCAACAGCATTGGGTAGTGAAACAATAGATAATTTCTTTGTAGAATGGTATGATAGTAGTAATAACTTAATATCATCCTCAACAATAAATGTTTCACCTAGTGGTAGTTATGCTATGATAGATTTTGGGGTAGGTCCTAAGAATAGTCAAATCAGTGGTGTAATACCATCAAATACAAAATACTATACAATAGTAGGTAGAGAGGTAGCAGCACCCGTTACAGAGAAGATAACAATCTATATAAGGGATTGTGATACAAGATATACTAATAAAAGATTAAAGTATCTAAACAGATTAGGAGGTTGGGATTACTTTGATTTCAATAAGAGAAGTGATGATAGAGTAGAAGTAAGTAGAAGTCAATTTAGACAAAATCTATTTAAGAATAGTGCTAGTGGATTAGGATATTCAATAGGTGATAGAGGAAATACCACATATAATGTAAATGCGGTAAAGAAAGAAAAAGTAAGGACTGATTGGTTAAAGGATGGTGAAGCAGAAGGATTAGAAGAGTTATGGACATCACCACAAGTATTTCTATTAGATGGTGATTATAACATCCCTATCAACATAACTACAACTCAACTACAGAAAGGTAAGGGAGAAGATTTTGGATTGATTAGGTATGAAATAGAATACCAACACTCTAATAATATATTTACACAAAGATTATAACAGATGGCAGATTATAAAATACAGGTAACCTCACAATTGGGTAGTATATATGGTGATGACACAACATACTTAGATTTATATGGTGATTTAGATATAAATATCATTTATAATTTGAGTGATATTAGAGAACCAGAAAGTAGAAAAACTAATTATACAAGGACTATTACTTTACCCGCTACAAAGAAAAATAATTCTTTCTTTGATGGTATTATAGAAGCGGGATGGTCTCCCACTAACTTCAATCCTAATTTAAGAGTAGAAGCACAACTATACAGAGACAATGAGGTTTTAATAACAGGTTATCTTCAACTAACAGATATAATCAAAAAGGCAGATTATATAGGTGGTGGTATAGATGAATATGAAATTGTAATATATGGTGATATATTTACCTTCTTCAGTGATTTAGGTGATACTAATGTAAATGAAATAGATGTAAGTGAATATAATCATGAATGGACAAGAGATAATGTTATAAATAGTTGGGATAAAGAGATAGTTAAGAATAATTCTAAACAAGCATTTAACTTAGGTGAGGGTTATGTTTATCCAATGGAATGGAGAGGACAGACAACAGGTGATTTTAGTGTTGAAGATTTCTATCCAGCGTTTTACGCTAAGACAATATGGGATAAGATTTTTAACTTTTTAGGTGCTAAATATAAAAGTGATTTTATAAATAGTGAGAGATTTAGAAGGTTGATAATACCATTCAATAATGATAGATTATATATCCCACAAGAAGAGAAACAGAATAGAGAGTTTGAGGTAGAACAGAATGAAAGTGATTATGCTTTTCCAGATTGTCAAAGTAATGATTTAGGGACACAACTGAAGATGTTTGCTTACTCAACAGCCGCAGCAACTTATTCTGATTTCCCAATGTATTTTAGGAATGAAATATCAGACCCAGATGATATATGGACACTGGATTATGCTTATACTCCTAACTTCACAGGTGAAGCCACTCTAACATTAGATTGTGTAATAAACACTATGTATAGATTAGTTGGGACTTGTCCTACTACATCATTCTTTATTACAGGACCTAACAATAGAATTAAGATTAAATTATATAACTATGATACACAACAAGTGATATCAGAAAAGGAAGTTGAAGTAATACATCCAACTAGTGTAAATGTAGGTAAAGTAGTTGTTCCTACACCTATTACATGGGTTTATACAGGTGTGTTTAATGAAAACCAAAGATATGGATTTTTATTTGACTTCACTGTACCAGAAGGACCTAATACATCAAAGTTTGTAAATACAATAGGACAAGTAGTAGGAGGTAGAATGGATACTTATCTAGCAGAAGGTAGTAAAGTATTTAATGCTATCGGAGATTACTTATTTGAGGGTGATATAATCCCTATGAACCAAGCACTACCCGATATGACTGCTAAGGAGTTTATTACCTCAATAAATAAGATGTTTAATCTATATTGGACAACATTAGATGATGGGACAATAAGGATAGAACCTAGAGATACTTTTTATAGTGGTGATGATGTAGAGTTATTAGATTGGACAGAAAAGGTAGATAGGAATAGTGATATTAAGATTACACCTTTATCTCAACTAACCAAAAAAGAATATGTTTTAACATATACAGAAGATGATGATTACTATAATGAATTATATAAGAATAATTATGTTGATGTATATGGGACTAAAAAGGTTGTTGTAAATAATGACTTTGTTGAGGGTGAATATAAGATAGATACCAACTTTTCAACATCACCATTAGTAAATCTAAATAATGAAGCACAAAGAATTGTACCAGCATATGTAGTATATGAGAATGGTTATTATGAAAGATTTACTCAAAGGATTAGAATACATACTTATGGTGGGTTATTACCTTCTGATACTTGGGAAATAAAATCTAATGTAAATCCAAATACAACAATAACTAAATCGGTATATCCATATGCGGGACACTTAGATAATCCATTAGAACCATCATATGACATCTTATTTGACAATCCTAATATCTACTACTTTGATTGGAGATATAGAACAACTGATAATTTATATAATACATATTGGATAAATACAATAGGAGATATTACATCTTCTGAAAACCATATGCTGACTTGTACTATGTATCATAACCAATTAGATATAAGTGAATTAAACTTATTTGATACAATACAAGTTGATAGTGTAAATTATGTTATCAACTCAATAAACCATAACCCAATTACAATGATGAGTAAGGTAGAGTTGATTAAAATTACTACTGACAACATTAGAAGAAAGAAATTAAACACTACTGGTGGAGGTGCTGGTGGTGGAATAGGTAGTGGTGGTTGGGGTAATACCATTAGTGATTGGACATGGAAAGATTATGAAGAAAAGAAAGAATATGAAAAACATATAAAAAATTGGGATGGTAAAGGAAAAGGATACAAAGGATTTGATGCTACTAAATGGAAAGATGAAGAAGCACTAAAGAAAAAAGAAATATGGGCACAATATGATGAAAACAAACACACCTCTGTAAGTATCTATAATAGTGATGTTGGTAAGGGTAATACTATTTCTTCAACCGCTTCACAGGTACAGGTATGGGGTGATAATAATATTGTTAGTGATGGTGCTTCACAGGTTTCAATAAAAGGTAATAATAACTTTGTAGTCGCTAATTTAACTAATGTAACTATAATTGGTGATAATAACATCGCTAAAAGAAGTAATACCTCTTATATCAACGGAATAGAGATATCTGAATTAGAAGGTATTGTTGAAGGTGGAGAAGAAGGATGGTTATATATCGGTGGTGTAAATGAAGTCCAAAATCCTTTTGGTAATACATCACTTATAACCAACTTACAAGTGGGTAGAGATACTGTTATAGAGAAAGGTGGATTTAATCAAATAAACTATATGAATAGTGGTATAGATGATAATAATAATCCAAAACCCGACTTCAATAATCCACCTCAAACATTTGTATATGAGTAAAAAACAAAATCTATAAATAATATAATTTATATAAAGATACATCTAATATGAGTAGAAAAAATCAAAATGCTAGAATACAATTTAAGTATTCAACCATAGGTGGGACACAACCTACTATTGCTCCTTCAATGGACCACACAGATGGGAGTTGGTCTCCCACTGATTTATATGTTGGTGAGTTTTTCCTAAACGCTGTTGATGATACAATGTGGGTTAGGACACTAAATGGTATTGTACCTTTAACTAGTGGGACAACAAGTATAAATATTTCAACATATGTAAATAAGACAGGTGATACAATGACAGGTGAGTTGGTATTACCTACAATGAGTGCTACTACGGGTATTTACTCCCCTTACATCTACTCTGATGTATTCAGTGGAGGTACATACTACGGAGATGGTAGTAATCTAACAAATATACCTTATACTACATTTACAGGTGGTACAGTGAATGGATATACAACCTTTACTAATGGTGTTGATTTAACATCAGCGTCAGTATCTGCTAACACAATAGACACTGCGGGAGGACTTAACTTTATAAATGGTGATGTAAGTGTAGGTAATAACTTAGATGTAACAGGAGCGGTTACCGCAACCACATATTATGGAGATGGTAGTAATCTAACAGGATTAAATATTAGTGGATTTACAGGGTATTGGGAATTAGAAACAACAAATGAAAACTCAATCACAACAAACTTCAATTCTAACTTTTTATTAAATGGTGTAGAATATGGTTTTGTAGTAGGTAGAATAAATACATTAGATAATGCTGATTATTCTGCTATTGTTGGTGGTGTAAGTAATAATATTACTGATAGTACATCTTCTATGATTATGTCTTCTTCCTCAAATATCACTGGTGGTGCTAACTATGGTGTTATATTAGGAGGTACTGGAAATAATATGGATAGTGTTGATTACGGATTTATATTAGGAGGTAATTCTAATACAAATAATGGACAAAATTATAGTGGTATTATTGGTGGTACTTCTAATGAAATAGATGGTTCTGTATCATCTTCTGTTATTGTAGGTGGTGTAAATAATGATATAGGTGGTTTAAGTAGTTATAATACAATCATAGGTGGTTATAATAACACTATAAGTGGAACAACTAATGTAGTAAGTAATAGTATTATTGGTGGTAATGGTAATACCATAGAAGGTGATTTAGATAACATCATTATATTAGGTGGTGTTGGTGTAACAGCAACACAAGAAAATACAACATATGTTGATAACTTAAATATCAACACATTAGGGACTGGTACTTCGGTAAATAGTTTAGGTATTGACACTAATGGAAATGTAGTTGTTGGTAGTGGTGGTGGAACAACACCAAACTTATCACAAGTTTTAACACAAGGTAATACAACAGGTGGTAATGATATTGTAGTAACAAGTGGTGATAATATTCAATCATCATTAAATGATACTAATGGATTATTCTTCCCTTCTAGTGGTGAAACAAGATTACAATCAACTGATACGCCAGGTGGTGGTTTCCCTACCAATGAAGCATACATAAACCTAAATGGTAATGCTGGTCAAGTTGAGTTTGAGGCAACTAACGGATTTGAGGTAAATATACCAATAGCAAACTTCACTGGACAGGTTAAAATAGGTGATGTAGGGACAGGAACATCTATAACTAACTTAGGGATAGATAGTAATGGTACTATTGTTAGTGGGACTACTGGTGGTGGTGGTGTTCAGACATATAATATATCATCATCTTCTGATATTGATTTATATAATGATGGTACAATTAGATTATTTTGGGATGTATCTCAAACAGATATAGATATGGAAGTATTGACTGACCCTACAACTAATCAAGTTCATGTTACAAAAATAAAAGATGGAACAACATCAGCATATGATATTGAGAATAGTGATGGTTTAGTACAAATAGAAAGTGCTATGGGTAATGATGATAGAATACAATTGTCAGTGTATGCTCCATTAGATACTAACTATCCACAATATAGATTTGAGATAGTATTACCTTCAACACTAATATATGGTGCTGGAAGACCTTTCTTAGTAATGGTGGAAAAAATAAACTCATATAGTTAAAAATTAAAATTATGACAAATTATATATTAAGATATAGAGTAACAGAAACAGAAAATGGTGGTAAGAAAGTTACCAAATATGTAACATCACTTTTAGTACAATCAAACACAAAAGAAGAAGCACAACAAATAGTATTAGATGGTTATACTAATACCACAGAAATAACATATGAAATAGATTTTATGTAATGAATAGAGAAGAATTAGTAGAAAAATTAGAAGTATATGGTGAAGTAATATTCTGTGATGTAAATAATGATATTAGTTATGTTATTGTAATGAATGGATGGACAGGAACAATAGATAATTTTGTTGATATTGTATCGGTAGAGGTTATACCAACATATCCACAAACAGGTGCTTTAACACTTGTTGATGGTGTAATAAAGTCAGAGTTTGATAAATAGTATATATTATGAATAATGGTAATTGGATTGAAGAATGGGCAAAGAGTTTAGGTATAACTCAACCTGTAAATGGAACATGGATACAAGCGATAAAAGAATATTATGGTGGTGAAATAGTAAATGGAACACACCTAATGAGTATAGTTGATAGTGTTGGGGCAGATATCTCCAATGGGACAATGATTGAAGGTTTAATGACTGAATTAGGTTATACAAAAAATAATGGTAGTTTTACTGCTGGTATTAGAAAAGGTGTAATAGAAGGAGGAGGAACACCACCTACACCTACACCTACACCACCATCAGAACCTACACCACAAGGATTATATTGGGAAAGTAGTGTTGGGACTACTAATGTAAATAAATCACCTGCATATGGATTATATGACTATTCAACTTACGCAATGATTGTAAAATCTTCTGAATTAGATGAAGGTATTGAGTTATTTAATAAACTACAATTTCAAGTAGGAGGATATACTAATGGTTATACATATAGTGATATGACAATTAAGATGTACCATATTGGTAGTGCTAGTTTCATATCAACAACATATACAGATTTGAGAAACCAAAGTGTTAGTGATGAAACTACAATATGGGAAGGTGATTTAACATTAAGTAATGGATGGAATGAGATTACTTTTGATACTAACTTTGAGTGGAATGGTACAGACAATATTGTTATCCTATTTGAGAATAGAAATGGTAGTTGGCAAAGTGGATATGGATATGGTGAAAACCATTATGTAAGTAGTAATATTGTAGCATATACTTATCAAGATAATTCTTACCCAACAGGTAGTATGGTAAAATATTCAAGAAGATTAAATATTAAATTAGGATACTAATATGGGAGTTAAGATAAGTGAAAGAGTTAAAAAACACCATTTAGAGTGGGATGAAGTAAGAGAAGATTTATTGTTAAAAGAATATCAACCTACTACATGGAATACAGGTACAACTGACTATAATATGTCTCTTGTTGGGACATATAAAGTAGGTGGTGGAGATTATGGTAACTTCTTTGACTACACTGGTGGGACTATAACCACTATATCTTCAACAGGTGTTTATTATAAGGTGAATGCTAATACTACATCAAACTATACAAAAGGATTTACTCACACCAATGGTAGATTGACTAAAGTTGGTGATGGTTACAATCCAATTAAATTAGAGGGTAATATCGCTTTTCAAGGTAGTAATAATGATGAGATACATATCTTATTTTATAAGAATGGTGTGGCTATTCCTTGTAGTTTAGGGACAAAGGTTATCGGTGGTAGTGGTAAAGGTGATACAATACCTTTTCATTGTATGACTGATATGGTTGATGGAGACTACATAGAAGTATATGTAGCGAATATTAGTGGTGCTAGAGATGTTACACTAGAGAATATGAATGTCATTATATCTGAAATGACTTAAAAACAAAATACCTCAATAATATAATTTATATAAACATATATAATGGCAGAAGAACAAATAAATATTGAGATACTCTTACAGACAGCGA